>Ga0272443_10005081_pt1 | contig 13815 bp, 4 predicted proteins | sample SSMAcet12_FD_193581 | JGI IMG/M metagenome (GOLD analysis project Ga0272443, IMG submission 193581) | Marine sediment archaeal communities from Little Sippewissett salt marsh, Falmouth, MA, United States - SSM-Acet-12 | ecosystem: Environmental > Aquatic > Marine > Wetlands > Sediment ...
TCGCATAACCTAAGCGAATTGACACTTCCGGTTATTCTCGCAGCTATTGTAAATCAAACCGAAGCCTGCCTGCTCTTATCGGAATGCTTTAACCTGCCAGCAGATAAGATTCAGGAAACTTGCCCTAAGTATGAAAAATCAAAATCTTGTCCTGGTAAACTACCTTTGGCTGAACCGGTACGAAATACTCTTGCATTAGCAAAAGAGCTGTCTGAGGAGGTGCCAACTCGATTTTACCCAGGACTTATTGACGTGCAGCAATTCGTATGTGCGTTGGCAATGTCGAGAGAGATTTGTGCTATTATTGGTGTATCGCCTATCTCCAAAAATGATGCTGTAGCATTATTGATGACATGGGATGGCAAAATTACTCAGACTCCTAAATTAGAGGATCTTACAGAAAATCTTCGCATTATGAGAGAAGAGTTGATGTCTAGAGTGTTTGGGCAAGACCATGCCATTCACGCGTTTATTGAGGGTCTATTTAGCGCTGAAGTGGTTGCCGGAGCCGATACAAAAAGAAGAGCCCCTAAAGGCTTATTTGTTTTTGCCGGACCTCCGGGTGTAGGTAAAACCTATCTTGCCGAACTTGGTGCTTCCTATCTTAAACGACCTTTTAAAAGATTTGATATGAGTGCATATTCCTCTCATCATCAGAACGAGGCTTTGGTCGGAATGTCAAAGGGATACCGGGAAGCTCATCCGGGACAACTTACAGAATTCGTTGCAAAGAATCCAAATGCTATCCTTTTATTTGATGAAATTGAGAAGGCCCATATTAACACGATTCAATTGTTCCTACAAATACTGGATGCAGGCGTTCTTGAAGATAAGTATCATGAGAGTAATGTCAAATTTCGAGATACAATTATCATTTTCACGACCAATGTTGGCAAGAAACTATATAATAGTCCCAATACCAGTGGAATTCACAATGCTAACGCTGCATTTCATCGGAAAACCATTCTGGACTCTCTCAAAAACGAAAAAGATCCTAGCTCAGGCCAGCCATTTTTCCCGGCTGCCATTTGCTCACGAATGGCAATGGGAACCCCGGTCTTATTCAATTATCTGGGAGTAAATGAACTGGAGCGCGTTGCTTATACTGAATTGAAACGCCAATCCAATTTACTCGAACTTCAGTATTATAAAAAAGTCTCTTTTCACAAGATTTTACCAATGTGTTTGGTTTTAAAGGAGGGTGCTCAGACCGACGCACGAATGTTTCGTTCACAAGTGGAAGGATTCATCAAGACAGAACTGTTTAAATTCTGCCAACTTTATAAAGTGGACAATCTTGAAGATGTGTTTAGCAAAACTGATTCAATAAATTTTACAATGGAAAATAATCTGGACGAATTAGATTCAGAGATAAAAGACCTCTTTATTTCTGAGGAACATCCGAAAATCCTCATAATTGCGGATACAGATTTGACTGATTTGTATAAAGATAATCTTGTCGATGTGGAATGGCGTAATGCTCAATCAGCCGATGATGCATTACAAATCCTTGCTAATGAAGAAATAGATATGATTTTACTGGATTTGTGGTTGGGTGGGCAGTCATTGGATTCAGGAATGATGACTCATATGCACTTTGATCATACCCCAGCGGCATCCCGAGGTCTCGACCAAGGACAAGAAACGCTTAGGAAAATACGTAATAGGTGCCCTAATATACCTGTTTATCTGTTGTCTCTTATTGAATCGGAAGATGACGAAGATTATCGGAGTTCCATTGATAATGAGTTATTCATGGCTTGTGTCCGCGGCGGTGGAACTCGGGGTATTATAACAAGCAGTTTCATAGATGGCATGGTCAAAGGTTGGGAAAACCAGCGCGATATACTTTCGACTAAAGTCAAAGATATATGTCTTGGGCTTCATCGCGAAAAATCTGTTAATAGAATGAGGCAAGAGAGGAAACTTCTGACTTTCGACACAGCTCCGATTACTAAAAACGAGAATAAAGAGATTATCATTAGATTGAGAAATCTCCAAATATCGCGTGCTATCGCCGCCTCCGACGTAGGAGAGATTCTTGATGATGTCGAAAGACCCAATATCAAGTTTGAAGATGTGATCGGTGCCGATGCGGCTAAGAATGAATTAAAGTTCTTTATTGATTATTTAAAAAAGCCCCGGCGCTTCAATGCAATGGGTTTGAAGCCACCTAAAGGCGTGTTGCTTTACGGTCCGCCCGGTACAGGCAAAACAATGTTGGCAAGAGCGATGGCAGGAGAATCTAATCTTGCATTTATCCCAGTGTCGGCAACCAATTTCGTCACAATATGGCAGGGTAGTGGCCCGCAGAATGTCCGTGATTTATTCGCTAGGGCCCGGCGATATGCCCCCGCGATAGTTTTCATTGATGAAATTGACGCCATTGGAAAAGTACGTACAGGTTCTGCCGGGGCTGGCCAGGCTGAAGAAAATACTCTTAATGCCCTCTTGACGGAGCTGGATGGTTTTACCAGTCCTTCTCCAGATAGACCGGTTTTTGTCCTTGCTGCAACCAATTTTAATATAAAATCGGAGGATGACGGGGCCTCAGATAGAACGTTGCGTTTATTAGATCCTGCTTTAGTAAGACGTTTCTCCCGTACCATATTGGTAGATTTACCCGATAAATCCGCCAGACTACAGTATCTCAAGCTTCGTTTAGAAAATAAGCGATTATGTAATGTTTCCAATGAGGCAATTAATCTAATTGCGGAAAAATCAGTTGGTATGAGTATAGCTAATTTAGAAATGGTTATTGAGGCAGCAACTCGTAAGGCAATAAAATCTGAAGGCGAACTGAATAATCAGTTATTAGAAGATGCTTTGGAAGAAATACGTTATGGTGAGTCGAGATTAAAGAACTTAAAGGACTTAAAAAGAACCGCATGTCATGAGGCTGGTCATACGATTCTATATTGGCTTTCTGGTTGGTGGCCGGCATATGTCACTGTCGTTTCACGAGGTAGCCATGGTGGATATATGGCGCCTTGCACAGAAGATATAGAGAGGCGCGAAAATCGTACTCGAGATGAATTATTATTTGATATTCGTGTTAGTTTAGCAGGAAGAGCGGCTGAACTTGTATATTATGGCAATAGCGACGGATTAACAACCGGAGCGTCATCTGACTTGAGATATGCCACCAAGATTGCCAAGGATATGATTTGTAATTATGGTATGTACCAAGACTTTGGATTAATGGCTTCGCCAGAATTATTGAGTAAAAATACTAATCATGGTTCCTTCAATCCAGAGCTTAATAGGAAAATTAATGAAATATTGAATGAGCAAATGGAAAAAACGATTACTGAATTGAATGACAACCGGAAGCACCTTGATTCTGTAATTGCAAAATTAATGGATAAGAATAGGCTTACCGATGAAGATCTGCAAAAAATATTACCTCCGATTTCGAATTCCAAGAAGCAGATTTAGACTATTTTAAGTGTAGTATATACTGGAGGATGTAATTTTGATATTCTAAAGTGAATGACCAATCCGTTGGTTATTAGGAAGTAGGCGCATGTCAGAAGAACAAAAAAATAGCGAAGAAAATACGAGATTGCAGGATCTAAATGATTCAGATAAGACCTTATTTTCTCCGGGATTGATTGATGTTAAGGAGATCCAGGTTGCCGAGGCCAAGGTTGCAGTCGAGTGGAATATTGGCGACGTTATTCTAGACCTCTATGAGGTTAAAGAAGTTCATACTGGTGGCGGCATGGGTCTTGTTTATAAGGTCCTTCACAAAGGCTGGAATACTGAATTGGCAGTCAAAAGTCCCAGAGAAGACTACTTTAAAACGGAAGAACAAAAAAAGGACTTCATCAAGGAATGCGAAATCTGGATTGACCTAGGTCTTCATCCTCATGTAGTTAGCTGCTATTATGTTAGAAATTTAGGCAATATACCCAGAGTATTTGCAGAATATGTAGAAGGTGGTAACCTTAAGGAGTGGATTAATAGCAGGAAGCTCTATGAGGGTGGTCCAGATAAGGCCCTGGAGCGCATACTTGATATCGCCATTCAAATGGCCTGGGGTATCCAATACGCCCATGAAAAGGGTGTTATTCATCAGGACATAAAACCAGCCAACATAATGCTGGCAGAAGACGGGACTGTTAAGATAACAGACTTTGGACTTGCCGGGGCTAGAGCCATAGTCGAAGAATCCCCTGAAATAGACTCAGAAAAAAGCATCCTAATGACCTCCTATGGAATGACTCCAGCTTATTGTTCACCAGAACAAGCCAACAAAGAGAAACTTACCTCGAAGACAGACATCTGGAGTTGGGCTGTAACAGTTCTGGAGATGTTCACTGGCGAAGTCACGTGGGCAGCAGGCCAGATTGCAGATAAAGCGCTTGAAGAATATATTAAGGCAATTCCAGCAAATGAGTCTTATCCTAGAATGCCAGAACCACTGATAGAATTACTCCAGTTATGTTATCAACGAGATGCAAATTCCCGGTCGAAGGATATGCTTGAGATATCCTCAGGTCTAAGAAAGGTATATAAACAGGTAACGGACAAGGAATATGGCAAAGAATATCCTATAGCCGCCAAATTAACAACTGATAGTCTGAATAACAAGGCAGTATCATTATTAGATTTAGGGAAACAAAATGAAGCAATCGAATTATTCGAAGAAATCTTGGATGAATACCCTAATCATCCAGAAATGACTTATAATCGTGGATTGCTTTTGTGGAGACTGGGTAAGATATCAGATCAACGACTAATTTCAAACATAGAGAAACTTGATAACTCTATTTTGGGTAAATGGATTAAATCATATATGCTGGGTCAGGCTTATCTGGAGATTTTGGAACTGCAAATGTCATTCGATTCTCTTATGGATGCAAAAAAGAGCGGATGCCTTGATACAAAATCAGCATTTTCGTTGATATGGTCGATTGAAAAAAGGATCATGCCGAATAGGGTAAAGCTTATCAAGATCTTTACTGAGAATTCATCTTCAATAGAATCAACATGTTATGGTTCTAATGGTCAAATGGTGATATCAGTGGATAAAGATAAGAAGCTAAAACTATGGGAGATTGCTTCTGGTCGTTGCATTTATACATTCGATAATTTCTACGAACCAATGGGTTATAACCGTCAATTCAAAGGGGATTGGTTCATTATGGCCCTAGATGTAGCCGATGCTAATTTGAAGAATTCTATTGGAGTGGAAAATAGAGCGGAAAAAAGTAATAGTATGGTCTGTGTTCTTAAAGGACATTCCGACAAGATTAATTCTCTTTGTTTCAGTCCCAATTCCCGCTGGATTTTATCCGGTAGCAGTGATAATACGATGAGATTATGGGAGGTCTCAACAGGGCGCTGCCTTTATACATTTTCCGAGCATCCAGGAGAAGTACATTTTGTGGATTTTAGTTCAGATAATCTATTAGCATTATCTGAAAGTAATCATCATTATATTGGCCGCACATTAAAGCTATGGGATATAAATACTTGTGGGCTTATTGCATCATTTGAGCGTCCTGCAGACGATGTGAAATTAACCTGTATTAGCGCCGATGAGAAATGGATTTTACGTGCCAATGACAACGAGATATCAATATTGGAAAAATCATCAAACCGCTGTATTCGATCAATTGAACGCCATGTAAAGGGTATAAAAGCTGTATGCTTTAGTCCTGATGGCCGATGGATATTATCAGGATTTGAGGATGGTTCATTGAAATTATGGGAATCACCATCAGGTCGTTTTATTGGCTCTTTTAAAGCGCATTTCAGCCCGATAAATTCTGTATGCTTTAGTCCAGACAGCCTTTGGATATTATCCGGCAGTAATGATAAGACCATGAAATTGTGGGACTTTTCAGAAATATTAAATACAAACCTTGCTTCTCAATTAGCCACATATATGCAATGTCGTATATTAACAGCTGAACAAACGCATAAAGTTCAGGAAGAATTCAACCTATTTTTTACTGAAGCAAGGACAAACTACGTAAATGGCAATTATAAAGAGGCTTTATCCATTATAGACAAGATTCGCACAGACCCGGAATACAAATGGTCTCCAAAGTCTCTAGGTCTCCTAAGTGACATATCTTTGAGATGTAAACGACATAATGTAATTGACATGATCAATATTGAGTCATTTGCTGGACATACGAATCCAGTAAATTCCGTTTGTTTTAGTCCTGATGGTCGCTTCGTATTGTCGGCAAGTTTAGATGAAACGATGAAGTTGTGGCAGGTATCAACGGGCCATTGCCTTCAAACGTTTAGGGGGCATAAAAATAGTATTAGATCTGTGAGTATTAGTGCAAATGGTAGGTATATTATATCCGGAAGTGGGGATTCTTCCCTAAAGGTTTGGGATATATCAACTGGTCAATGCATAAAATCATTTGAAAGACATGCGGGCGGAGTAAAATCATGTTGTTTCAGTCCAAACGGAATATTGGGTATATCTGGAGGCGAAGATAGTACAATATTATTATGGGCGATTGAAACGGCCCATTGCATCAGAGTGCTTAAAGGTCATATAGGTTCAGTAAACTCTGTCTGCTTTAGCCCTAATGGATTGTGGATTTTATCAGGTGGTGAAGATAAGACACTGAGACTATGGGAGGTCTCAACTGGTCGTTGTGTCAAAGTATTTGGGGGACATACAAATTCAATTAATTCGGTTTGTTTTAGTCCAGACGGATTACGGGCTTTATCAGGTGGTGAGGACAATACAATGAGATTATGGGAAATTGAATCAGGTCGATGTTTAAATTTCGACGAGGATACGGGTTCGATAAATTCAGTCTATTTCAGTCCGGACGGTCATTGGGCTCTCTCTGGAGGAGGAGAATATCAGAAAAAGGGTTCGTTAAAAATATGGGATATATCAACACGTCAATGTGTTAAATCGATTCTTGGACATGAGGAAGCCGTTTCATCCGTATGTTTCAGTCCCAATGGTAGTTATATACTATCTGGAAGTGATGACAAAACTATGAAGTTATGGGGATTAGATTGGGAGCTTGAAATGGCAGAACTAATAGATTGGGATATAGGAGCACGACCCTATTTAAACGCATTTTTGACCAATCATACCCCTTACTCAATAAATTATCCTGCAAAACAAGAGCTTGTAGAAAAGGACGTTAAATTGGCACTCACACACAAAGGCAAGCCTACGTGGACAGACGAAGATTTCAAACGATTACTTTATAAGCTTGGTTGCGCTGGATATGGTTGGTTACGCCCTGAAGGAGTCAGGCAAAAATTGGAGGAAATGGTAGCGGATTTAGAAAGTAATCAAAAACGATCATTGATTTCGAGATTGTTTAGAAAGGGTCCAAATTAGCATTAAGGATAACCGCGATGCCTGAGAATAATATTAATAATTCTAATCTTAATCCACGGGTACTTAATCCGATTCTAAAACTCCTCTGGCGTCAACCATTTGGCAGTATTTCTCTAATTATTATCGTTTTGTGTACTAGTGTATTCATTTGTATAGGAATTCTTGATATTCTTAATATCATTGACAAGCAAACAACCATAGCTATTCTCGGCTTATCACGCTTTGGCATCTTTCACCAAATTCGGCTATATCAATTCCTAACAGCTCCTTTAGTCCATTTAAATATATTTCATCTTCTTTTTAATATGTTGGCGCTTTGGATGCTTGGCCCGGAAATCGAAAAAGCTTTGGGGCGACGTCAATATATTGTCTTTTCGTTCTTATGCGCTACGAGTTCAATGATTGGCTTCCTCTTACTAAATTGGGGAACGGGCAATATTGTATTAGGTTATTCTGGAGTGATTTTTGGAATCCTTGTCGCGCAGGCCATACTCCGTCCGAATAATGTAATTCACTTTTTTGCTTTCTTTCCCCTAAAAATGAAATACGCGGTATTAATTCTAGGAGTGATTGAACTTTATCTCACGGTTTCACCTGATTCAGGAGGAGTTGCACATGCGGCTCATTTATTCGGTGCGTTGGCTGCTCTTATATATCTTAGAAGACAACTTGTTTGGAAAGCTTTGGCTCTGCCTTGGATTACTGGCGCGCATAAATTACGTGGTAAAAGATATGCGCTTCTTAGAAGTAAAAGGAATATTCCACGTGAATTATGATTGTCTTTGATAATATTCGGGAGATTACATGTCTGGAAAAGTAATACTCAAAATAGTCCACGGCCCAATGAAAGGTGAAAAATACAAATTTGACGAGCATGATACTTTTCTTTTTGGCCGTATGAATGATTGCCATGTATGCCTTCCCGATGATCCTATGGTCTCTCGTCATCATTTCATTATGGAAGTAAATCCGCCGGATGCAAATATTTGCGACCTAGGTAGTCTTAACGGCACTTACATATCAGGGACAAAGCATGGCGGACGAGAACCGAATGAGTCGCCGGAGGAAGGAGCAAAGCGACGTTATGATCCTATTATCCTTAAGGATAAGGATGTAATACAGGTCGGCGATACCGCTATATTGTTTTCAGCAATTGGTCCGGCTGTTTGTAATAATTGCGGTGTCGATATCCCGGATAATAAGCGTGAAGAATGCGCATGGATTGGTGGGACATTTATATGTATGCCTTGTAAAGAAAAACTTATTGCATCTGCCGAAAACAAGCTAAAACCTAAGGCTATTAAATGCAAAAAATGTGGGAAAGAAGTACTATCTGAAGCAGGTATAGGAAGAAAAGGCGATTATATATGCAATTCCTGTCGCAGGATAATTGAATCAGATCCAGTTAAAATGGTAGGCAGAATATTGCAGCAAAATGGAAAGCCTTTATCACCACAAAGTAATGCCTTCAGTATTAGAGGTTATGAAATTCAGGATCAATTGGGAGTTGGCGCATTTGGTGCAGTTTATATGGGGTATCGGAAAGCTGATAATAAGAAAGTTGCAATTAAGATAATGCTATCAAAAATAGCCGTCGAAAAAAATTCAAGAAATAGATTTTTTAAAGAAATTGAAAGCATGAAGTGCCTTTCACATAAAAATATTGTTTCATATATTGACCATGGTTCAATAGACGGTGCATTTTACTTTATCATGGAGCATTGTAATGGTGGCAGTATTGCTGATTTAATGGAAAAACAAAGGAGCGTTTTAAAAGAAGAAATAGCTTGTAAGATTATTTTACAGGCTCTTGAAGGACTGGATTATGCCCATAAAAAGGGCTTTGTTCACCGGGATATAAAACCTGGGAATATTTTAATGGATGATACGGGTAAAGGCCAAGTGGTGAAAATTGCCGATTTTGGATTGGCCAAAAATTTTGAAAAGGCGGGTTTTAGTGGCATGACAATTACAGGTTCTGCCGCCGGCACGCCAACGTTTATGCCCAGAGAACAAGTTACCAATTTTAAGTATGTAAAACCAATCAGTGATATTTGGAGTATGGGGGCAACATTATATTTTATGTTAACCGGAAAAGGCCCTCGTAATTTCAGGAATGGCATAAATGATTTTGAGGTAATTTTGCGGGAGAGTGTAATTCCGATTCGAAAGCGAAATTCAGATATTTCTAAGAAAATCGCCAATGTAATTGACCAGTCTTTGGAGGATAATTTGAAAAAGCGTTATAAATCGGCCATAGAGTTCCACGATGAATTAAGAAGTGCAATTTGAAAAATTAGATTTTAGAGGTCGACTGTTTCCCATGTCTGACGAGTCAAAAAATATTAATGATAAGAGAAGGTTGCGAGATACCGGAACTTCTGATAAAACTTTGGTCGCACCTGGATTATGGGATGCAGTAGAACTTCAAGCCGCCGAGGCGGATGTTGCTGTTGAGTGGAATGTTGGTGATGTTATTTTAGATCTCTATGAGGTTAAAGAGGTATATTCTGGTGGTGGTATGGGGCTTGTTTATAAGGTTCTTCACACAGGCTGGAATACTGAATTAGCGGTCAAGAGTCCCAGAGAAGATTACTTTAAGACCGAAGAGGAAAAAAAGAACTTCATCAGAGAATGTGAAACCTGGATTGACCTTGGACTTCATCCTCATGTTGTAAGTTGCTATTATGTTAGAAACCTAGGCAATATTCCCAGAGTATTTGCTGAGTATGTAGAAGGCGGTAATCTCAAGGAGTGGATAAGTAGCAAAAAGCTCTACCAGGGTGGTCCAGATAAGGCCCTGGAACGCATACTTGATATAGCCATTCAAATGGCTTGGGGTATCCAATACGCCCATGAGAAAGGCGTTATTCATCAAGATATAAAACCTGCCAACATAATGCTGACAGAAGACGGGACAGTTAAGATAACAGACTTTGGACTTGCCAGGGCTAGAGCCATAGTCGAAGAATCCTCTGAAACAGATTCAGAAAAAAGTATCCTGATGACTTCATATGGAATGACTCCGGCTTATTGTTCTCCTGAACAAGCGAATAAAGAGAAACTTACCTCAAAGACTGACATCTGGAGTTGGGCAGTAACAGTGTTGGAGATGTTTACTGGAGAAGTAACCTGGGCGGCAGGACAGATTGCTGATAAGGCACTTGAAGATTATATTAAAACAAATTCAAAAGAAGATTTAATTCCTCAGATGCCTAAAACTTTGATTGAATTACTTAGGCACTGTTTTCAGCGGGATCCAAAATCTCGACCTCAGGATATACCGGAGATATCTTCAAGGCTTATAGAAATATATAAGAAGGCTACAGACAATGACTTTAGTAAGGAATATCCGGAAGCTGCCAAATTAATGGCAGATAGTCTGAATAACAAGGTCGTGTCCCTACTGGATATAGGTAGAAGAGAAAAAGCAATCGAGATATTTGAAAAGGCACTTGATGAACACCCGGATCATCCGGAGATGACTTATAATCATGGCTTATTTCTATGGAGATTGGGTAAGATAACGGATGTTCAAATGCTTAAAAATATAGAGCGCAATAATTTCACTACATCTCATAAATGGCTAAAGCCTTTCATGTTAGGTCAAGTTCACTTAATACGTTTGGATATTGGATCGGCTCTTGCCTGTTTAGAAGAGGCAAGGAAACTTGGATGTGAATATATCGAATCATCATTGTCATATGCCCACTCGCTTCAGAATAAAGAATTGAAGCTTGTAAGGGCATTTGAGGGCCATACGGGAGATATAAAATCGGTTTGTTTCGGTCCTCGCGGTCGCTGGGCGTTATCTGAAACTAACTTCGATACAAAGTTATGGAATGTCTCCACCGGTCGTTGTATTCGGACATTTGGGAAATTGGTTTGTTTCAGTCCCGATGGTCGCTGGGCATTGTCCTGGGTAAATGGTCCTCTGAATAAAGGGGAGTTGACGTTATGGGACGTTTTAACAGGTCATTGTGTCCGGACATTTGAAGGGTATACACACACTATTCACTCAGCATGTTTCAGTCCCGATTGTCGCTGGGCGTTGACCGGAGGAGGTGGATATAAAGAGGATGGCGAATTGAAATTATGGGATGTTTTTACGGGTCGTTGTGTTAAGATGTTTAAAGGACATGATGAAGATGTATATTCAGTATGTTTCAGTCCCGATAGCCGCTGGGCATTGTCTGGAAGTGGGGATATGACAATGAAATTATGGGAGGTTTCGACAGGTCATTGTTTTCGAACATTTAAGGGGCATATTGGAAAGGTGAATTCAATTTGTTTCAGTCCAGATAGTCGCTTGGCTTTATCTGGAAGTCTTGATGCCACTTCTCCTGAATTAATTGGGGGGGGGGTTCACAACCGTTACCTTTCTTCATTTAAGCTTTGGAATATCTTAACAGGCTATTGTGTTAGGACATTTAAGAAGGGGAATAGAAATTTTGAAAATTCAGTATATTTCAGCCCGGATGGTCGCTGGGTGCTTTCTATGAGTCGGAATATGACACTGGAGTTGCGGTTTATTCCGGAATGTTGTTCATTTAGGCTTTGGGATGTCATTACAGGTAATTGTGTTCATACATTCGAGGGGCATACCAAAGATGTAAACTCTGTTTATTTCAGTCCCGATAGTCGTTGGGTTTTGTCTGGAAGTGCGGATAGGACAATGAAATTATGGGAAGTCTCAGGCGGTCGTTGTGCAAGGACATTTGAGGGGCATAATGGAAATATAAATTCAGTTTGCTTCAGTCCCGATAGTCGTTGGGCGTTGTCAGGAAGTGCGGATGGGACAATGAAATTATGGGAAATCTCAACGGGCCGATGTGTAAGAACATTTGAGGGGCATAACGGAAATATAAATTCAGTTTGTTTCAGCCCCGATCTTAGTTGGGCACTGTCTGGAAGTCTGGACATGACAATGAAATTATGGAAGATCTCTGAAGTCGTCTATTCTTCGAAGGCAATTAAATTAGCTTCATATATTTTATGCGGCATATTACCCACTGAGCAGACTATTAAGGACCAAAAACAATTCAATAAGATGCTAAAAGAAGCACGTACATCTTTAAACGAAGGCAATTATATTAAAGCATTAACTCAAATCAGAAATATCCGCTTAATTCCAGAATATAAATGGCCATCAGAAATATTAAATCTCTTAAGTAATATATCTCTTTGCTGTAGATGTCGAGCTTTGCTCAATGCTCATGAAGTTAGAGCGTATAATGAGCATACAGATTCAGTAAACACCGTGTGTTTCAGTCCGGATAGTCGCTTGGTATTATCTGGCGGCGGAGGTATGTTTACCGGCGAGCTTAAGTTATGGGAAGTCACCACAGGACGTTGTGTAAAGAAATTTGAGGGTCGATACTGGGTAGTAAGATCAGTATGTTTTAGTCCTGACGGTCGCTGGGCATTGTCTGGAGGTAACTACGCAATTAAGTTATGGGAAATCTCCACAGGACGATGTATTCGGACATTTGAGGAGTATACAGATGATGTAAATTCAGTTTGTATCAGTCCCGATGGTCACTGGGCATTATCTGGAGGTTGGGATAAGACGATAAAACTATGGGAAATCTCAAGCGGTCGTTGTGTAAGGACATATAAGGGGCATACCAAAGATATAAACTCAGTTTGTTTTAGTCCCGATAGTCGTTGGGCGTTATCTGGAAGTGCGGACGAGACAATAAAATTATGGGAAATCTCAACAGGCCGATGTGCAAGAACATTTGAGGGACATACAGAAAGTGTAAACACAGCATGTTTTAGTCCCGATGGTCACTGGGCAATATCTGGAGGTTGGGATAAGACGATGAAACTATGGGAAATTTCAACAGGCCGATGTGTAAGAACATTTGAGGGACATACAGAAGGTGTAAACACTGCATGTTTTAGTCCCGAAGGTCGCTGGATTTTATCTGGAAGCAGGGATAGGACTATGAAGTTGTGGGAGGTGTTAACTGGAAATTGCATTAAGACATTTGAGGAGTATACAGACTCTGTATTATTGGTCGATTTTAGTCCTAATGGTTTCTGGGTGTTGTCTGCAATTGGTGACCTTACAATTAGGTTATGGGAATTGGACTGGGAGCTTGAGGTGCCTGAATTAAGTGATTGGGACGAGGGAGCAAGGCCTTACCTTGAGGCATTTTTAACCAATCATACGCCCTATGCAAAAAATCTAGCTGAACAACAAGAATTCTCAGAGGAAGACGTTAAATTGGCCCTCACACACAAAGGCAAGCCTACGTGGACAGACGAAGATTTCAAACGATTACTTTATAAGCTTGGTTGCGCTGGATATGGTTGGTTACGCCCAGAAGGCGTCAGACAGGAACTTGAAAAAATGGCAAGTAATTTGACAACCCAGAAGAAGCACTCTTGGTTCTCTAAATTGTTTAAAAAGGAGTCGAAATAGCATTTCGTATAACCGTAATGTCTTATAGAAGGATAAATACTTCAGT
>Ga0272443_10005082_pt1 | contig 13815 bp, 14 predicted proteins | sample SSMAcet12_FD_193581 | JGI IMG/M metagenome (GOLD analysis project Ga0272443, IMG submission 193581) | Marine sediment archaeal communities from Little Sippewissett salt marsh, Falmouth, MA, United States - SSM-Acet-12 | ecosystem: Environmental > Aquatic > Marine > Wetlands > Sediment ...
GCGGCCGATTACGACGCGTTCCGTATACGATCCGTTTGTGGCGTTTATCAGGAACTCGCCCGAAAACGTTTTTAAATTATACGAGGTGAGGAGGTACCTCGAAGTCGGTGCGGCTGCACTGGCGGCTGAACACGCTACGGAAGACGACATCGCCGAACTGGAAAAACAGCTCGTGCTCATGCAGTCGGATATCGACGAGGATCATCTTGGGGCAAAAACAGGGATCCGCTTTCACATTCTCGTCGCTGAAGCGAGTCACAATGAACTGTACCTCCACCTTATAAACACCGTGTATGATCTTCTTCAGGAGCCATTTCATAAGGCCTGGGGACAGATGTTCAAAGATAGAGAAGAATGGAGAAAAGATATTGAGCAGCACAAGGCAGTCGTAAGGGCCATTAAGAACCGCAATGTATCAGCCGCTGCTGAGACAGCTCGGACACATTCCGAATACGTCGAGATAGTCTGGAAGAGAGCGCTCGGCATTACATAGCGCACAGCGGCATCAGCGGTGTTTCGTCTCTGAGGAAACATCGCCCATCACACGATTTACCGGGGAAGAGGTACTCTCGATGCTGAACCAGTGCCGCGAGAAGACCGTTCGCACCGCAGGAAAAATTGAACCTTACCCGATGATTTCCTCATTCGGTACGCCTGAAAATGTTTTCTATTACTTCGGGATACTGAAACAGCTCGAAACAAACGCCGCCGTACTGACGGCTCAAAATGCAACGGACGAGAACATCGCAAACCTGGACGAGCACATCGTCCTCATGCGGAATACGGTCGGGTCCTATTATCTCTGGGGAAAATCAGCCGATCAATTCCACCGCAGTATCACCGAAGCTACTCATAGCGCGTTATATATCCACCCGATTACGGCAATCCATGATCTTTTTCGTTGTACCGTCCATTCATCATTGAAACGATCAGCAAAGAACAGAAAAAGCATGCAGCATGACATTGTCGACAAGCATGAAGCCATTGCAGCGGCTATTGGCAATCACGACGCACCCGCAACGGGAGACATGGTCAGGCTTCACCTGGATTATATCGAGGACATGTAAAAGCGTACATTAGGCATCGTCTAGCGTGCGTAGTAGTTAGTGGTGGTTTTTATGTAAGAAAACCACCCCCCGTTAACCGGCTAGCATTGAAAGGGGGTCATTTATGCAAGATACACTGTATTTTGCCCCGACAGGCGCTGAGGAAGCATTGTCACTGCTCTCCCAGTACCGTGAAAAGGCCGTTATTCTGGCAGGGGGAACAGACCTTGTTCCGAAGATTAACTACTATGAAACCATACCCGAAGTACTTGTTTTTCTCGGGAATACCGGCATGGATTACATCAGGCAATCACAGGGAGGGCTCTCCATCGGTGCGGCGACAACGACCGCCGACATCGCAAACGATCCGCTTGTGGCGAAGAGCTCAGCGATCCTTGCTGAGGCTGCCTGGCAGACCGGGTGCGATGCCACACGAAATAGTGCCACCATCGGCGGAAATCTCGCCAACGCCAGTCCGGCGGCGGACCTGGCAACACCACTTCTGGCACTGGATGCGGACGTAGTAATCAAAAGCGCAAGCGGCGAACGCGTGCTGCCGATAAAGGATTTCTTCGTCGACCGGTGTGAGACGACAATCAAGCCGGGTGAACTCCTCGCGGAAATCCGGATTCCCCCCGTTGCGGGAAAGACGGTCTTTCTGAAACTCGGTCGCCGCCAAGCCATGACACTTTCCGTCGTCAATGTCGCCGCGCGGCTCGAAATGAACGGCTCGAAATGCACCGCCGCCCGTATCGCCATCGGCTCAATGGCACCGACGCCGTTGAGGTGTGCGAAAGCAGAAGCCATGCTTGAAGGCAAAGACGTGAACGAGAAGTTGATCGCGGACTGTGCCGCGCAGGCGATCTCTGAAACCAGTCCTATCGACGACCAGCGGGCGTCGGCATGGTATCGCCGGCAGGCGGGAACGGCCCTGGTGAAACAGGCCCTGAACCGTCTTGCGGGCTTTGAAAGTTAAGAGAGGAGGAGCGGCGTATGAATTACACATTATCATTTACCGTTAACGGCAACCCCGTTGATATTTTGGTGAAGCCGACGGATACTCTCCTTGACGTCCTCAGGGAAAAACTCAACATAAAGAGTCCTAAACGGGGATGCGATACGGGTGACTGCGGCGCCTGTACCGTTCTCCTTGACGGAAAACCCGTCCGGTCATGCCTGACAATCGCGCTTACCGTGGCGGGAAAGAATGTTGAAACGATCGAGTCCTTCATGTCCAAAGAGGGAGAACTTCACCCGATTCAGAAGGCGTTTCACGAACACGGTGCCGCACAGTGCGGCTTTTGCACGCCGGGCATGCTCATCTCGTCGAAAGCACTGCTCGATCGCAATCCCAAACCGACCCGTGATGACATCGTTTCGGCCATATCGGGCAATCTGTGCCGATGCGGAACCTACCTCGAAGTCATTGAGGCCGTTCAGTCGATCGCCGGCGAAGGAAAGGAGTGAGCGCTATGACGAAATATGTGGGAAAACCCATACCGCGGTACGACGGCATCGGTCATGTCACGGGACGAACGATCTATGTTGATGACATCGACATTCCCGGCATGCTGTATACGAAGGTATTGCGAAGCCCCGTTCACAAGGGCGTTATCCACAGTATCGACATCTCGGCAGCGGAAAATATGCCCGGTGTGGCGGGTGTGATCACATGGAAGGACATTCCCGGCCAGAATGCCTACTGGGCACCCGATCAGCCCGTCCTGGTGGAAAAGAACATCCGCTACAAGGGTGAGCGCATAGCCGCGGTCGCCGCCGTGGATGAAGATACCGCCATGGAGGCCCTCGACAAGATAAAAGTGGATATCGAGGAGCAGACGCCTGTCTTCGACCCCGTCGAGGCCATGAAACCCGACGCTCCGAAGGTGCGCCCAGAAGGCAATATCATCCAGTTCAACAGCGGCGAATGCCGCAAGGTAAGAAAGGGGGATGTGGAAAAGGCATTCCAGGAAGCTGATGAGATCGTCGAACACTCATATGTGGAGCGAATGAACGATCAGGCTGCCATGGAACCGCATGTCTCCGTCGCCTGCATCGATGATAAAGACAAACTCGCCGTCCATACGGTTAGTCAGGCTCGTCATTTTCACCTGACGCAACTCTGTCCCATTTTCGGTCTGCCGCTCAGCAAGTTTCATCTTATCGGCGGGACCGTGGGCGGCGGTTTCGGCGGAAAAAACGAGATCCACTGCGACCACATAGCGGGACTGCTCACACTAAAGACACGGCGACCTGTCAAGTACCGCATGTCACGCAAGGAAGATATGCTCTATTCCACAAAGAGAGGCGCCTTTACCTTCGATTACAAATCCGCCGTTATGAAGGATGGCCGCGTTACGGCTCACAAAATAAAAGCCATCCACGATGCAGGCGCGTATGACACATTGAGCACCTATGCTATTGAGAAACAGTGTCTCTATATCGCCGGTCCGTACGCAGTTCCGAATGTCTGGTATGACGGATACGGAGTTTTCACCAACAAGCCCGTCTCCAGTTCAATGAGAGGGTTCTGCGTCATCAATGTAACCTTCGCCTCTGAAATGCAAATGGACCTCCTCGCCGAAGCCATCGGCATGGATCCCTGGGAAATCCGTTTCATCAACGCCTGGCGGGATGGTGACACGGGACCGACCATGTGGAAGGTAACGGCGGCCGGTCTCATTGAAAGCATGAAAAAAGCAGCGGAACTGGGCGGGATTCAGCTTCCGGACAAGCTCATGCAGATGAGTTCAAAAGGGAGGTAAACCAATGAAAAAGAAAGGCAGAGGAATTTCAAGCATCGGATACTGTACCGGTTTTTACGGTGGCGGCGATCCCAACCAGGCTGAAGTAAAATTGAACATGGATGGTTCCTTCGAACTCCTGATCGGCACATCCGATCTGGGTCAGGGAGCAAAAACCTCGTTCATGCAGGTGGCCGCTGAAGTCCTCGATGTCCCCATCGAGTCCTTCACCGTGGAAAACAGTGATACTGACTTTGCCCCGTTCTGCATGGGTGCCTTCGCCAGTCGTGCCATGTTTATCGGCGGTAATGCGGTTATCGCAGCGGCGACGGACCTTAAGGAAAAAATCAAAGCCTATGCCGCCCCTATGCTGGAATCGACGCCGGATAAAGTCGAAATGGGCGACAATAAGGTCTTTGTAAAGGATGATCCGGAAAAATCTCTCGGAATGGGAGATATCGGCGGGGCATCGACGTTTGGCGGTGGCTATCTCGTCGGCTCCGGGTTCTACCGGCCGGACGGGCCTTTCCAGATGGATGCGGAGACAGGTGAAATGTCGTCGCTCGCCGCAGCGGCTTTCGCCTGTGCTATCGTGGACGTGGAGGTGGACACGGAAACAGGCGTTGTGGAAGTAAAGAATGCCGTTCATGCCTATGAACTGGGCAAGGCGATCAGCCCTCTCATCTGTAAGGGACAGATAAACGGGGGTACGGCAATGGGCATCGGCATGGCCCTGACGGAAAGTGCCCATCCCTATTGGCCTTCCATCGATCACGCCGTTGACAGCCTCGGTGATTACGTTATTGCAACGGCAGCTGACATGCCTCCACAGGACACCTTCGCCATGGTGGAAGTACCGCACCCGGACGGTCCTTACGGGGCAAAAGGTTTTTGCGAAATGTCGGCAAATGCTCAGATCCCGGCAATCGCATCGGCTATTCATGACGCCGTCGGTGTCTGGATTACCGAATGGCCCATACCGCCGGAATCGGTCCTACGGGCATTGGCGGCAAAAGAAAGCTGATATCGCTCTGGCGGAAACGGCTCATTTTGTTTCACCGCAAGATTTCTCGGCTGTTTCCTCATATGTTTAAGCCATAAAGTGGAAAGGGCGTATCATCTCACTGATGATACGCCCTTCACTCCGGCGGTGAGGCATAAACCCTTACAGAGCTCAGTCTATCTTCACCGGCAGAAAGATCAGTCTTTCTCAAATGATGTGTTGTGCAGAGCGCCTGTGAGTGTTTCATGGGAATGTGAAAGTGTGTTTACTGTTTTATTTATCGTGGAGGACAGATAATGAAAAACCGTATCGATGAAATAGTGGCAAAAGCGGGTCAACGGGCAATAACCAACAGGCGAAAAGGATTCCACTGCAGCGAATCCACCTTTCTGGCAATCAACGAAACGCTGAATATCATGGACCCGTCCCTGGTCAGAATGGTCACGGGTTTTCATGGCGGCGGTGGCTGTCATCGTATTGCAGAAGGCGTAAATATGAACGCGGTCCTGGAGGAACTCGCCTCCGGACGGGAAACACGCATGCCCGACGAAGTGGGCCTCCAGATTACCGGACACCTCTGCGGCGCACTGGCGGCGGGTGTCGTCTGCATCGGCTATCTGTATGGTCGCACGGCACCTGACGACGACCTCACTTGCGTCGACGAACTGACCTTCGAGCTGCACAGGCGCTTCTTTGATGAATTCGGCGAGAAGGAATGCCGCCCACTCCGAGAAAAATACGTGCCCCTGAGCACAAACAACACCTGCGAGCACATATACCAGCGCGGTGCGGAAATGGCCGTGCGTCTTATTCTTGAAGCCCCTGAATTTATGAAAGAATGTAAAGAAATGATTTCGATAAGTGACAGGGCATAGTATAGTAGACGGTAATGCGAGAGCGCTGAACCACAGTCATTCAATTGATAGTCGGATGGAGTGAGAAACATGGCAAACAAATACAAATCATCGGCGACGATTATCCCCGTTGATGATGCCGTGGGGACGGTCCTTGCGCACGATATAACGGAGATACGGCCAGGGGAATTTAAAGGTGCCGCCTTTAAGAAGGGTCACATTGTCCGGGCAGAAGACATCCCGCACCTCCGGCGACTGGGGAAAGAGAACCTCTTTTCCATTCACCTGGATCCCCATGAACTCCACGAAGACGACGCAATTCTGCGCCTGGTAACATCATTTGCCGGCGAGGGCATTACCATCGACGGGACACCGACCGAGGGAAAAGTGTCACTCCGAGCAGCGCACCCGGGGCTTCTCAAGGTAAACCGGGAAGCACTCATGGATTTGTGCATGATCCCTGAAATCTGCTGCGCCACCCGGCATACCGATACTGTCGTCAAGACGGGGGACATTGTCGCCTCAACCCGTGTTATTCCCCTGATCATCGACGAATCCATCGTCGCTGACGCCGAAAAAGCGGTCAGGCATAGTATCCCCCTCTTGTCGGTGCGACCCATGGCGGAACCGTCCGTCGGCATACTTGTCACGGGGAACGAGGTCTTTTCCGGGCGCATCAAAGACCAGTTCGCCCCGATTGTGAGAAAAAAGTTAGCGTTGTTCTCGTGCACGGTACGAGACGTTTCCTATGCACCGGACGATAGAAAAACAATTTCCCGCACCATACGAGATTTACTGGACAAGAACTGTGAGTTGATTCTCGTCACCGGCGGCATGAGTGTCGATCCTGATGATATCACGCGTCTCGCCATCGCCGACGCCGGAACGACGGACATTGTTTACGGCACACCGGTCCTGCCGGGTGCCATGCTTCTCTCCGGCCGCATCGGGCCGGTACCCGTTCTGGGACTGCCTGCCTGTATTCTTTTTTATGAAACGACGGTTTTTGATTTGATATTGCCGCGTGTTCTCGCGGGAGAACGCATTACACGAGCAGACCTGGCAGCGCTCGCGCACGGCGGATTGTGTTTGAATTGCGCCCATTGTACCTATCCCCTGTGCCCCTTTGGAAAAGGATGATAAATACCAATGTTTTATGAGACACTCCAAGACAAATTGATGGAACTCCTTCAGGGTAATGGATTGATCGATACGGAGGTCACCGTCGAAACACGGGCGTTGAAACCCCGTGAGGCGATCGGCAATCCGGACCGGGATGACTTTCCCCTTTTGAAAGGCCGGGAAGTCCTTATGCAGGCGACCTTTCTGAATCACAGGGGTCAGGCCTTTACCGATGCCCCGTCGGCATTTCGGGGGACGATCCGAGAAATCATCGAGAAACGCCGTGTAGGCCCGCGGGAACAGGCGCGTTTCATCGCCACACTGAATGCGGTTGTCCGCCATTTCTACCCCGATGTCCCGACGATTCATTGCCGCGACAAGGGTCCCGCCTTGTGCTCTCGAGAAATGGCCGGGTTCGTCGGCTCATTAAACATGAAAACCGTCGGCCTTCTCGGACTGCAACCGGCAATATTGCATGCCCTGGTTTCTGAATTCGGGACGGAGAACGTCATGTGTATCGACCGCGACGAGGATAACCGTGACATTATGAAGTGCGGAGTACCGATCCGGTGGGGGGATCGAGACGGATTGGACGCCCTTTTCGTCTTTGGCGATGTCATTCTCGCCACGGGGTCCAGCGTTGCCAACGGGACGATCGTCGATATTCTTGACATGAATAGGAAGTATTTGAAACCTCTTTATTTTTACGGAACCACCATAGCAGGTCCCGCTTATCTCATGGGCTTGAAACATCTCTGTTACCAGGCATCGTAGAAAGATCGACGATGAAAAGAACACGTTCTGCCGCCATTATGCTGATTATCGCTTTAATCGTGCTGCCCACGACCATGCTCCGGGCGAAGGACAATTCTGGCAAGGCAGACTCCCTGCCCGCCATCGATGTAGCAGTGGAATTCGTCGATCACGCCGCCTGCGCCTATGTAGCCCATGACAGGGGCTGGTTCGCCCGCGACGGCCTTACCGTTCACATGTACGACAACTATGTAACCGGTATGGCCCTGGCAGCGGCCCTCGCCCGGGGCGATATTCAGGCGGCATATGTCTGTCTCATCCCGGCCATTAATCTGTATGCCAACGCCGGCATCCCGATTGCCGTTGTTGCGGGCACACACAAACACGGCTACGGACTTGTTGTGAATCCCGATAAAATCACAGCGCCGCAGGATCTTGAAAAGACGGGGGTTCGCATCGGCTGTGTCCGGGAAGGCGGAAGTGTCGATGTCCTGATGATGAAACTTATCGACAACTATCATCTTGACCGGAAAGCCGTACTCGCGAATGTATCGAGGATGTCACCCCCGAAACTCCTCCTTGCCTGCCGCATGAACCGGCTCGATGCCGCCTTTCTGCCAGAACAGTGGGCGACCATGGCGGAGAACACCGGCTTTGCCATGCTCCTCACCAGTCACGATATATGGCCGTCGCTCCAGGGAAGTGTTCTCGTGGTGAAACGGGAGTTGATAGAAAAAAGACCGGACTGCGTGCGCAAGCTCGTTCAGGTGACGAAGGAATCGACGCGCTGGCTGAACGACGAGCGGCACGAGGCCGCTCGGATCGTCGCAGCCCATCTGTCTGAAATGCGTGATAAACTTCTTCCCGATATGAATAACAAGCAGTGTTTCGATATTACACCCGCGGTTATTACCCGCTCAATGTCACGCATGGATTTCACAACAGATATCGACCCACAGGTCATCGATGATATTATACGCTACATGCAGGAGATCGGCTACATCGATTCAGTAATTCTAGGGGGCGATCTTCTCAATCTTCACTTTATGAACGATGAATAAGATACGAATCACAACAGGGATCATTCCCGTTCTCGTCTTTCTCGGATTATGGGAACTCCTCGCCCGGACGGCTTTTTCACCCGGGCAGGAACTTTTGCCGCCCTTTACCTCGGTTCTTGCGGAACTATTTTCCCTGATTGTAAGCGGCGTCCTCGCCGATAGTTTCGTCAGAAGTTTGTCACGGGTGCTCATCGGATTCGTCACCGGTTCAAGTGCCGGATTACTGGTCGGTGTCCTCCTGGGATGGAACAAGCATCTCGACAAAACATTCAGGCCCATCATCAGTCTCCTCTACCCCATTCCCGCACTGGGATGGCTCCCCCTGTTTATGCTCTGGATCGGCATCAATGAAATGCTTCCCATTGCCATTATCTTTATCTGTTCCTTCTTTCCCGTCTGCTACAGCACCGCCTCGGGCGTGAAAAACGTCCCCCACGAACAGGTGTGGGCGGCGCGGACGCTGGGCGCCACGGACATTCGCATTCTCAGGACGATCGTCATACCCCTGGCATTGCCCAGTATTTTCACCGGACTGCGCATCGAAGCGGGCATGGCATGGCGTGTCGTCATCGCCGCCGAAATGGTCGCCATACCCACGGGTATCGGCGCCCTGATGATGCGGGCGGAGTCATTGCTGAAAGTTGATGTCATTATCGTATGCCTTATGGTACTTTCTCTCATGTGTTTCTGTTTTGAGAAGGTTCTCCTTCTCATGGAAAAACGGCTGACCGCCGCGTGGTTGAACAATGCCGAACATTGAACTAACGGGAATCACCAACTACATATGCCGGGACATCGCACTCACCGTCAGAGATGGTGAATTTCTCGTGCTTCTGGGCCCGAACGGTTCCGGCAAGACGACCCTTCTCAATGTCATCGCCGGTCTCGTGAAGTACCGGGGTTCTGTTACCTTCGACGGCATTCCCGTCGATACCGTCCCACCGCGGATGCGCCGCATCGGTTATATCTCTCAGGGTCTGGCCCTCTTCCCCCATATGACCGTAGCGGCAAACATCGCCTTCGGCCTCCAGACACGACAGAAAGACTCCGGGGTAATAACGAGGCGTGTCAGGAATATGATGGAAATGGTACGGATCACGCACCTGGCCGATCGACATCCCGGCACGTTGAGTGGTGGCGAGCAGCAACGCGCGGCACTGGCGCGCGCCCTGGCACCGGAACCCGATGTCTTCCTACTGGACGAGCCTTTCGCCAAACTCGATGTGATGATTACGAAACACCTCCGCATTGAACTCAAAAGCCTTCAGCGCAGTCTGGGAACGACAACGATTTACGTGACGCACAACCATCGCGAAGCGGAAGAACTGGGGGATCGGATCGCCATCCTTAACGAAGGGCAACTCATTCAGGCGGGCACGCCGGAGGAAATCTTTTTCGAACCCCATAATGATGATGTGTCCGAATTCATCGGGTCTCCGAATGTGTTTCACTGCGATCACAGTAAAAAGATCGTCACGGGTCTCGCTGAAACCACCTGCGGCGGCATGACCATCGTCGTCCCCAGCGACGACGGATATGCTATCAAAAAGGTCGCCATACTGCCCCGAGACGTTTACATCTCAAAGGCAAACCCACCCGGTCCCGAGCTGAATCGCTATACGGGACGGATTATCGATATTATCGCGTCCCCGCACCTGACCCGTATACGTGTCCAGGTCGAGGGACACGTGCTCGTCTCTGAAATACCGACGGAAACCATGGGACAACTGGGATTATCGCCGGGCGAGACGGTACACCTTATTCTCAAGCTCAACCGTCTTAAAACACTGTCGGCACGAGATCACGATTCATCGCACCGCGTCCGGGAGCAGGCCCCGGCGGTAAAGCAGACATCACCGGGGAGACATGCATAATGAGCGATGATATGCTTCAGACGGCACAGAAATGGATTGCCAACGGCCGCCAGATAGCCCTGGCAACGGTATTGTCCGTCGAAGGATCGTCGGTGCGCCGCGAGGGCAGTCAACTTGTCGTCGATGAGAACGGTCGTTTTGAAGGTTCCGTATCCGGCGGTTGTGTCGAAGCGGCGGTTATTACGGAAGCCCGCGAAGTCCTCGAAACGGGCATGCCGAGGGAAATATCATTCGGCATTGCCGATGAAGAGGCTTGGGAAGTGGGGCTTTCCTGTGGCGGGCGTATTGCTATCTATATCGAACCGGCGAATCCTCACAGCACGATCATTGACAGCGTCATCGCGCTCCGCGACCAGGGGATGCCCTGCTGTCTTCTTACTGATATGGAGACGGGGGGGAAAACCATTGTCAGGCCCGACGACAACGAGCACGGAGTTACCGTCCAGGCAGTCGCCTCGCGGGCACTCGCAACCGACAGAAGCGGACGGGTCACCATCGACGGACGGGGCACTTTCGTCCATGCCATACATCCCCCTCTGAAGCTTGTCATCATCGGGGCGGTCCACATTGCACAGCCCCTGACAACAATGGCGGAACTCATGGGATATGACGTTACGATTATCGATCCTCGGAAAGCCTTTGCAAACACCGACCGTTTCCCCGGTATCGCCATCGATAACGCGTGGCCTGATGAAGGCATGGATCAGATGACCATCCATAGACGGACGGCCATCGTCACTCTGGCCCATGACCCCAAGCTGGATGATGAAGCATTGATCGTCGCCCTTCAATCAACGGCCTTTTACATCGGCGCCCTCGGCAGTAAAAAGACGCACACGGACCGCCTGAGTCGCCTCAGAAAGAAAGGATTTACCGATATCGAACTCCGTCGCATTCACGGACCGGTGGGACTGTCCATCGGGGCACGGAGCCCCAGTGAAATCGCCGTTGCCATACTCGCCGAGATGACACAGGAAATGTATGAAGCGAATACACGTGAGCGGAAATAGACCGAGAGACATGAGCACGTGTGATACCCATCGAAAGGATAAATCATGGCCTTCGATCCGGTAGAATTTGCCAGCGAATTCAGTATATTCGCATATTACGAGCAGGGCGATAATCCGCTTCGTTACCTGGACAATGCGGCCACCGCCCAGATCCCCGACTGTGTCGTCACCGCCATGGCCGATCACGACAGGCACTACCGGTCCAATGTCAAGCGGGGCATTCACCGTCTCGCCGAAGAGGCCAATGAGGCCTTTGAACAGGCGCGAACAACGGCGGCACACTACCTCGGCGTCTCAAATGACCGGGAAATCGTATTTACAAGCGGTGCGACGGCGGGTATCAATCTCGTCGCACACAGTCTGGGACACACGCTGAAACCGGGTGACGAGATACTCCTTTCCGTCCTGGAGCATCACAGCAATCTTGTTCCTTGGCAAATGGTACGGGAACGGCAAGGAATCACTCTTCGCTTTCTTCCGATGACTTCAGAGGGAATGGTGGATCAGTCACGGTACGATGAGTACCTGACTGGCAAGACCCGTCTCGTGGCGATCACGCACGGGTCCAACGTGACGGGCGCCATTACCGATACAGTACGGATCATCCGTGCCGCTCATGACAGAGATATCCCCGTCCTCCTCGACGGGGCTCAAGTGGCGCCGTCAGGTCCCCTCGATCTGCCGAAACTGGGCGCGGATTTCTACGTCTTTTCCAGCCATAAAGTCTACGGCCCGAATGGCATCGGAATTCTCTGGGGACGTGAAGAATACCTCAATACGATGCCACCCGTTTTCGGCGGCGGTGAAATGATACGTGATGTCGCCCTCAACGAGACATCCTACGCCGACCCGCCCCATCGCTTCGAGGCTGGGACACCACCCATCACGCAGGCGGTGGGACTGGCTCACGCACTTGACTGGCTTCAGCGTTTCGATCTCACGGGGATGCGCGATCATCTCACATCGTTGACGCGCCGGATCATGGTCGGTCTGGAAACGATCGGACGGGATGGTCACGCTATCCGCATCCTCGGTCCCCCACGAAGCGAAAAGCGCCTCTCTCTCGTCGCCTTCAGTATCCACGACATCCACCCCCACGATATCTGTCAGGTGATGAGCGACCTGTACAATGTGGCCCTGCGGGGCGGCCACCACTGCGCCCAGCCGCTCCACCGACAGTACGGTCTGGACGGGAGCACACGTGCCAGTCTCGCAGGCTACAATACGCATAACGATATCGATGTTTTCCTCGAGGGACTCGCTCACTGTATTGACATTCTCGGCTGATAGCATCAGCTCATCAAAGGACTGAACGTGACACACGACAAACTTCCAAACGATCACAGGGCAAGTATTTATGAAGGGGAAATCCTGTCGTGGTCCCGCAGGGCGGGAGAACAGGAATCCGTTGACGGGTACACACACTGTTCAACACTGAGCAATCCCCTCTGTGGAGACCGGGTAACCGTTCACCTCCGTGTCGACGACGGGGTAATTCTATCGTGCGGCTGTGAGGTACGTGGCTGCATGCTGTGCAAGGCAGCAAGTGCTCATATGGCGACACTGATTGACGGCGTCAATACCGATCGACTCATGGAAGTAACTGTCTCCTTTAAAAACGCCCTTACCGGCACAGCCGACTTTCCCGAAACACACATCATGTTCGCAAAAGTCCGCCACCATAAGAGCCGCCATTCCTGTGTCCTTCTGCCCTACGAGGCAGCACTGAAAGCTTTGTCCGGCGGGACATAATGAGAAAACGGAAAGGATATCCCAGGCAAAACACAACGCGCCGAAGTGGTATTCATGGTTATGAGTGCCATCTGTAATACCTTTTATCCACATTGCCGGATCAACGTTCCGGATTCGGATGAAAGTCATCGTAAGGAGGGAAAAAATGAGTGAAGATAAAGTAATCAAACGTGACGAAAAGGGCATCATGGACGGCGGCACTGTCGGCTTACCGAGACCCATGTCCCGCGAGATCTGGCTCAGTGAGGTCTTCCCCGAGTGGGGTTCCTATCTCAATCGGGAGATCGCACAGTTTCAAGTCAAACCGGGCACGGGTGCCCTCTGGTATTTTGGGGGTCCGTCCTATGCATTGAAATCACAGGGTGGAGCGGTGTTCCTCGTCGACCTCTATGCCGGCCCCAGCCTGTTTACCGATCCGTCCTATTGTGGTGTCTGTAAAACCGCCGGTTCAGACAAGATCTGGTGGATGCGTTTGAACCCCCATGTCATCGACCCGTGGAATTTCGAGCGGCTTGATGCACTTTGCATCACTCACCACCATCAGGACCACATGGACTACTACACTATTTCCGCCGCACTGCAGACGACGGACTGTA
>Ga0272443_10005083_pt1 | contig 13813 bp, 18 predicted proteins | sample SSMAcet12_FD_193581 | JGI IMG/M metagenome (GOLD analysis project Ga0272443, IMG submission 193581) | Marine sediment archaeal communities from Little Sippewissett salt marsh, Falmouth, MA, United States - SSM-Acet-12 | ecosystem: Environmental > Aquatic > Marine > Wetlands > Sediment ...
GTTGTCGTAACTGATTGTCACGACTGCCCCGCCGTTAGCCGTCGCCTTGACTCTGCCCCCGCGGGGGTCAGTCGGCCCAAGGTACGTTGTCTCTATTGCCTGCCACGGTTCCGGCGTGTGCGTGTGCGTGCTCATCACGCACCCGCCTGCCGGATGGCGTGGACGCGCTCGCCGTAGCGGTGTACGGCGATGAAGCTGGCCGCGTAGTGACTGGTAGCCCGGAACGTCGGCCCGAGGCACTCTCCGCCGATCCCCAGCGCCACGTACTGCGGGAGAATCCCCGCCCGATCCCGCCGGACCGCCCGGCGCTCTCTCTCACGTACTGCTGCTGATGTGCTCATGACTGCCTCCCTCTCTCCGCCCGGGGCCTACCCCCGGACTGTGCCCGCCCGGACTGGCCACCGGGCCGTGGCATTACACCCCCGCCGGAGCGGGGGCGGCTCTGCCGGGGCTACCGGTCGGAGACACCGGCCTTCTTCAGCGCTCCGAGGATCGGGCCGCAGACGCAACCAGTGTGCGGGGGCAGTTCGCCGTCCTTGAGGCTGCCGCCGCAGCTATCGCAGACGCCATCGGTACAGATGAAGTCGCGGGCCGCCTGGCATGCCTCCAGCAGATCGGGCGCGGCGGCGACAAGCTCGCGGTCCTCGGTGTCATAGACCGCGGCCACGTGGCGCCCGGTGCCGTCTTCAATCACGAGCCCTTGCCCGTTGCCCAGGTCCTTGGCGTACCACTTTCTTGACTTGCTCATGCGTCACCTCTGGCCCAGCTCTGCAGCCGGCAGGTGTGGGACGTAGCGCCAACCGCTGGACTGCCCTGGAACAGCACGTCGCCGTTCTCGTCGAACTCAAAATCGGCGGCCGTCTCTGTCTTCCACTCGTGCCGCTGATACGCCGGGCATCCGCGCTCTCCCTCGGCTACTACCGAGTAGGGCCGGCCCCTGTAGGTGATCACGAAGCCTTTCAAGGTGTTGCGGGTGTCCTGTGCGGTTAGCTGTGCGGTAGTCATGTCTCTGCCTCCCTCTCTCTCCCTCTCTGCTCTCCCGGGACCGCGCGGTCCCACCATGGACAGTCTATCACGTGTCCAGGCGGAGTCAAGCCCTTATTGAGATTTTTTGCAACTCTTTGACACTCGGAGCCCGTAGAGGCGCCCAAAGCACCGGGCGGGCCTCGATGGACCCGCCCGGGGAGATCGTGGCGCCTGCGCTGGCCAGCGGTCAGGCAGGGGCCATTCTGGCGACCTGGTCGCCGTCCAGGGCCACGGCACCAGCGCCGGCCAGCGCCGCTAGTGCCGCGTCCAGCTCGCCCGGCAGTAGTGCCGGCCGGCCCCGCTGCGCAGATAGCCGCTCAGCCAGCGCCCGGCGTGTGGTAGCCATCCTCGGCTGCAGGGACGAGAGCACCCGCCGCTGTAGACGTAGACCGGCGGCCCTGGTTTTCGGGGCCTGGACGCCAGGCGCGCGCCTCCGTCGCGCCCTGTACGCGGCCCACAGCTCAGCCACGGCTGCGCGGGTGTCGGCCTCAGTCACCGGGCCGTCCCAGCGCTCCACGGCCTGCCTGATGTGCTCGGCGAGGGTCATGAGTCACCGCCCGGCTCGACCTCCGCCAGGTTCAGCCCGTGGACGATCAAGGACCTGATTGTCCCAGACTTGCCCCGGGGATTATCACCGATCAGGCTCATAATGCTCTGGTACATCTCTGGCGTGATCTTCACGTTCAGGAGGCTGGCGGGCCTGCCGTCCACGGGGACCAGTGAGATCACCGCATTAGATGCCAGCGCGGCGGATATCAGCTTACGAACGGCATGGCTGCGGTTTGTAATCCCCCTAGAGCACTGATACTCTTCCAGTCGTGACCATTGACCTGGCCCTAGCTCTGTTTGCACCTGCCCCGCGTGCATCCTATCCCTTTCCAACCTGTCCCGTTTCATTATTACCATGACCCAACCTCCTGCGTCTACCTAGAATGTTCCGGACTGACCCATCAGCCCGGGGTGCTCACTGTCCTAATCGTCCGGATGTGTAGTTGTCTTAAATAGAAATAATGATGAAAGTGGGTGTTAGCTATAGTCGCTCGTCGGACCATCGATATTAGGACACGTAGATATATAGCTCAGGACAGACGTAAACAGCACTCTTATATACTCTTCTCTCTCTCTCCTTCTCTCTCTCTTATGAGAGATGTCCCGGTGTCCCGGTGTGTTGTTCTCCCCGGGGTTTTCGGGGAGGGGGGGGTCTGACTTCCTATGTGTGTGTGTGTTGGGACGGGACACGTGGGACGCGTGGAAGGGGGAGGGGTAGCTCCGCTCTTGCATCCCGCGCCCGCGTGCGCGAGGCAGGAGGCCGGCGGCGATCCCGGCGGCCGGCGCCTCGGCCGGGTGATGCCTGCGGTGCTCGGCTGGCCGGCTGGGACCATGGGTCACGCATGGTCCCGGGCTGCAGGCAGGCGGAGAGGCGAATCCCCCGGGCGCTGGGCCTGCTGGGGAGGGTGGACAGGTCGGGGGGCAGGCTGGCAGGCAGGGGCGGCCGAGGGTGTTGAAGCGCGGGCGCGAGTGAGGCGGGAGGGGGGGTCGAAAGGAAACGGGACTCCTGGCCGATCTCGATTTCTTGCCACGCCCCCGCCCCTAAGTGCCCTCCTCCGGTATAGTTACCCCTCCCGCCCCGATTCTTCACCTACCATCGTTTGACCGCTTGGTCACGGCTTTCTGCTTCTCTTGCCGTTGTTTAGCTGCTTCCTTGGCCCGGCGAGCGGCTCCTCGGGCCAAGATCCGGACGGCTTCGCGTTCTTCTGGTGTCAGGCTGATTTTGCTCATCTGGTCGGCTCCTTGTCTGTGGCCACCGTTTGTGGCCCCGCAAGTAGAGTGCGGACCTAGCAGGGGTGTTAGCAGGGGTGTTTTTCCCGGATTCCGAAAGGAAACGTGACTCCGCGGCCGCGACTTGCGAGGAAACACCACCCTCCGCCTTGACCCACTTGGCCTTACGGTCGATAATGCACACATGGCAGTCAAGCTGGACACCAAGGGTGAGCTGAAGTCCTCCGGCCTGTGGACGGAGTTCTGCGCCATCCGTGAAGAGCTGAAGGCCAACGGCGCCAGTCCATCGGAGGCGCGGGACGAGGCCCTGCTGAAGATCGAACCACAGCTCGAGGAGTGGCGCCAGACCACTCGTGAGCCCGGAGGTTCGGCAACCACGGCTGCGGCCGCAGGTGCTGACACCGAGGGGGCTCCGGAGCCGGCCTGCTGCCCCGGCGAAGGAGCCCCCGACTCTTCTGCGGCGACTGCGTTCTCTGCTCTGACTCCGGAGGAGCGCGAGGAGTTCATGGCGCGGGAGGCGGACATTACCGAGGTCTGCAACTGGGTAGCGGCCCGCCTGGAGTGCGCGGCTGGCGAGGTCACGATCTTGGACGCACCGTGCCCGCAGGCCTGGACCTTGTACGCCAACTACAGCCTGAACCGTGCGCGGAAGCTCATGTTCCTGAAGGACTGGTACTCGAAGCTCCTGCCGTCTCACTCGAATCTCGACTCCGGCGGCACAGTGGTTGCTGACGGGAATCATATCGTGGCTGCGATAGACCGCCTGGCCAGCATGAAAGCCCGGGCAGAGGGGGGTGGCGAATGATCGCCGTGTTTGCGAGCAGTCACAGGCAGGCCGCGGATGCGCTCTGCGGGTTTGACGCGGACAACTGGAGGTACATCAATCACATGACGGACATGATCGGCTGTCGGTTCGACGCCGTTCTGTTCATCGACGGCTGGGAGGGCAACGTAGCCTACCAGAGCATCAATCTGCGGTGCGCCTTTCAGGATTCCGTGAAGGGCGGTGCGCTTGCGGCGTTGAACGCCGCGATGGCCGCGGAGTGTACGCGGCGGATGAATGAGCCGAAGGAGAAATCCTCGGACAAGGGGTTCGAGGACATTCGGATTTAGGTGAGCGAGGTGGAGCAGTTGGTAGCTCGGAAGGCTCATAACCTTCAGGTCGCGGGTTCGAGTCCCGCCCTCGCCACCACATTTTGAGGAGGCAGCAAATGGGCAAGAACGCAAGAGGCAAACGGGACGGTAGCGGTCCGTACAAGGGGAGCTCGCGCAAGGTCGGCCGGCGCAAGGCCGCCGGGCAGAAGTGCCCGAAGCGGAAGTAGGTGGGCCGTGAAGTTCCGGAAGAAGCCGGTGATCATCTCCGCGGAGCTCTTCGATCCGCGGAGCAACCCGAAGCCTGAGGGTGTCGAGGCCTGGCCGTGCGACGAGAAGGAAGCCGCCCGGCCGTGTACCGGGTGCGGCCAGCCGATGAGACTCCACGGCGAGGTTGCCACTCTCGAGGGCAAGCACGTTGCCTGCCCGGGCGACTGGATCATCACGGGAGTCGAGAGGGAGAGGTATCCGTGCAAGCCCGAGATTTTCAAGCTAACTTACGAGCGCGTCGACGGGAAAGACCCCGAAACCTCAAAACCGAGCGAGAGCGCCGACGGCGACTTCGGGCAAGCGCTCGAGGCGGTGAAGGCGGGAGCGAAGATCGCGCGGCGGGGCTGGAACGGGCGGGATATGTTCGTCTTCCTGAGGGCGGGGCGTCAGATAACCGGCGTCGATCCGTCAAGTCCGATGGGCGGGGACTTCGAGAGCCTGGGGCATCTGTGCATGAGGACAGCTGACGGCAAGTGCTGCGTGGGCTGGCTGGCCAGTCAGGCGGACATGCTCAGTGATGACTGGTTTGTAGTCGAGTAACGGATTGGACTTCCCGCACTACGAGCTGATTCCCAAAGACCTCGCCGCCAATTTGCGTTGGCGGCGAGATGTCTTAGTGGAGGCTGCTCGCGACCGGGAGTTCGCCGCGGCGATGAAGGCGATGTGTTCGGAGGACTGCCTGTTCTACATGAACGGGTTCTGCTGGACCTACGATCCACGAGACACCCGGGCGCCGAATAAGCCGTTTATCACCTACGCCGAGTATCAGGACGAGGCGATTGACGAACTCCTCGAGGGTGTGGAGCGGGGGTTCGATATCGCCTGGCCGAAGAGCCGGACGATGGGCGCGAGCTGGATGGGGCTGACCGGCTTCGAGTGGCTCTGGCACTTCCGGGATCACCTGAGCTTCCTGCTGATCTCGCGCAACGAAGACTACGTGGACAAGAAGGGCAACCCCAAGGCGCTCTTCTGGAAGATTGACTTCCTGCACCAGAATCAGCCGCGGTGGCTCCTGCCGACCGACCGCTGGCGGGGCAGCAAGGACCCCAACCGGAAACTGCTCCACCTGGGGAACGCCGACACCGGGAGCGTGCTCGACGGGGAGAGCACGACCGGGGACGCTGGCCGCGGTGACCGCCGGACGGCGATGTTCATCGACGAGCACGCGGCATTCGAGACGAGCGAGGGCTACAAGGTCCTCCGGGCTTCGAGAGATACCACCCGATGCCGAGTCTTCAACTCCACGCCCCAGGGCGCAGCCAACGCCTTCCACGAAGTTGTCCACAACACCGCAGCCAAGATTCGCCGGATGCACTGGTCGAAGCACCCGCTCTACAACCCGGGGCTCTACACCAGCGAGAAGGACGCCAACGGCGTCTACCAGCTCAAGCGCCTCGACACCTTTGCCGGCAAGGTCAAGGCCTTGCGGAAGGAGTGGCACGAACCCCGGGAGCTCAACTACCCGGCCGACTACCCGTTCATCCTCGACGGCAAGCTCCGGAGTCCTTGGTACGATAGCGAGTGCGCCCGGTGCGCGACTGAGCAGGAAATCGCCCAGGAGCTCGACATCGACTTCCTCGGGTCCGACTACCAGTTCTTCGATCCCGAGTTCGTTCAGATTCTCATCGCGGAGTACTGCTGCCCGCCGATTATGACCGGCCGCCTGATCTACGATCTGTCCTCCCTCGAGCCGCTGGGGTTCGAGCCCGATCCCAAGGGCCCGCTGCAGCTTTGGTTCAGCCTGGCCGGCGACGGCACCCGCCTCGAGGATCGCGGTTACGTGGGGTCCGGCAACTTCGGGCTGGGCAGCGATGTGTCGTTCGGCACCGGCGCGTCCAACTCCGCGACCTCCGTGGTCGACCTGGGCACCGGCCGGAAGGTTGCGCTCTGGAAAGATCCGTTCACCTCTCCGGAGAAGTTTGCGGATGAGACAATCGCATTGGCCAAGTGGTTCAACAGGGGCTTTATGATCTGGGACGCCTCCGGGGCGCCAGGCCGCAGCTTCACGAAACGGGTCATGGAGCAGAAGTACTCCCGAATCTATTACCGCCGGGATGAGGAGCGTACCCGGTCCAGAATCTCGGACAAGCCCGGGTATTTCCTGAACCCGGAGGATAAGGCCGTCTTATTGAGAGACTACCGTCAAAAGCTCTCAGCAAGGGAGTTCATCAACGTTTCCGAGGCTGGAATGCGGGAATGCTTGCAGTTTGTGGTCCAGCCGGGCGGTAAGGTAGAACACTCAAAGGCTCTCAATAGCCAGGACCCCCGGGGAGCGAGGGAGGCTCACGGCGATGAGACTGTAGCAGATGCGCTCGCCAGTCGAATAATAGCTATGAAAAGCAGTGAGGCAAAGGCCCCACCGCGGAAGGCGCCGTACATGAGCATGGGCTGGAGACTGGAACAAGCAGAGCTGGCCGCGGCCGAGGCTGCGCGGGAGGACTGGTAGTGAACCCCCGCAAGCCGGCCGAGTTCAAGAAGCTCGTCTCTGCAGTGGTCGAGAGCTTCCGGAAGATGGAGCCCTTCCGCGAGCGGCGGAAGGACCTGATCTCGGCGTTTGTCGGTAGCGACTACAGCGAGGGCGGGGAGGCCAAGAAGGTCTACCTGTACCTGCTGAAGCTGGCCGTGGATATCTGGGTTCGGAAGCTCGTAGTCAGGGCGCCTGTCGCCAAGATCACCACGCCATTCCGCCAGCTCCGGCCGGCGGCGGCGGCCTTCACCCTGGCCTGCCGGGATGTCGCCGATGAGGTCGAGCTGGGCAAGACCCTCCGTGCTTGCGCGACGGACGCGCTCTTCTCCCCGCGAGCGGTGGTGAAGATTGGGCTGGAGTACAACGGCAAGGGCACGTATAAGGGCGTCGAGGTCGACCTGACCGATCCGTCGATTCACAAGGTCAGCTTCGATGACTACGTGATCGACATGGCCGCCCGCTCCGCCGGCCGCCCGGCGTTCGAGGGGAATCGGTACTACATCAGCAAGGACGAATTCCAGCGGCGGTTCCCGGGGCAGTGGGCAAAGCTGGGGCTGTCCGAAGAGAACCTCGGGGTTCAGAACGATGAGGGCGAGGATCGGGCGGAGGCTATCAGCCACGAACCCGGTTCCGGCGCCGAGGACATCCGCGGCCAGGTCGGCCTGTGGGATATCTTCCTCCGCGATACCGGGGAGTTGGTCACCTACGTTGCCAGCAAGGCGGAGCGCCCGCTCGATGTAATCAAGCTTGAGGGCCCGGACGAGAAGCTCTACCGGAGCCTATGGTTCACGGACGTTCCGGACAACGCGATGGGGATGCCCCCGCTCGCCGTTGTCAAGAACCTGCACCGGCTGGCCAATAGCATGTTCCGCCGGCTGGCTGCCCAGGCGCGGGATCAGAAGCGCGTTGTCGGCTTCAGCGACGAGGAGAGCGCGAGCCGGTTCAAGACCGCTCACGACGGCGACGGCATCTACTGGGATGGCCAGAAGCCGGAGGAGATCGGAGTCGGCGGGATCGATCAGGTCACCCTGGCGACCTTCCTGCAGGTCAAGGACCTGTTCTCTTGGTCCGCCGGCAACCTCGATAGCCTTGGCGGGCTCTCCCCGATGGCGGAGACAGCCAGGCAAGACGAGATGCTGGCTACCTCTTCGGGTGCCCAGCTCGCTGACATGCAGGATGCCGTCACCGACTTCGCGCGGGGCTGCTTCCGGCAGATCGTCTGGTACGACTGGACGGACCCGGTTCGGACGCGCCGACTGCAGAAGGAGATTCCCGGGACTGGGGATTACATCCCCGTGGAGTGGAGTCCTGAAACCCGGAAGGCTGACTTCCTCGACTTCAACTTCACGATCACCCCGAATTCGATGCGGGATGATTCTCCGGGCGAGAAGATTCAGAAGCTGCAGGGCGTGCTGAATGGGTTCTACGCTCCGTTGCTTCCGTTCTTCCAACAGCAGGGACTGACCATCGACACCCGGCGTCTCAATGAGTTGGTTGCCGACTACTCCAACCTGCCGGAGCTCGAGCAGCTCGTCATTTCCGTCGACCCCAACCTGGCGATGCAGCAGCAGGGTGCAGGCCCGGTGGGCAATCCGATGCCGAAGCCGGCGCACACGACTCGCACCTACGAGCGAGTGAACCGGCCGGGCGCAACGCGAGTCGGGAAGGATCACGCTCTGATGCAGACCTTGCTTGGCGGACAGGCTCAGCCGAGCGAGGCCGCTGCGGCGGGAAGGCCGGTGGGCTGATGGCGACTTTCCTGTATGTTCACCCGGAAACCACTGAAGTCATCGAGGAGTACTTCCCCTGCGGTAAGGCTCCGGACATGATCACGCTGGAGGACGGTACGGTTTGCGAGCGTTCCCTTCCGGCGGAGATCGCCGCGCAAGGCGGGAAGAATCCGGGGAACTGGCCGATGACCTCTCAGGCGCTGGCGGTCCATCCCTCCCAGCGTAAGCAGTACATGGAGTTTGCAGCGAAGCATGGCGTCCCCACTTATTTCGATGAGCGCGGGCGGCCAGAGCTCGAGTCAAAGGGTCACCGGAAGCGCTACGCGGAGTTGGTCGGTGCGACCGACTTCGATGGCGGGTACGGCGATCCGGATTGCAGATAGGAGGCAGCATGGGCGGCGAAGAGAAAAAGACTGTGGCGATCAAGGAAGAAGAGAAGACCGGGGACGAGGAGTTCATGGCTGAGCTCGATAAGGTCCTCGAGGAGCGAAACAAAGAAGCCTCCGAGAGCGAGCCTCCGGAGGACGATCCTGCTGCCGCGGACAAGTCGACGGACGAGACCGCGGAGGGCAAGCCTGAGGAGACTCAGGATGACAGCGCCGACAATGGCGACAAGGGCGGAGAGGAGCCTCCCGCGATTGGCGATGCCTTGGTCGAGCGAGCGGTGAAGGCTGGCGTGACGCTGGCCGATGCCAGGGCGTTCGGAAGTGCCGAAGCCCTGGAGCGGGTTGTCGAGCGGATCGAAGAAGCCGCGAAGACGGCCGCAAAGTCGGAGACGGACGGTTCCGCCTCCGAAGAGCAGGAAGCGGAGGACGAAGACCCCTTGGCGGTGATCCCGGACCTAGACCCTGAAGAGTACGACGAGAAGCTCGTCGACGCCTTCAAGGCCGTGAAGGGAATCGCCGGCAAGCTCTTCGATGCCAACAAGGAGCTCCGCGACCAGCTCGCCCAGGTCAAGTCCAAGGAGAGTGGCTCCTGGCTCGACAAGGAAATCGCCGGCCTCGGCAAGGACTTCGAGAAGGTGTTCGGCACCGTCGAGAAGCCTGACGCCAAGGCCCGCCAGAAGCTCGAGCGGTACATCAAGTTCGTGCAGGAGGACGCCAAGGCTGAAGGCAAAGACCTCAGCCAGGGCGATGCCTTCAAGACGGCGCTCAAACAGGCGTTCGGCGATCAAGTGAAGGAGATGGAGGGCGCCGCGGTGGCTGAAGCCGCCAGGCAGCGTTCTCGCAAGGCTGTGAGCCGCCCGAGGGACACCAGTGGCCGGTTTGCTTCGGACAAGGCCGATGGGCCGGAATCCGAGGAGGACCGGGAGGCTGAGGCCATCGCCGCGGTAGCGGAGTTCTTCGAGGACGATTAAGCCCTTCTTAGTTCGGAAGGAAGGCTGTCATGGGACAGGTACTAACCCCTGAGAACATGCCCGATGCTGTCATCGCCACGATGAACAAGCTGAACAAGGGCAAGTGGATCGGCGAGATGACCGATCTGCAGGAATACGTCGGCTTCAATCAGCTCTGTCGCGCCAAGCGCGAGCAGCAGAAGTCCGGCCGCGGAGTCAAGGTCCGGTACGTCATGGACCACAACCACAGTGCCGCGCACGTTGGGCTGTTCAACGAAATTGAGTACAGCCGTGACGATGCGATGGTCGAGGGGACTGTGCCCTGGTGCTACACTGACGGGCACATGATGTTCGACGAGCGCGAAGAGGGCATGAACGGCGGTCCGGAAGAGGTCGTTGATCTCGTCCAGACCGAGCAGTCGCGGATGATTACCTCGGTGCTGGAGCTGTCCGAAGATGACGTTTGGGGAATCCCCGAATCGTCCACCGACAACGACACTCCGTTCGGCGTCGAGTACTGGATCACCAAGGCTGCTGAGCTGGGCTTCAACGGCGTGGACCCCTCGGGGTTCTCCAGCGGTCGTGCGGGCATCTCGAGCACCGACCACACCCGGCACAAGAACTACACTGGCCAGTACACCGATGTCTCGGACACTGAGGACACCGGGCTCGTCTACATGATGGAGAAGGCTGCGGACATGTGCCGCTGGATCGCTCCCGCTCCGGAGCCGGGCATGGGCCGCAAGGGTTACAGCCGTGGCGTCTACTGCGGTTGGGTCACCAAGAACGCGATGAAGAACGTGGCCAAGGAGAACAACGATAGCCTGGGCTTCGATCTCAGCACGAAGGAGCCGGTCTTCCGCGGTGCGAAGATTCAGCACGTGCCGTTCTTCGACAGCAAGACCGACTACCCGCTGTACATGATCGACCACAACCACTTCTACGCCAAGTTCCTCAAGAATTGGTGGATGAAGAGGCTCAAGATCAAGCACCCGGCCAAGCAGCCCCACGTGTTCATCGTCTTGGTCAGCATGGTCTGGAACATCGTCTGCGACGATCTCCGGCGCCAGGCGGTGTTCTACAAGTAAGTCCTGTGGGCTTCTGGCTGCTGAGCCCCTGTAATCAGTGGCCGCCAAAGACCGGTGAGATGTTCCCCGGCATGAAGGAAGGAAGGTAGTAACATGGGTCATCCCGCACAGCACATCAATCAGGCAGTCAAGAAGCAGAAGCGGGTTCTGTTTGTTGGCACCGCCAGCACCACCTACTACAGGGGTACTGCGGTGGCCTACAACCGGGATTACGGGACCGCCGCGACTCGCGAGCCTTCTCGCGACAAGCGCGTCGAGCCCTTCTCCCAGTCGAACAACACCCGTTTCGCTGGCGTACTGGACGCCACCGTGACTCTCCCGTCCACCGGCGAGAAGTGGGTCACGATCAACGAGCCCGGTGGTTGCGCCGATGTCGCCCTCGGCAGCGATGTCACTGTCGACTCGACCCTCCTCTGGGCGGTCGCGGGGACTGGCGGAGCTGGCCGTTTCCGGAGTGACAAGGGCGTGAAGGTCGGTCGGGGCTGCGCTTTGGCCCTGCAGACCAACGCCAGCGGCAACATTGGTGAAAGTCTGGACGGATCGGCCGCAATCAACGGTACGGCCATCGCCAAGACCGGGCTGTTCGCGGACGCCGCGGCGGGTGACAAGGTTGTCATCCTGTGCTGCGTCCAGTCCGACGGCGATGCCGACGGCACGCCTGGTGTCTACACCATCGCCAGTGTGACCGACGATGACAACGCAGTTCTGTCGACTTCCGCCTCCACGGCGGCCACCGACTGCGCCTGCTACGTCATCAGCGGCAACCCGACCGCCCTCTGCTACCTGTACGACGGCGAGGAGTCGGGCGGCATTGAGTGGATCGAGACCATCGCGAGCGCTGCGTCACAGTCGATGGCCGGCGGTTTCACTCACATCATGGGCGGCGTCACCCTCGACGGCGATGCCACCGCAACCCTGGCCGACGGGACCGCGATCGGGGAACGGAAGGGCTTCCTGCTCCACGGCGCCCTCACCACCCAGGACTGGGTTCTGACCGTCACCACGAGCCCCGATGTCGCGACCCTCGAGTTCGATGCGGATGCCGACGAGGCACTGCTCGAGTGGCGCGGGGCGAAGGGTTGGCACCTGCTGGAGCTCACTGGCGCGGCTCCTGTGGTCATGCCCCTGGGCTCCGGCATCAAGGGGATCGCCGCGGCTGCCGAGTGGATCATCACTCGGACCCCGACCGTCATCATCAGCCAGCTTCTGCTCGATGTGGTGGGGCTCAATTCGCAGACAGCGAATTGCATTATCGGAGACGATGGCGAGGCCAACTGCCATATTGGCCAGATCACCACGGCCAAAAACGGCACCATCTTCGCCGGCTCCATCAAGTGTCTGGAAACGCCGACCACTGGCGATCCCGACATCGACTTCTACGGGTCAGCCGACGAAGCCACCGGGGCCGAGAACGGCGCTCTCACCACCCTCACGGGTGAAGAGAAGCTGCTGGATCACGGCGACTGGACTGCGGAAGAGGAAGCGCTGCTCACTGCGTTCCCCGACGCAGACGGCTACATGTACCTGGTGGACGGTGGCGGGACCAACGGCACCTACGACGCCGGCCAGTTCCTGCTCACGCTGTACGGTCGTCCGTAATCACCCCATGAGGTTCAGGGGAGGGGCTTCGGCCCCTCCCCATGCCTCATTTTCGGAAAGGGCAGCAGCATGTCAAAGCAGCAGACGAAAGAGAAGAAAGCCCCCGTCAACCCCGTGGTCGAAGACCATGTGGAAGAGAGTTTCCGGCGTATCCTGAGCCTGGCTTCGGATGCGCCCGTCCCGGAAGACTTGCTCGCGCTCTACGCAACCTACAAGCGGCGTGTCGATATCTGCTCCGCTGGGAAGGTCACGGCCAAGGAGTTGGTCCTTCTGACCATCCTGGCCGGCACGGACGAGGGTGAGCGAGGCCTGGGAGTGGCTGCGGGCTCCAAGGGGCACCCGGCCGTCGAGGCCGTGAACGAGGCCTTTGCCGTGGGGGCGAGAGTGGTCAGCAAGTTCAAGGGGAAAGAAGTTGCCGGCGAGTTGGTCGACGTTGAGGGCGATGTAGCCTTGGTCAATGTCGACAACGACTCATTCAAGTTCCGGCGCCTGAAGCTGGCCGATACCCGGCCAGAGTAGGAGGATGGCGGCATGAGAGCATTACTGATCTTCGCAGTACTGGGAGTCCTGGCTACGGGCTGCAAGGGCCCCAGCATGAACACCCAGCGCAGCGCTCTACGCGGAACGGGGGATGTCGTTGCGACAGTCCTTCTCGAGCGCGTGGACGCCGCCGAGGTCCCGGCCAAGCAGGCCTTGGCCCTCAAGGTCATCGCCGAGGTCGAGAAGGCCCTGGACGCCGAGGGGGTCCCGGAGCTCACGCTGGAGAAGCTGCAGGCGCTCATGGACAAGGTTCCCGGGGAGTATCGCCCGGTGGCCGACGCCATAATGAAAGTGGTGCGAGGCGTCAAGCTCCCAACTGACAAACTCGGCTCCAACAACATCAAGCGAATACGGGCGGCCCTGAAGGGGCTGACTTCCGGCATCAACGGCTACAGGATCGAAGACCGCCGGCAGGAATAGCCCCGCTGGCCAGCAAGGCGCACCGGTCCCCTGAATAGGAGAGAGCAGCATGAGCAAGGAAGGTAAGTACACAAGCGAGTTCAAGCAGGCACGCGGGGCCGGATGGCTCGGGTACTTGCTTGTCGTGCTGGGCGCCGTGGTTTCGATGGGGCCGATGGTCGTGGATAACTTGCCCGTCGATAGCCAGGCGGCCGTGATTGCCGGTTCCGTTGTGGTGATCGCCGGCGCCCTGGTGAAGCTCCTGAGTGCGCTGGGTTACACTACCAGTCGCACGCGGGTCAAGGAGGCCGAAGCTGCGGCGGGTTTGCCGGAGGCTTCTAAGGATGCTGGCTGAGGTCCTCGGTCAGATCGTCAAGGCGATCTTGGAGGCTCTGATCCCGCATCTGGAAAGGTGGTCCCGTGAGACGGTTGAGGATTCTGCTCCCCCTGCTTCTGCTCGCGAGCGGCTTCATCAGCGGCTGCGGGA
>Ga0272443_10005084_pt1 | contig 13811 bp, 13 predicted proteins | sample SSMAcet12_FD_193581 | JGI IMG/M metagenome (GOLD analysis project Ga0272443, IMG submission 193581) | Marine sediment archaeal communities from Little Sippewissett salt marsh, Falmouth, MA, United States - SSM-Acet-12 | ecosystem: Environmental > Aquatic > Marine > Wetlands > Sediment ...
ACGTGCCTTCCACGTTCGCCAAAACCTTCGTGATCGCCGCGGTCAACGTGGTCTTGCCGTGGTCCACGTGACCAATGGTACCGATATTCAAATGCGGCTTACTGCGATCAAACTTCTCTTTCGCCATGGTCGACCTCCTGAACTGGTTAATATTTAAAAAAATGCTGGAGCCCTCGATCAGACTTGAACTGATGACCTCATCCTTACCAAGGATGCGCTCTACCGGCTGAGCTACGAGGGCCCGTGTTTCTATATTCCGGGCCGGTTGATAATCAAGCGGGAGACGGGATTCGAACCCGCGACCAATAGCTTGGAAGGCTATTGCTCTTCCATCTGAGCTACTCCCGCATCACCAACGGGTCCCCGATTCATCGGGAAAGTGGGCAGGGGCGGATTCGAACCACCGAAGGCGAAAGCCAACGGGTTTACAGCCCGTCCCATTTGACCGCTCTGGAACCTGCCCACAACATTTCCGTGACGAGCTGGCGAAGGGACTTGAACCCCCGACCGGCTGATTACAAATCAACTGCTCTACCAACTGAGCTACGCCAGCACGACAAACGAGTATACCACAGCCATATGCCTGATGTCAATGACATTTTCCGACAGTGGTACGACTTCGGCAGGCCTGAATTATACCTTCCGCGGCGGCAAATTTCAAGGGCGGGACGGCGGATTTGTTTTTTTTTCTTACGTTCGGCGCCGATTGCTCAACCGGCTGTCACGCCGGCTGAACACTGCCTGAATATCGGCGGGCAACGGCAAGGAAACGGCCAAGTCCGGAAGGCGGCGATTGTTACGAGCCCGCGGAGCCGGAAAACTACCTGATCAACATGGCATCACCGTACGAAAAGAAACGGTAGCCTTTTTCCACGGCCGTTGCGTACGCCTTGTGCATCAGGTCTTTGCCGGCAAAGGCGCACACCAGCACGAACAGCGACGATTCGGGCAAGTGAAAGTTGGTGATCAGGCGGTCCACCAGCTTGAAGCGAAAACCCGGGCGGATAAAAAGTTCCGAGGCGAATTCCTCTTGCGGCGGGTCCAGGAGCGCCCAGGTTTCCAGGGACCGGACCGTGGTGGTGCCCACGGCCACCAGGCGGTGACGGCTCCGCAGACGCGTTATGCGCTCAGCGGTTTCCCTGGAGATGCGGATCTCTTCACGACCCATGCGATGGTCCTCCAGGTTATCCGTTTCAATCGGTTGAAACGTGGCCGGGCCCACCGCCAGGGTGATCTCCTCGATGCCGTGCCGGGTGCGGATCCGCTCAATCATATCCGGCGTGAAATGCAACCCAGCCGTTGGCGCCGCAATGGATCCTTCGTGACGCGAGTAGACGGTTTGGTACCTTTCCAGGTCAAAGGCACGCCATTGAGCGGCCTCGGAACGGCTGCGCTTGATATAGGGAGGCAGGGGTGCATACCCGGCGGCCCGCAGCCCCTCAAGGGAAGCATCGACACGGAGTCGACGGCGCCCCCGGGGACCGATCCCCGTTACCCGCGCGAGGATACCGCCATCCAACTCCACGCGGCGACCCAGCACGCAGGCCTTGGCCGGCCGGGCAAACACTTCGATCTCGCCCGCTTCCAGCGTGCGGATCCACAGGAGTTCCACCTTGCGTTCGCCCACGGCCGCGAACAAGCGCGCGGGCACTACCCGGGTGTTGTTGACCACCAGGAAGTCCCCGGTGTCCAGCCAGTCTTCTAACCGGGAAAACCGGGAATGGTGGATCCCGCCGGAATCACGATCCACCACCATCAGGCGCGAGTCTGCCCGCTGCTCCGACGGGAACCGGGCAATCCGCTCCCGGGGAAGATGAAAGGAAAAATCCTCAAGTTTCATTTCGCTATTCTACACCACCCCGCGCCGGCGGCTCAAGCGAAATTACCGTCTTTACAATCCCACCATATATATAATACAATAGAGGCCTTTCAATCAGGAGACCGCATGGCCAAAACTTTTGTCGAGAAGCTGTTCAGTCTCAAGGCCGGACGGGATGTAACCGCGGGAAGCATCGTGTCGGTTGAACCGGACTGGGTGATGAGTCATGACAATGCCGCCGCAATTTCCGGCACATTCCGCAAGACCGGCGCGAAAATGGTTCGTTTCCCCGAAAGGGTGGTGATTATCCTCGATCACGAAATTCCGGCACCCAAGGAATCATCAGCCACCAACCACCGGGAGATCCGTTCCTTTGTGGCCGAGCAGGGCATCAATCATTTCTTTGACGTCAACTACGGCATCTGCCACCAGGTGTTCGTGGAACAGGGTTTTGCCTTGCCGGGAAAGTTGATCGTCGGCAGTGATTCCCATACCACCACCTACGGGGCATTGGGGGCTTTGTCCGCCGGCATCGGCAGGTCCGAAGTGGCCGCCATCTGGGCCACCGGTGAGCTCTGGTTCCAGGTTCCTGAAACCATGCAGATCGTTATCCGGGGCCGCATTCCGGATTTCCTTACCCCCAAGGACGTCGCCTTGAACATCATCGGCCGCATTCGCGCGGACGGCGCCGACTACCGGGCCGTTGAGTTCACCGGCGAGACGGTAAGCGCCATGAACATCGCGGAACGCATGGTTTTGTGCAACATGGCCGCGGAGATGGGTGCGAAGAACGGCTACGTCCCGCCGGACGAAACCACGCTGGCCTACTTGAAAGGACGGGCCCGCTCAGCCTTTGAACCCATTTACTCCGATCCCGGCGCCGATTACGTCGAAGTAGTGGAGTGCGACGTCACCACGATGACGCCGGCCGTGGCCCGCCCGCATACGGTGGACAACCATGCATCCATAGACGACGTGGCCGGCACCCGTATCGACCAGGCCCTGATCGGTACCTGCACCAATGGCCGGCTGGAAGACCTGCGGGCTGCGGCCCGCATTCTCAAGGGCCGCAAGGTCAAGGTCCGCACCCTGATCATTCCAGCATCCTGGCAGGTTTACAGCCAGGCTCTAAAAGAGCAATTGCTGGAAGTATTCGTGAATGCCGGAGCCATTATCCTCAACCCCGGTTGCGGCCCCTGCCTGGGAGCCCACCAGGGCGTCATGGCCCCCGGCGAGGTTACTTTCTCAACGGCCAACCGCAACTTCAAAGGCCGCATGGGCTGTCGAGAGGCCGAGATCTACCTGGGTTCGCCCCTGTCCGTTGCGGCCTCGGCCGTGACCGGCGAGATCACCCACCCCGGGAGGTTCCTGTGAAACGCAAATTCACCGGTAAAGTATGGAAATACGGTGACAACATCAACACCGACGTCATTTTCCCCGGCAAATACACCTACCAGAAAATGAGCCCCGAAGAAATGGCTCAGCACGCCCTGGAAGACCTGGATCCGGATTTCGTCTCCAAGGTCTCCCCCGGGGATATCCTGGTGGCGGGAAAGAACTTCGGTATGGGTTCATCCCGCGAGCAGGCCGCTGTTGCCATCAAGGCCGCGGGCATCGCGGTGATCATCGCCCGCTCATTTGCCCGCATCTACTTCCGCAACGCCATCAATGCGGGCATGCCGGCCATCCGCTGTCCCGAGGCCGTGGATGCGATTGAAGCGGGAGATACCGTAACCGTGGACATGGAAGCCGGCACGATTTCCACCCCGCGGGGAGAATTCAGCTTTCCGGCATACCCGCCGACGGTCATGGAGATCCTTGAACACAACGGCCTGATTGCGTTTATCAAAACCAAAATCGCAAAATAATCCCCGTCCCACCGGGCGGGAAACCCCAGAAGGAGGCACTATGGCCAAGAGAACCATCGTCACGATGCCCGGAGACGGCATCGGCAAGGTCGTCCTTCCCGAAGCAGTCCGCGTCCTGGACGCCGCGGGATTTGACGCTGAATACGTACACGCCGACATCGGCTGGGAGTTTTGGTGCAAAGAGGGCAACCCCCTGCCCCAACGCACCCTGGATCTGCTGGAAACACATAAAATCAGCCTTTTCGGCGCCATAACCTCCAAACCCAAATCCGAGGCCGCCAGTGAGCTGGCCCCGGAGCTGCGTGACAAGGGGTATGTCTATTACTCCCCCATTGTGGGTCTGCGTCAGCATTTCAACTTGGATATCTGCATACGTCCCTGCCGCACGTTCAAAGGCAATCCGCTGAACTTCATCCGCCGCGGTCCGGGCGGACGGGTGGAGGAACCCGAGGTGGACGTGGTGATATTCCGCCAGAATACCGAGGGATTGTATGGGGGCGTGGAATGGACCAATCCTCCGGACAACGTGTACGCCGCCCTGAAAACCCATCCCAAGTTCAAGAAATTCGCCGACACCCCCCGGGAGGGGCTGGCCGTATCCACGCGGATTTTTACCCGCCCCGCCACGGAACGCATCGTGCGCGCCGCCTTTGAACATGCCAAGAACTTCGGATACAAGTCGGTTACGGTCTGCGAAAAGCCCAACGTAATCCGCGAAACTTCCGGCATGATGTTGGGCATCGCCAAGGAAACCGCCAAGGAGTATCCCGGTATCGCGCTTTGGAACACCAATATCGACGCCCAGATGATGTGGTTGACCAAGAACCCCGAAGATTACGGCGTCATCGTCAGTGGCAACATGTTCGGAGACATCGTGTCAGACGGTTTCGCCGGCCTGGTGGGCGGACTCGGTTTTGCCTGCAGCGCCAACATCGGCCAGGACGTGGCCATATTCGAACCCACCCACGGCTCGGCTCCGAAATACGCCGCCTACAGCGAGTCCATCGTCAACCCCATCGCCATGGTGCTCAGCGCCTGCATGATGCTGGACCATATCGGTGAGAAAGAGATGGCTTTACGAATTCGCGCGGCCGTCTCCAGGGTGGTGGAACACGGTCGGACCCAGGCTTACGACATGCTTAAGCTCAAGGGCTCACCTGAAGTACTCGCCAAGGGTGCGGCATCCACCCGGGCCATGACCGACGCCATCATCGCGGAACTCTGACACGGGCTCCTGAATTCCGCCGGCCTTGACGTTGTACAAGGCCGGCCGGGCATGATCGTGGTGGAGCCGCGGCGTTTTTCAAAGCCCCGGACAAGCCGTCAGCGGACTTTCTCTTTTAATGCCTTGCCGGGTTTGAACGCGGGTACCCGGCGGGCGGGAATGCGCAGGGATTCCCCGGTACGCGGATTGATCCCCATCCGGGCCTTTTGTTCACGCACGTAGAGGGTGCCGAAACCGGACAGTACCACCTTGCCGTCACGTTTCAACCCGCTTGCAATCTCCATGAGCACCAGATCCATGAAATCCTTTACGGCGGACAGCGGGAAAACTCCCGGATCACGGTCGCCGCTATCAGCTTGGAGCTGATTGTAGATTTCTCTGGTCAGATCGGTTTTGTTCATTTCCATCTCTCCTGTTGATACAAATTCTACAGGAGCCGGAAAAAAGAAAGCAAGCAGGAAAAAGAAAAAAATCCGCATTACCGGTGAAGGGCGGGCCCGGAGCCCGCCCGCCTGTTTGCTTATCCTTGCTTTCGGGTTCTCAGCTTCACCTTGTGGGTTCTGCGGGCACCGGCGTGTATTCGCCCCAGGTGTGGCTTTCCACGCGACACTTGCCGCGGGTTTGCCAGCTGACCTTGAAATTGTAGTAGGTGTCCAGGAACTCCGAATCGCCCCCCCCTTCCGTGGTGATGAGGTAGCGGTTGCCCACGGTGCCGATCAGGCGCGCAATGCCCCCGGAGGTGTCACGATGGCCCTCGGCGGAAGGGTCAACGGGGATCCAGCCGTACCGGGGCAGGAACACCTCAGGCCAGCGGTGCCACACCTCGTCCCGTCCTCGGTCCTTGTCGCGGACCACCACTGATCCCACGTAGCGGGCAGGCAGGCCCGCGGCCCGGCACATGGCGATAAACACAAAGGAGTATTCGCTGCAGGAACCGGTTCCGCGCTGCAGGACCGTCGGCGCCGGATTCCAGCCCCCCAAGGGCTTGAGCTTGTAGTCGATCTTTTTCAGGATGTAGTTGAAAATGCCGCGCATGATCCAGTAAGGCCGTGTTTCCTTGCCCACCGCTTCCGCCACGGCTTTGCGGATCACCGGATGGGTGATGTCGTATTTAAAGCCGTCGGCCAGGTAGGGTTTGAGGTCCGCCGGAATCTCCGCCAACGGCCCCACCCGCTCCGGGAACACCACGTACTCGGTATGAAACAGGCGGGCCCGAACCCGCAATTCCGACAACCGGCGTTCACCCGCGGCCACAGCCGCCGCGGTGAATCGAGCAAAGGGCTGCCGCCAGTGGTCCACCACCATGGCCGTGGGTGTGGGAGAGAAAGCGGGTTGACTCAACAAGGTCTGGTTGTCCCGATCCCGGGGAATGGCCATGCACGCATCCAGGGCTTCGACGGTCCCGGGCCCGAAATTTCGAAAATCCACGGCCACGACCCAATCCACGTCCCGGGGCCGACTGCGACGCAGAAACTCCTTGTCTTCCAGTTTGACGCTTCTGATCCGTGATTCCTGATAATCACCGACCCACAGGTCTTTTCCGGCGCGGCAGATGCCCCATGCATAGGGACCGGGAGCGGGAATCCAGGTGATCACGTCACCGGACTTGGGGTCCACACGGTAGAGCATGTCGTCATCGCTGGCAGTCACCCACAGGTACCCATCCTGCCAATCCAGGCCGTTGCAGCGGGCGGCGGGTGCGGGAATGTTCTCGTGCATCATGCCGTCCTTGCGGTTTATGCGCATGATGCGGCCGGCCTTGCGATCCAGCAGCCACAGGAACTCCCCGTCAAAAGCCAGTCCACCGGGATCCGCCGAGTTGGATTCCAGCAGGCGGCGGGCCACACCGGTATCTTTCTCGATGCCGTAAATCCAGCCTTCCCGGCCGTCCACGCACCAGAGCCATTCACCATCCCAGGCCAGGCCCCGAGGGTCATAACCGGGGGCGTTCAGGGTTTTGCGCTGGGTTCCGTCCGCGGGATCCAGGGCGTAGAGCTTAAAAGTACGGCCGTCGGCCACCCAGATCAACTCGCCGTCAAACGCCATGGCCGTCGGGTGATCCCCAGGCGGTGTCATGCTGCGCTCCGCGTCTCCCACCGCGGCCGCCAGGCCGGAAAATCCCGCCACCAGAACCCAGACGACCGCCATGACCCATACATAAGACTTGCTTCTCATTTCACCCTCCCGAAAAGAATCATGTGCCCGCAAAGGGGACTTCCCCCGGCCGGCCGTCAAGCAGGCCGGGAGGTCCGGTATCAGCATCAAAACAACTTGAATTTCTTTTTCTTTTTCTTACCGCCTTCATCCCCGGCGCCCGACAGCATGGGGTTCTCTTCCACTGTGTAGTTTTCCGGCACGGTGAAATGCCCGGCGGGGAAGGATTTTTTTGTCACTTTCTGAACTTCCATGGTGGTCAGGGTCTCCGCTTTGATTTTGCCTTTCTTGTTGAACTGACGCGAACGGGTAATGGTCTTCAGCGGAAATCCCAGGTCTTTCATGGCAGCCACCTGCTTCTCGATCATTTTATCCAGGTCTTCCCAACCGGTCTTGAAATTCCGCTGCAGGTATTCACCCTTGAGGGAGGCGTAAGCGGGTACCGCCGTGCTGCCCCATACCTCCACTTCCTCTTCCATGCGCATGGTCTTTTTAATCAAGGTTACTTTCATTTTCATTGTATAGGCGCGATGAATCTTGACATGACGGCAGGGATATCCCAATACCTTCGCCGTGCCAAGGTTTTCCGTCTTGACGCTCACGTCTTCCAGGCTCATCTTCACCATCGGGCCCATGGCCTGCATCATCTGCTGCAGGGCGTCCAGGGACATGGGGGTGACGGTTTTCTTTTTGTGGTCGACGATGTAGAGCATGCGCTCCTTGCCCTTGTAGAGCCAGTAACCGTCTTCCACGAACTGGTTGCGCTGCTGCTTGGATACATTTGAGAATTCCTGCCGGAAATCCCCGTTCTCAGCGGAAACCGTGGACAGCATCACGTTGTCTTTCTGGCGGTCTCCTGAAGTGGTTGTCTTGGCGGTCCATTCCACGCCGGCCTGAACTGAAACAGCCAGGAACACCACCAGAATGGAAAAGGTCAAAATTCGTTTCATCTAATTCCTCCTATTTTGCCGGTCATCCAGGCGGATAACCGGCCTTTTTCCTGTTTAAAACCCGTCGCGGCCACGGGCAACGCCGCGGCCTGCACTTCAACCGAACAGCCGCGGCCGGCGGGGAAGACATCTCCGTCTATCTGGATGTCGAAGGGTTGCGGCGCCGTCAACCGCCACCCCAGGCCCGCGTCCACGGTCAGGCGGCGGCCGGCCAGCAAGGTTGCGCCCACGGCCAGGGTCTCCCGCCAGCCATGCGTCGACAGCAGCAAAAGCTCCAGGCGCCGGTTAAACGGCGAGGCCCCACGTGCCGGTTTCAGTCCGCCGGCATAATGGGATCCGTTGAGCACCGCCGCCAGGGAATAACGACCCGTCCGGCCGTTCACGTCCAATTCCATGGGCAATTCTTTTTCACGAAAAACCCGGCGTAAGGCGGCCAGCCCGGGGCCCCAGTCGGCCACCGGTTTTCCCGAAGCTCCATGGGTACGCGCCATTTCGCGGTTGACCGCGACTCCCAGTCCCAGGCTCATGGAACCCAGGAAACAATGCCTGGCGGCCGGTGAGTCAGTACGCACCCAACCCACGTCCATATGACGCACCCGGTTGTGGCGAATCAACTCGCAAAGGTGGCGGGAACTTCTGATCCCCAGGCTCCGCATCACGTCATTGGCGGATCCGGCTCCGCAAAAGGCCAGGTTGGCGCTCTTCTTCTCGCCATGCCGCTGTTCCAGTACCTCCGCAGCGGCGATACGGAAAGAGGTGTCTCCACCGACCACCATCAACCATGCGGCGCCGGTGGACCAGTGCCGGACCTGGCTGCGCAGGTGGGCTTCACTGCTGGTCACCACGAGGCGGTAATCCAGCCCCGAGCGCTGCAAATCAACCTCCACCCGCTGCCGCCTGCGGCTCGCACGTCCACCGCCGGCCGCCGGGTTGAGGATCACGACAACCTTCGACATGCTTTGATTATAGCAGACCCCGGGGCGGCACCCAAAGTTTTTGATCCTTATCGGAACCTTTTCCCAGTCATCTTTTATCTTGTCACCTTTGTTTATCTCAACTCGCCTTTCTCTCCAACTCTCTTTCCGAGGCGGACAAGGGTCCGCCCGTCCTTGTGAGATTCTTCACCTGCGCGTATAATGACATGGATGCAGAAGATTTTGGTGGTGGAAGACAACCGCTCCATGCGGGAGATGCTCGAGACCGTCCTGTCCGAACGGGGCTACGACATCACCACGGCCGAGGATGCATCCACGGCCCTGTTGCACCTGAAGCGCGCATCCTACGCGGTCATGATCTCGGACCTGCAGATGCCGGGCATGGACGGCCTGCAATTGCTCGCGAAGGTCCGACCCATGGGAATTCCCTGCATTATCCTGACGGCGTACGGTTCCATCGAAAAGGCTGTGGAAGCCATCAAGGCCGGAGCCTTTGACTTTATCGCCAAGCCCGTAGACCCGGAATACCTCAATCTCATCATCACCAAGGCCTTGGAATCCACCCGCATCCTGCGGGAAAACATCGTGTTCCGGCAGGCCGAGGCAACGGCTTCCAGTTCCAACGTGATCATCGGCAGGAGCCCGGGCATCCTGGCGGAAGCGGAAAAACTCAGGCAGGTGGCACCGGGGGATACCCCGGTTCTGCTGCTGGGCGAGAGCGGCACCGGCAAGGAGTTGTTTGCCCGCACCATCCATCGCCTGAGTCCACGCAACCCACACCCCTTCATGGCCATCAACGCGGCGGCCATTCCCGAACGCCTGCTGGAGAATGAGCTCTTCGGCCACGAAAAAGGCTCCTATACCGATGCCTATACCCAGCAGGTCGGTAAGCTTGAACTGGCCCAGGGCGGCACCTTCTTTATGGATGAGATCGGCGACCTGCCCCTCCACCTCCAGGGTAAACTGCTGCGGGTCATCGAGGAAAAGACCATTCATCGCCTGGGCAGCAGCCGGGAGATTCAGCTTCAATTGCGCTTTGTGTTCGCCACCAACCGGGATTTGGAGGCGGAGGTCCAGGCCGGGCGTTTCCGCAAGGACCTTTTCTACCGCATCCACGTGTTCCCTATCCAGATCCCCCCGCTGCGCGACCGCGAAGAAGACGTCATCCTGCTGGCGGAGTACTTTGTGGGACGCTACTGCCGGGAAATGAACAAACCCCTTCACGAGCTGACGCCTGAAGCCGTACTCAAGCTGCGCCGCTATTCCTGGCCGGGAAACGTCCGGGAGCTCCAGAACACCATTGAACGAGCCGTCATTATCTCCCGGGGGCCGCGAATTGAGACCGCGGACATCGTATTGCCCGATCGCGGCCAAGACCTGTTGGAGGAATTCAGCCTCGAAGGCGGCCTCAAACAGGTCAGCGCCCGGGCGGTGCGCCTGGTCGAACGGGCCCGCATCCAGCTGGAACTGGAGCGAACCGGTTTCAACCGCCGCCGGGCTGCGGAGCAGCTGGGAGTCAGCTACAAGACCCTGCTGGAAAAAATCCGCGACTACGGCATAAATCCGCAAGATCATGAGTGACTTTCTGCAGCGCAAAGGCATCCGCCTGCTGATCCACGCCATCGTCGGCTCATGCCGCATTCAGGTGCACGGCCTTGACGCCGTTGAGGCGATCCGCGGCAAAGGTGAGCCCCGGATTGTGCTCTTCTGGCACCGCCACATCTTCGCCCTGATCCACCACTTCCGCGGCAGCGGGGCCAGGCCGTTGATCTCGCACTCCCGGGATGGAGACCTGGTCGCCCGGGTGGCCCGGGAATTCGGGCTGGATCCCATCCGCGGCTCTTCCTCACGGGGCGGCGCCGCCGCTTTCCTCGCCATGCTGCGCAGTTTGCGTACCCCCGGAACGGAAATCCTCATTACCGCCGACGGTCCCCGGGGGCCCGCCCGTTGCATGAAACCCGGCACTTTCGAATTGGCGCGCCGCACCGGCGCCTGGCTGATTCCCGTGAGCTGGTACGCCAGGCCGGTCCACATTTTTCGCCGTTCCTGGGACCGTTTCCTGCTGCCCCTGCCGGGCAGCCGCATCCATTTGGCCTACGGCACCCCCATCGCCCCGGACACCCTGGACGACGGGGATGCCGAAGAGACGTTGCGCCGGGAAATGGACCGCCTGGAATCCGAATTGCGGCACGAGTTGTACCCACACCATGACCCGGAGGAGAACCGATGAAACGCATTCGACGCTTGGGCATTCTGACCGGCGGGGGGGATTGCCCCGGCCTGAACGCCGTGATCCGTGCCGTGGTCAAGACCGCTTCCCTGCGCTACAACGCGGAAGTGGTGGGTATCCGCGACGGCTTCCGCGGCCTGGTGGAAGGCGACACCCGGCTCCTGGCCGCCTCGGACGTGTCGGGCATCCTCCCCCGCGGCGGCACCATCCTGGGCACCTCCAACCGCCACAACCCCTTTCAATACCCCGTCTTGGACGCCGACGGCAGGCGCACCGGATTTACCGACCGTTCCGCCGACGCCGCGGCAACGGTGGAACGGGAGAAACTCGATCTGCTGATCACCATCGGCGGCGACGGCACCCAGACCCTGGCCAACGAAATGCACAAGCGCCACGGAGTCCCCGTGGTCGGGGTGCCCAAGACAATCGACAACGACATCGGCGGCACGGACCTAACCTTCGGTTTCGACACGGCCGTGTCCATCGCCACCGAAGCGGTGGACCGCCTCCATTCCACGGCGGAATCCCATCACCGCATCATGGTGCTTGAAGTGATGGGGCGTTACGCCGGCTGGATCGCCCTGGAGGCGGGCATCGCCGGGGGCGGTGACGTAATTCTCATCCCGGAAATTCCCTTTGACATGCAGGTGGTGGCCCGCAAGATCAGCGACCGGGCCAAGCAGGGCAAACGCTTTTCCCTCGTCGTGGTGGCGGAGGGGGCCAAGCCAGTGGACGGCGACCTGGTGGTGGCCCGCAAGGTTCAGGACCCCAGCGATCCCATCCGCCTGGGCGGTGTTTCCCGGCTGGTGGGCGATGCCAGCGAGGACCTGACGGGCATCGAGTCGCGTTACACCATCCTGGGGCACGTGCAGCGCGGCGGCAGCCCGACCGCCTTCGACCGCCTGCTGGCCACCCGTTTCGGTTACCACGCCATGGAGACCGCGGTCGACGGCTTGTTCGGCTACATGGTGGGCCTGCGGGGCACCGAGATCAAGGCGGTTCCCATCGCCGAGGCCGTGGCCGTGCCGCGGCGCGTCCAACCGGACGGCGAGATGGTCAAGACCGCCATGGCCCTGGGCACCAGCTTCGGATTCTAGCCATGGAATTCCTGATATTCTCCATCGGCTGCCTGGTGGTGGCCCTGTACTTCTTTTTCAAGCCCCGCTGGATCAAACGCCGCCGGCGGCGCATCATGGATCAGCCTTTTCCCGAGGAGTGGACCGCCATCCTGGAAAAGCACTTTCCCCTCTACCGCGGCCTTCCCGACGATCTGCGGGCGGATCTGCGCGGCAAGATCCTGGTTTTCCTGGCCGAGAAAAACTTCGTGGGCCGCCGCGGCCAGGAGATCACCGACCAGGTCAGGGTGCTGGTGGCCGCCCAGGCCTGCCTGCTGCTGTTGAACCGGGAGACCAGCTTCTACCCCAAACTCTCCACCATCTACATCTACCCCACGGCCTACATGGCCAAGCGGGTGACCCAATCGGGTCACCTGGTCACGGAATCGACCCAGACCAACCTGGGGGAATCCTGGAGCAGCGGGGAACTGGTCCTGGCCTGGGACGCCGCGGCCCAGGGGGCCAAGAACACCTATGACGGCCGCAACGTGGTGTTTCACGAGTTCGCCCACCAATTGGACCAGGAGGACGGTGCCGCCGACGGGGCACCCGTGCTGGCGGAGTATTCCGCCTACGCTTCCTGGGCCCAGGTGCTGGGGGAAGAGTACGAGCGGCTGATCCGCAAAAAAGCCAAGCACCGCAAGACGGTGATCGACAAGTACGGGGCCACCAACCCGGCGGAGTTCTTCGCGGTCATCTCCGAGGCCTTTTTCGAGAAGCCCCGGCAACTGCAGAAACGCCACCCCGAGTTATACGACGAACTCAAATCCTACTACAACACCGACCCCATCCCCTGGTACACCCGCCTCCATGACCGGGTGTAGGGGCGCTCCTGCGTGTGGACCCTCTCCCAAACCCATTCCTTGCTCACGCTGGAATCACACATCCGGGGGAATCCTCAACCGGGCTACACATGGGCACGCCCCTACGAGACGAAGGCCGCGCCGTAGGTTTTGAAACGCTCCTCGTCCCGGGGTTTCACCGCCGGCCCCGTCCAGGCGCTGAAAGGCACCCCAGCCTTGGCCACCGGGCCGGGCCGGTAATCTTCGCAACCTTTCCCGGCAAGGATCTTGCCCAATTGCCGCTCCGTTGTCTTGCCGCCCATCCAGGAGTGCACGACGATCCCGCCGCAGCGTTTGCCCTTGAGGCTATCCGCAGCCAGGCCGTCCAAGGCACGCTGGACCGGTACGGCCACGCCGTTGGGCGTAATGCTGCCGGCCCAGCACGGGCTGCCCACGATCAGCCCATCGTATGCGATCACCATGGAGGCGCTGAAGTCTTCCACACGGACGAGATCGGCCTCTGAGCCTGCCGAGCGGATTCCCTCCACTGTGGCGTTCGCGGCCTCCAGGGTATGACCCGTCTTTGAGTAGTAGAGAATGAGTATCTTCACCAGGTGCTCCTTTTCAAATCCCACGGGATTTACAGGTATTCTGCATAAGTGGGCAGGCCCGTCGCTTTTACGGCGATTTCCGTCAGGGGAACAATGTCCTCCCGGCCGATAAACCGCAGCGC
>Ga0272443_10005085_pt1 | contig 13810 bp, 10 predicted proteins | sample SSMAcet12_FD_193581 | JGI IMG/M metagenome (GOLD analysis project Ga0272443, IMG submission 193581) | Marine sediment archaeal communities from Little Sippewissett salt marsh, Falmouth, MA, United States - SSM-Acet-12 | ecosystem: Environmental > Aquatic > Marine > Wetlands > Sediment ...
GTGGATGGTTCTAATCCTGATTGTTCGCTGTAATGACTGATTGTCCAATCTTGCATAATGGTTTCTTCAAAGTAATCAAGAGATTCGGCTCCATCCATTGCAGGCCATCCGGTGTTTTCTTCATTTGTAAAATAGAAAAAAGCCCCGGCATGGAGAGCACTTTGTTTCCACTCTGATGTATCACTTTCAAATGTAACTATCTTGTTTAATGTATATGTAACTCTTGAGGGGTTACTAGTTGGAATCCTACCAACATATACATCTGCTAAAAAGTCTGGATTGTCATCTTGAAATTCTCCGAAATAGCCATCACTATCTTGGTCCCATGATTCGGAATCTGGAAGCGACAAATCTGCATAATAGTAATCTGTGGGTACCTCACCACTTGTCCAATCAAATATATCAAATCTATGGTTTTGAGAATCTGGATAACAATATCGCATTGGAATAGTTTCATGGTCACCAACAATTAATACATATTTTATTCCCCATTGTTGATAGTTTTCCCTCAAAAAGTTACGGATTTTTTGTGGTAAATCATCACCATCTTGTTGAGAAATTATTTCGTCAGAAATTGATAATATTTTAATATTGTAACCAAGAAAATTTTTCCATGAAATAAAATTTGATGAATCTATTGATTCAATTAATTCATCTGTAGTAATTATCAAATAGTCATATTGTTCAGCCTTAACCTCGTTTATTGGCTCAGTTGTATAATGTAATTCCCCCATCTGGGCGAAATTGTCAACAATTTGCCCTTCAAAATGTTCTCCATCACTGTCATTTTTTGGAATTTCATAATTTAAGACTATTTCACCTTTTTCACAATATGCCAGAGATTTAGATTCGGGGAAGTATAAAAATGGGCAGATGGACACAGAAAAATAGGAAATGCCTCTAAAAAACCCTTGCCTTACTTTCGTTATCATTTGTTCAGGATATTGAGAATCTGAATTGTAAACTTTTAAAAAATTGTTCATCCAAAGATTTTTGAGGAAATCATTTTCATTAATATTTGAAGTGTCAAAAGATACTATATTTGCTGAAGGAATTATATTGAATGTCCCTTCCAAAAAACGAAGCGAATTCTTTTGAAAATCAATAGAAATTAATTTAGTCTCTTCAGGCAAATTAATAATAAAATTTTTTACAGGAAGCTGTGGTTTTCCAGGGTTTGTCATCAACGAAAAATCTTGGTGCCTTATTAGATGATAATTATCAATTAATGAAATTTCAAATTCATTAAATGAAGGAAAATTCAATGGTATCGATATTGTTTTTTGAGTAACTTTGGGATTATATTCTGCTAATGTTGATACTGTTCCACAAAATGAAATGCCTATCATCAATATTACTAAAAATATGGATATATTTTTTTTCAATTCTTTTCCCCCTATATCTTAAAAAATGATTTCATTATATATAAAATATGATTGAATAAAGATTGGACATTAATAATGATTTATTCATATTTTTTTATTTTTGTTCAAAAAATGTATTTATTATTTTTCATTAGCAATTCGTTTTTTATCATACTTTATTTATGGTCACGATTTTCACAGATATGCCTTGAATTTCGGCGATTACATAAATTTCAACGTTATTGTCATCATATCTTTGCATAATTATACTTCCATTTTCAGCAATATAATTATCTTTAGGCATGACAAATTTAATCAGAATCTCTAAATTCTTATCCAATTGGTTAGTTATTTCTGCTGATGCAGCATTTTGCGAAGTCCAAATCTTGTGGGAGAGTTTATAAGATGGAATTGAGTATTTAGGTTCCTTATAATTGTAGGATACAATTTTTCCATTTTCAATCTCAACTAGGCGGTATCCCCAATAACCATCCTCATTTTCGATTTTACTTTCTGGCGTGGTGGTAGTAATAAAAATTGTGTCATTGACTATATTTACACTGTCATAATGTACGTGACCGGCAAGTACCATGTCTATATCGTGACTATCTATTAAAAATAACAATTCCTGTCTGTTCTCGTAGGTTTTTCCTATCAGCGAATCTTTGGTTGTTTCCCACAGTGGATTATGATGCATAAACATAAATGTCAAATCATTTTCAGATTCGTTAAGATCCTGTTGTATCCAAGAAAGTTGTTTTTGACTAATTGAACCTCCCCAGTTCATAGGTATAAATGAAATTGTCAATCTAAAAAAGGCTGGCATATCAAATGAGTTTATAGAAAGAAAATGATAATTACCGTAATCAAACGAGTAATTAAGCGGGCCAAAATAATTTTTCCAAAATGATAAACCATCTTCCCTAAATTTATAGTAACCGTCATGATTGCCAGGACACAGAAAAGTTGGCACATCAAATTTTTGAATCATGTCATAGCAAATCTTGTATTCAATACTATATTCAAAAGGATAAAGTTGTCCGTATACAAGATCTCCAGAAATAATGACAAAATCTGGATGAAGAAGATTTATTTCATCAATACAACGCTTAATTGATTTATATCCTATTGTTTGAGAGATACTTTCGAGGAAACCTCTAGGATCACCTATATGAAGATCAGTTATATGAGCAAAAGTAAAAGTGTCAGAAAATTCATTAAAAACAGATACAGATCTTGGACAACTATTTTTATAATTTTTGCCATCGATTACAACAATTATTGACAAGTTATACAGTTCTTCGTGTGTTGATAATGGAACATTTGCAGATATTTTCCAAGTATCATCCTCCAGGTAAATATTCTCAATATTAAGCCATATTTCATCGATAACAGGCTCATAAGCAGTTGAAATATAAGCATATACATTTTCAAAATTTGGCGCTTTAAAAACAATATTAAAACTTGTGTTTTTTTCGACCAATGCTGGAACCGTTGAAAGCGGGTAAATAATTTCGATTTTTTCACTATTTTTTTGACATTCAATATCACTGGGTTTAATCTGATTTAAATAATTGTTATTTAACCCAGTTAATTCCTTATCGTTAGCAATTACAAAATTTGTATTTGGAGATAAAAGGATTAAAGCGGCTATTATTGTCATAAATAAAGTTGTAACTTTTTTATACATTTTTATCATCACTAATATTTATATAATAAAATAATAACGATTTTTCTTTTAAATGTTTTTTTGTATGTATTTTCAATGGGTTTGCATTCATTTCATTTTTCTATAACCTTAAAAAAAGTGACCAATTTCAAAATCATAATATTAAGATTTTCAAAAAAATCTATAGAAAATTAGAATTTAATATTTTCATAATTCTTATCTATATAACTTATATATCCAATGTAAATAATTAAGATTTGAATAGAAAGCGGGGGCAGGTGTTGGATCTAACTCTTATCTTGATAATCGGTGGAGCGGGTGCCATTGGATTCTACATGGCATGGAGCATAGGGGCAAATGACGTAGCAAATTCAATGGCAACAGCAGTAGGTGCAAAGGCAATTACTTTCAAACAGGCTGTACTTATCGCAGGTATTTTAAATATTGTTGGTGCTGTTTTTGTTGGAGGTCATGTAACAGATACAGTTCGAAAAGGAATAGTTGATGTAACAGGATTAGACAATCATACTTTATTACTTGGTTTTATTGCTTGTCTTTTAGCTGCATCTCTTTGGGTCACTTTATCAACTTGGAAGGAAATGCCAATATCTACAACTCATTCTATAATTGGGGCATTAGTGGGTTTTGGCATTATTGCTGGAGGTACATCTTCAGTAATTTGGGGAAAAGTTGGATCAGTTGTTGCGAGTTGGGTTCTTTCTCCACTTGCCGGTTGCATCCTTGCTTTTATAATATTCAAACTAATCGTTAAATTTATTTTTTCAAAAGAGGAGCCAGTAGAATCCGCAAAAATTGTTGGTCCGGCGATCATTGGCATTACCGCTTTACTAATAGTTTCATCTTTGTTCTTAAAAACATCTTTGAGCAAAAATTTTGGAATTTCAGATATTCAAGCAGTTGAAATTGGAATTGTTGCAGCTTTTATCATTGGCATTACAGCTTTTTTTATACTTAGGAAAATTAAAACAAACTCTAGAGGAGAGTATGATACAGTAGAACGCATTTTTAGAAGGCTTCAGATAGTAACTTCTTGTTACGTTGCATTTGCCCACGGTGCAAATGACGTAGCAAATGCAATTGGGCCTGTGGCAGCTATTGTCCCTCTTGCTCAAGGTTTAAATTTAGGAACAACCGTTGAAGTTCCAATACCTCTTTTGTTATTGGGGGGTGTTGGAATAGCCGTCGGCTGCATGACCTGGGGGCGCAAGGTTATGAGAACAGTTGGGGGAAAAATTACAAGTTTGACCAACACACGTGGATTTTCTGTGGATTTTGGGGCGGCAACTACTGTACTTATTGCTTCAAAATTAGGACTTCCAATTTCCACTTCGCATACAGTTGTGGGGGCTGTTATTGGAGTGGGACTTGCTAGGGGACTTGAGGCTATTGATCTGGGAATTATAAAAAAAATAGTTATTTCTTGGTTAGTGACACTACCAATAGCTGCTGGAACTTCAGTGGTAATTTATTTATGCTTAACATTAATATTATAATATGATTAAAAGGTGAAGATATGGACAAAGAATCACATCACTTTCGAGCACCTGTTTCAGATACATTTCGTAAAAAATCTCCATTTGGTCAGCTTTTGGAACATATGGGATGCGTTAGAGAATGTATTGACATATTGGGGGATGGTTTAATAAAATATTACAAAGGAAACTACTCTGGTTTTTCAAAATTATCCGAAAGAGTTTCGACACTGGAGCATGAGGCTGATTTGATAAAAAGTAATTTAAGAAATCATCTCCCGACTTCATTATTTATGCCAGTTGACAAGGGTAAGTTCATGTGGGCATTAAGGGAGCAAGATAAGATTTTAGATCATGCCGAATCTTTAGTAAATATGCTTGAAATGCGCCACACAAAAATTCCAAAATCTTTACAGAAGCAGTTTATTGATCACGCAACACTGGTTATGAAAACTGTTGATGCGATGCAAGATGCAGTTGAAAAAATCAAAGACTTGGTTGAAACGAGTTTTGTGAAACGCGAAAGGGAATTGATAAAGCAGTATATTTATAAAGTCCATCGTTTAGAATGGGAAGCAGATAAGAAGAAGTTTGAAATGACAAAAGGAATATACAAAATTGAAAAAAAACTCAACCCAATGGACGAGTACCATTTATTAAAAATTGCAGATTGGGTGGATGATATCGCAGATCACGCGGAAAATGTAGCGGATTGGCTTAGAGCCATGATTGCGAAATGATTATTCGATTGGTTATATGTCTTCGCCGATAAGATGATTTATCACATTTTCGGATATATCTTCTGCATATTCACCGATCCTTCTTATACTCTCTACGATATAACCTATTGAAGTTGCTGTTGGACCCTCTAGGTTATAATGAAGACATTGAGTATTAATTTCTTCGCATTTTTTTCTTAAAAGACTTATTGATTCGATGTTTTCATTAGCAGATTTTAGATCCTTACGAAAAAATGAACCGATGCTTTTACTAAAACTTTCAAGAGAAAGCAAACCCGCTTGCTTAATTGAATTTAATATTTTTTTATCAAGTGTGCTGTCAAGTCCAGATACAACATTTTTTGCAATAGTGACAACATGGTCACCTATTCTTTCTATTATTCTACTTATAAGAAATGAGGTCATAGCTGTGTTTATATTTGTACCAATTTTTTCTGCAAAGCTTACATTTCTTAAAATGATTTTATATTGTCGAGCTACTAGCCAATGTAATCTATCAATTTCGCCATCTCTAGATATCACGTCCTGTGCAACCGTTATATCATTATTTATTAGAGAGAGGAGCGCATCCTCATACATACCTTTAACTATAATATGCATTCTTTTTATTGTTCTATTGAAGGGCATTTCTGCTGGATTTAACAGATCTTTTAGGATAATTATTTGATCAGTTTCTTCTACAATTTCTTGACCAATTACGATTTGTGTAAATTTTCTAACAATGGGTCGAATATGGGGTGGCATTCTTGTTTTTGAATTAATCTTAATTGAATTATATCCGGAAATATAGGCACCGATAAGATTTCGAAATAATTCATTTTGATCTGTATTTTCATTAACTTTGAATTCTTTTGAACGCTGTACCCCTTCTCTGGTTATCTTAGGATTTATCAGAAGTGTTCCATTTGTTTGTTGTGAAAGACCTACAGGATCATTTTTCTTAATATGTGAAGATTTTATCCACTCCTTGGGTAGCGTTATTATGTATGACGATCCCCCTGTCATTTGTACTCGACGAATATCCATGTTATTACCGTTATATTCAGAATGTATATAAATTTTTAATATTTTCTATATATCAATATGTCTATATATGTCATATATATATCAATATAATATATGTAGATAAAGTATATATTTAATTATTCCTAATTTCTGGTTTGAAAAAATGTTAAGAGGAAAAAATTTTCTAATAATAAAAACGCTAGTAATAACCATCATCCTTGGATTTTCAGCAATATTTTTAACAGGATGTATTGAGCAAGGAGGGCCTCCAAAATTAACGCAAACGGGATCAAGTACAGTACTCCCATTAGCCATCGCTTGGGCAGAAGAATTTGATGGTGCAGATATCTCAGTATCAGGTGGGGGATCAAGTCATGGAATAAATGCCCTCTTAAACGGTGAAACAGATTTAGGCGATGCAAGTCGTTTAATGAAAGGATCAGATTATGAAAAGGTAGAATGCGATCCTGAACTTGTAAATGACGACGGAACTGCTGAGGAAGCATGCAATGGTGTCCATCCCATAAAATGGATCGTTGCTTATGATGTCCTTGCAGTTGTTGTAAATAATGAAAACACTTGGGCAACCCAACTAAACTATACTCAACTCTATGAAATATTTACCGATGACAATCCTGCCATCTACTGGGATGAAGTATCAAATCTCAGTAACGCACCTCATGAAAAAATTGATATTTATGCACCAGATGAAGCAAGCGGAACCTATGATTTCTTTTTTGAAAGTATAATACCAAAGTGGGGAAAAGACGATCAACAAGCAAATTCAAGACTTGATCTTGGGGATGGTGTCTATCATCCAAGTGCAGATGACAATGTAATATTAAATGCAATTAAAGACAATGAATATGCGATTGGTTATTTTGGATTTGCTTATTATAAGGAAAATCCGACTCTTGTCACCCCCGTATGGATTGCTGAAGAAGGAAAAGATTATCAAGAACCGTCGCTTATGAATGTAGCAAATTACCCAATAGCACGACCTCTTCACATCTATACAAATGGTATACCAGAAACTGAGGATGTTATTCATGATTATCTTAACTTTATTATGGGGGAAGAGGGTCAGGAAATTGTCTCAGAAGTGGGCTATGTTAAATTAGATCTTGTAGATGAAAACCTGGTAATAAATCAACTTGCTAAACTTGGGTAATTGAACCATATATAACGGACTCAGAGACTCATGAAAAAAACACTTTCACGATTCAACGGAAAGTATAAAGTCGATGATGATAACCCATTTAAATTTAAACTTAAATTCTCTGAGAAAATTATTACCCTTCTCCTTTTTTGCTCAGCAAGTGTCGCAGTTGTGGTTAGTGCGGCTATTATCTATACACTAACAGAAGGTTCCCTTGACTTTTTTACCGACCCTTTAGTTAGTGTTCTTGAATTTCTCACTGGTACAAGATGGGTGCCAAGTGGCGGTAATCCACTCTTTGGAATCCTACCTTTAATAACTGGAACAATTTTGATTGCAGGAGGAGCGTTACTAATAGGAACGCCACTTGGAATCGCTGCGGCGATATTTTTATCAGAATTTGCAGGTTCTAGGTTACGCTCAATTGTTAAACCAATAATCGAGATTCTTGCAGGAATTCCTTCAATTGTCTATGGATTTTTTGCCCTCATGGTTGTAAGCACCTTTTTTAGAGATTTTTTTGGTGCAAGTTATTTTAATGCCGCTAGTGCAATCATTGTTATTGCTATTATGATTCTCCCAATTGTTATTAGTATCTCTGATGATGCTATGAAGGCTGTCCCAAATCATCTCAAAGAAACAAGTTTGGCCCTTGGTGCTACTAAGTGGGAGACGGCAACAAAAGTAGTTATGCCCGCAGCATCAAGTGGCATCATCGCCTCTGTGTTACTTGGTCTTGCTCGTGCTATTGGAGAGACCATGGTGGTAGTTCTCGCTGCAGGAAGTATTGCAAAACTAACCCTAAATCCTCTCGATGAAGTAATGACTATGAGTGCATATATTGCAAAGGTAGCAACGGGCGATATTCCACCAGGGGTAGCTGTATCTGCAGGATTTGCTGTAGGATTAGTTCTATTTATTATCACCTATCTAATTAATATGGTCGCAGCACGCGTTGTACTCCAAATCAAAGAAGGGACAACAGTTAAAAGTAAAAAGGTAAAAAAGAAAAAAAATCAAGTATTGGGAAAAATCTCAACGATGTTTATCCTACCTTTTGAAAAAATAGCGGTAACAATAATAAAAGGAAAAATACACCTTAGTAATTTATTTCGAAAAATCAGATCAAAAAATAAATATTCTCTCAAACGACGATATTTACGTCAAAAAATTGGAGTTAGTCTTCTAGCTATGAGTATTATCCTGGCATCTTTGTTCCTGGTTGTTTTATTGGTAAATGTCTTTTCACAAGGAATTAGCGGAATTAACATGACTTTCTTAACTTCATTTCCCTCCCGATTCCCTGAAAAAGCAGGCATATTACCAGTAATAATGGGATCAGTGTATCTGATGCTTCTAACACTGGTTTTAGCTGCACCCATGGGAGTCGGAGCGGCAATTTATCTTAATGAATTTGCCAGAGATACACGTCATACACGTTTTTTAAGAAGAATCATACAAAACCTGGCAGGTGTCCCATCGATAGTATTTGGACTCATGGGATACACCATTTTTGTTCGTTTGTTTGATTTTGGACAAAGCATTCTTGCAGGAAGTCTAATTTTAACGATAATGGTTTTGCCTATCATCGTTGTTGCTACTGAAGAAGCGCTAAAATCTGTTCCATATAGTTTTAGAGAAGCTGCACGAGGTGTCGGATCAACACGATGGCAAACTGTTAGACATCATGTTCTCCCTAATGCTATACCAGGCATTCTTACTGGGATAATTTTATCTCTTTCCAGAGCTATTGGAGAAACAGCACCTATTCTCTTTATCGTCGCATATTTTTCAAAAACCATTCCATCAAGTATATTTGACGGTTTTCTAGCTCTCCCCGCTCAGATTTTCTATTGGACTACCCATCCAAAGGCAGAATTTCATGTTCTTGCAGCTAGTTCCATTATTATTTTGCTGTTAATCTTATTTTGTATGAATGCAGTCGCTATTGTCATACGACAACGAGCGCAATCCAGGAGGGATTGGTAAATGAATAACAAAATTCAAAAACAAAAATCCCTGAAAATAGAAAATGTCAATGTTTATTATGGGGAAAATCACGCAATTAAAAAGGTCACAATGGAAATAAAAGAAAACCGTGTCACTGCATTTATTGGCCCGAGCGGTTGTGGAAAAAGTACGCTTCTTAGATGTTTAAATCGAATGAATGATGAAATTGTTGGTTGTCGAACAGAAGGAGCAATCATATGGGATGGCACCAATATCCTTGATAAAAAAGTTGACCCGGTTCCTCTAAGAAGAAAAATTGGCATGGTGTTTCAAAAACCGAATCCCTTTCCAAAATCAATCTATGATAATATTGCCTATGGTCCACGAATTCACGGAATAACTGATAAAAAAACATTAGATAAAATCGTAGAGAAAAGTCTACATGATGCTGCTCTTTGGGAAGAAGTAGGTGACCGTTTAGGAGATTCAGCAATGGGGCTTTCTGGAGGGCAACAACAAAGATTATGTATTGCACGAGCCTTGGCAATTGAGCCTAAGGTAATACTTATGGATGAGCCTTGTTCTGCACTTGATCCAATTGCTACTGCAAAAATTGAAGATCTTATCAATGAACTTAAAAAAGATTACACTGTGATAATTGTTACTCACAATATGCAACAGGCAGCTCGTGTAAGCGATTTCACTGGTTTTTTCTATCTTGGAGAACTTATTGAATATGGAAAGACAAAACAAATCTTTGAAAATCCAAAGGTGGAACTGACCGAGAATTATATGACTGGACGTTTTGGATAAAGAGGAGAGAATGATATATGCTTGAAAAATTTCATAGTGAATTAAGTCAGTTAAGAAAAGATGTCATTACTATGGGGGAGTTATCGGAGGATATGCTTCAAAAAGCTATTGAATCATTAAAACAACAGGACATAGGAATGGCAGAGTGGGTAGTATCAAAGAAGTCGAAAATTGCCAAAATGGATTCGGACATTGAAAATAGAGCATTGAAATTATTAACTCTTTATCAGCCACTTGCAATTGACCTACGTGAAATTGCTTGTATTCTCAAAATGATAACCTATCTCACAAGAATAGGAAGATATGGTAAGGACATAGCAAAACTTACTTATGAATTTGAGGGAAAAAAACATGTTAAAAAACTAATAAGCTTACCACATATGTCCCAGATTGTCAATGGTATGATAAATGATGCTCTTAAAGCGTTTGAAACAAAGGATATTTCTTATATTAAAGATTTTTCCGAAAGGGATGATGATGTAGATCAACTAAGATATTCAATATTTAGAGAATGCTTGACGTATATGTTAGAGGATCAGAAAAATATCACATTATGTACCCATTATATCATGGTTGCCCGTTACTTGGAAAGGTGTGCAGATCATGCATGTAAGATGGCTGAAAAAATACATTACATGGTTACAGGTGAACATATCGATATCGACCCACCTTCACAAAAATTATAACAAAGAATGGAGGTCAAATATAATGGCTAAAAATAAGGAAAAAGTACTTTTTTTATGCAAGCACAATTCCACAAGATCTCAAATTGCAGAAGGAATTCTTCGAAATTTATATGGTACTGATTATGAAGTTGAAAGTGCGGGCATAGAACCTACAAATATCAATCCCTATGCAATCAAAGTTATGGATGAAATCGGAATAAATATTTCAAATCAGAAGACTAAAAGTATTGAAAATTTCAAGGATGAAAAATTTGACTATGTGGTTACAGTTTGCGATCATACAAAAGAATCATGCCCTTTTTTTCCTGGAAACAAATTAATTCATAAAGGATTTGAAGATCCATCAATGATTCAAGATGAAGAAGGAAAACTACTGGCTTATAGAAAGATTAGAGATGAGATAAAAGACTGGATTGAAATTATGTTTTCGAATCCATAAATTTGATAATTATTCATAAAATTATTCAAACAATTTTACAACATTTATATTAACTGGAACTTTCATCGAAGAGGCAATTGCATCACATTTTGTTCTCATCAAATAAGCAATTGGTCTAATGTCTGTTTCAGAGAATGATTCATAATTTGCCATTCCTTTGCAAATAATCAAATCAAAGGACTCGAGTTTCTCCTTCAATTTTTTTGGAATATTGGAAAAATTTACACCTACTGCAAAACACCCTGTGGTTAAAACCTCATCTACGACTTCATCAAACCTTAACTCATTAGCATCCTCTAAAGTTGCATCACTTAAAACAGGTTCACCTTTTACAACTAGGGCAATTTTCAAATTTTTGTTATAATTTTTTAATTCGCTACATAGAATTTTATCAAAAACAATTTCACCACAATTGTCTGTAAAAAATAATAAATTTTTTGCCTTTTTAATCAATTTTTTAACTTCTATTGAATCATCATGTTTTATTCCGTCATTTACAAGTTTTTCAAAAGTCTCTTTTAACATATCTGGATTGGAACTTGCGCCATCAATACCAAAATCCATGCTATTGCCGACGATTGCACAAAGCATAGTCATCTTTAAAGGGTCATCCGAACTTTTTATTAATTCTTTAACCCTGGGAACAAGCGACATGGCAATTTTATTGCTTTGTATTTTTAAAAACTTGTAAGGGTCACTATCGCCTAAAGTATCGTAAACAATTTTATGAATTTTTGTTGCAATATCGGCACTACATTTTGTTGGGTCATAGATTTCTGAGATGATTTTACAAGCACTACTTATTGCAGAGGTTTTTAATTTTTCTTCATTTGTACTTTGTTCTGCTTCAAAAATGATTCTTTTTATTAAGCAGGGAACACATTGTGTCTGAATCTTCATAACAAGAGGAGGGTATATGAATTCTATATTAGAGTGTTATCCCCCTAACTTTTTAAACAAGTAAGCGCCTCTATCTATAAAACCAAGTTTTCTATAATAAGGTTTAACGCCAATTCCACTTAAAACAAACAAATATTTTTTATCAAATTCCTCACTACAAATACGAACGGCTTCCTCAATTAGTTCTTTTCCAAAACCTCGATGTTGCCATCCTTCTTGAGACCTTTTCCCAATAGATAGTTCTCTTCCAAGAACCTTTAATTCCCTTATCATCATGCAAGGATTTGAAACAAGTTCATATCTATGAGGGTTTATTATGTCCCTCAGGCGAAGATAACCAATTAGACCGTTATTCTCCTTTCCAATAAAAGATAAAAAAATCTCAGTTCCTTCATTTGCTTCATATTTAATTATCTCAAGATCAATTTGATTTTGGTCTATTTTGATATCCTCTTTTAACAATTTATGCCCAATTTCCCTGCATCTGATGCATAAACAATTTTGACCAGAATTTTGCATCTCATTTTCAACCAACTGGCGAAGGTTACTTTTATTCACACCGGCATCGATCAAATTGGCAGGAATATCTCTTTGAATACGTTGAATTCTTACCCACTTTGGAACGAATGTTTTTATCTTGGCAATTAATTTTACTGCATCATCATTTGTAAGTGGGTTGTAAAATCCTTTTTTCCATAAATCATACAATTCAGTTCCTTTTACAGTTAAAGTTGGGTAAATCTTAATCATGTCTGGGCGAAAATCAGAATTTTCAAAAATAGTTTTGAATGAATCTATATCCTTTTCTTCATTAGATCCAGGGAGTCCCGGCATCATGTGATAACAAACCTTAAAACCGGCATCTTTTGCAATACGTGTGGTGGCAATTGTATCAGAAACTGTATGGCCGCGGTGTATATCGTGCAAAATATAATCATACACAGTTTGAACACCGAGTTCCACTCTTGTTGCACCAAGATTGAGAACATAATCAACATGCTGTAACCTAAACCAGTCCGGTCTGGTTTCCACAGTTAAACCAATACAACGAGAAGAGGCGGATTCATTAATTCTTTTAGCTTGTTCAAAAGTTTTTGCTGTTTTTTGATTCAAGCCATCAAAACATCGTTTGACAAACCAATGCATATAAGATGGCAATCTTGATGTAAAAGTACCACCCATCAGAATAAGATCAATCTTATCAACCGGATGACCTATTGCTTTCAGTTGCTTTATTCTATTAGTTGTTTGCATAAAAGGGTCAAATTCGTTGTATGCAGCTCTCAAAGCAGCTGGTTCATGACCTGTGTAACTTTGGGGCGTATCGAGTTCTGGACCTCCTGGACAGGGGATACATTTGCCATGTGGACAGATATCTGGTGAAGTCATTACTGCAACTACTGCAACACCAGAAATAGTTCTCATGGGTTTTTTGCGCAAAATAGAAAATAGTTTTTCTTTTTCTTTCTCTGGTAAATCATAAGGAAGATTTGCAATAACTTCACTATCAGGAGGAACGCAATTTAATTTGTACTTTTTACAAAGATTAATTTTAGTCTTATGTAAATCTATTTTATTGTCAATTTTATGTG
>Ga0272443_10005086_pt1 | contig 13807 bp, 1 predicted proteins | sample SSMAcet12_FD_193581 | JGI IMG/M metagenome (GOLD analysis project Ga0272443, IMG submission 193581) | Marine sediment archaeal communities from Little Sippewissett salt marsh, Falmouth, MA, United States - SSM-Acet-12 | ecosystem: Environmental > Aquatic > Marine > Wetlands > Sediment ...
TTTTGAAATAAACTTTGGAGGCATTCTACAAGGTAAGCTTGAAACTGGTATCGAAATCAAGAGTAAAATTGATTTTGAAATCACACGATTGTATGTGACCGCTGAGGAGTTATATAACGAAGATAGTGATCTAATAATACATGATTTCGAACTGGATATCAGAAATTTATATCTTAATATAGAGAAAGATAAAACAAAAAACGTATCGTTAATAATTCAGCCAATTACTCTACCGATTCTAGATAATTTAATTGATTCAAGATATGTAAAAATCGATGTTTCTTCAAATTGTTCATTGTCGATAGATAGTTGTAATCTTAACATAATTTCAGAATCTATTATTTCACCGACTATAAACATAACCTATCCTAAGCAGAATCAAACTGTAAGCGGTGTTGTCACAATTGAAGGAATTACTAATCCTGGTGACCCAAGTCGTCCTATTGAGCTTGTTCAGGTTAGGATAGGTGGTATTACTCAACCATGGTTTAATGCCACTGGAACTGAAACATGGAGTTATGTATGGGATACAACTGATTTTGATGATGGAAGCTACGATATCGAAGCAAGATGTTATGATGTTGGGGGTTACATAGGGAAATCAAATGAAACTATTACAGTTAAGGTTGACAACATTCCTGATCCCACAATAAAAATAACCTCTCCTGAGCACAGTCAAACTGTAAGCGATGTTGTTACTATAAACTGTGTTGCTACTCCTGCTGATTTAAGTCGTCCCATTGAACTTGTTCAGATACAGATGGGAGATTCTACTCAACCATGGGTGAATGTCACAGTAACTGAAAGAGGTAGTCATGTATGGGATACAAAAACTCTATTAAACGGTGATTATAAAATAACGGCAAAATGCTATGATAAAGAAGATCACAACGGTAAAGATTCTATTATTGTGACTGTTGACAACGGTCCTGAATATGAGCGTCCGACTGTAAAAATAGATCGTTCGACAATGCATCGTATATTTTTATCTGGTCTTGTAACTATTAAAGGATCCGCTTCTCCCCAAGGGGGACGTCCTATTGAATATGTACAGGTGAAGATTTCTAGTGTTATAGGTCTTGATAAAGGCTCATGGCAGAATGCTACAGGTAAGACAGATTGGAGTTACGATTGGAATACTTCTGATATACAGCTTGGCGTGTATAATATCACAGCTAGAAGCTACGATGGTAAATATTATTCTAAAAATGCTAGTGTTAAAGTAATTGTAAAGAATGTTGATATACTTAACAATTCGCTCGTATTTGAGATATATAAGGATAAATCATCTTTCGTTAATATTTCAGATGTCAACTTCCATTTAAATCATACTGATACGGATGGTAATAAAAGTGATGCGTTGTTATCTTGGGACAGTCTTATTTGGGATGCATCTGATAAATCTTCCTATTTCTATGCATGTTTTGATAATAATAACAAGTCCTTTTTAGCCACTAGAAGCAAAAAAGGTGGTGATCTGGAGATAAAAGATTTTTATGGGACGGCAACTACATCTAAGAATATTATAGTTATCAGAGTTGACAGATTTATATTTAATAACAGTGATGATAACACATGTAATTTAACTATTCAATTTAAAATAGCTGAAGCTGGTTCAGGCGATATTTCAGTTAAATGTAGATTAGCTTTATCATTTGAGGTAGAGTTATTTGGTATATATGTTAAATTTAACAACTTGAGTTACGGTCTTCCTGAATTACATCTAGTTGGCCCAATTATTTTTGATATAGCTCTTAACGTATCTTTTCAAGATGTTACTTGGGATATAGCTCCAGATTTCTCATGGGGTTGGATTAAAATAGGTGGCAATGGGCATGTGTTCCTTGATATTGATATGGAAGTTAAGCTTGCAGATAAATTTATTTTTTATTTAGCAGGGGTCTTTTATTTAGAGAATGGTAACGAGTCTTCTATTTTATCTTGGGAAACAATTGATGGTAACAAAACATTTTATATTGATGCTAATGCGAGTTTAGGAATGTCAGATGTCTATCTAATTGTTGGAGATAATGTTTTAAATATATCTATCCCTAAATTATACGGTAGTTTTTTAGTAAATGTAAATGGAAAAAGCGGAGAGTTATTGCTTTATTTAGATGCCGGGGGTGTCGGCAATTTCGATGTTGACTTGGAACTCGGTAAAATAGTAGAGTTTCTTTTTGCAAACGTAACACTACAGGGACATATTGAGGCAGATATAGATGTAGGATCATTATCTGGGGTTTTAGAAATTGCTTGGAATGAATCTGGTTTAAAAGGTATTAGATGTATAGATGCTGAAGGTGAAGTTAGCCTTGGAGGGTATTTAAAAGTAGAAGATTTCTTCTTTGAAATAGGAGGTTTTTCTCTAAGGAACGATCTACTAATATTTGAGGGTAAAGGATATTTATCTATTGTAGCCTATGCTATCAAGGCTAATATAACCGGCAATCTTAGTGGTAGCATTGATGCTAATCTTATCTTGAACGGTTCTTCAATTAATGGTCCCGAAAGATCTGCAGAATGGACCTCGCTTTCTTTATCTTTATTGGGTTCGGGGGAATTATATATATCTATTGAAGGCGATGTTATCGAGGCTAATATAACCGGCAATGCTAGTGCTGGTGGTAATGCTAATTTTACTTGGAATGGTTTTTCATTTAGCGGACCCAATGCATCTGCAGGATGGACCTCTTTTTCTGGTTCAGGGGAATTATATATATCTATTGCAGGTGTAGGTAATCTTATTGAAGCTAATTTAAAAGGCGATGCTAGTGCCGGTATTGATGCAAATCTTATCTGGAATGGTTTTTCATTTAGCGGTTTTGGCATATCTGCAGGATGGACCTCTTTTTCTTTATCGGGCGGACTTAGCGGATCTATAAATATTACAGGAGAATATATCTCTGGTAATATTGGTGCAGGTGGCGCTCTTATCTTCACAGGTGTTTCACTTACTGGCGATGGTTTTTCTGTAGGATGCGCCTCTCTTTCTTTATCAGGTGTAGTTTCTGCATCTGTTGGTGGATTTTCTTTTGGCACCAACGATTTTGATTTCGCATCAATTTCTGCATCTGCATCACTTACTTGTAGTGGTGGATATATAAATAGAATATCATGGGATTGTATCATTATTTCAGGCTCACTCAGTATTTACCTTTCTTCAAATTTTATCGTCGTCGCTTGTGTCTATTTAAGTGTTAGTAATCTTCGTATTCCTTTTTCTCTTCCTTTAAAAAATTTTGATCTGAATGGAGATATTAGTATATCAGGCGGAGGTACATTTTACATTTATTTAACCTCTACTCGCATTGAATTTAGCTTGACTGGTAGTGGACAAGTCTATGTTGATCTTGATGATATCTATCTTGAATTTGAAGGTGAATCGGGAGGTATACTTAAATTAACAGTATCAGGAAGCCTTCGTTTAAATTTAGGAAGTCTTATAATTGAAGCTAGCACATCTAGCAAGTTTATTAAAGTTGTCGTAGATGGAAGTATAGAGTTGGGTATTGGTATAAATTCTCTAATAGAATTAAAAATTATACCAATTGGCTTAGCATTGGAGCTAGGGTATTCAGGTTATATTAAATTCGAAGATTTTGATTTAGAATTTAGATGGACGGGTAGTCTCCAAAATCTTAAACCAAATAGTATAAGTATTATTTCTAGCGGTGGTTTAGAAATTGTCCCCATTATATTAACAATAAATCAACAAGAGATACTAAGATGCGAAATCGTAATTGAAAATTTTAATTTGGATGTTGATTTTAATTGGAATTCAGAAGGTAAATTAAATGGATTACATGTTTGGACTGATATTTCTGTGTCAGCCTATGGTACTTTGACCATTCTTGAGACATTTTCAATAACTGTTGGAGGCACTTTGGGAGAGATTCGTGGAGATCTAATATTAGACTGGAGCATCGATAATCAGATAACAATTGGTAGTGACTCTGGCTTCCATCTTATAGAAATAACAGCATTTTTCTCTATAAATCAAAATGACCGCAGTATATCTTTTAATTTAATCGATATTAATGCAGGAAATGATATTACAATTAAATGGGATTATATGCCAGGTCAGGCAAACTGTGTTTATATTGGAACTAACAGTGGTTTTGAAGGTTATCTAGGAAATATTGAAATAAATAATGAGGTTGTACTCGAACTTGATTTTAGCATGAGTCCAGGATCTAGTTTTGAATACAGAAACTGGAGTGCATCTCATGAGGGTCTTAGTTGGAGCAAGGATATCTACTTTAACGGCACGATATCGTTAAGTTTATTTAGAATAACCAGAGATGGAGAAACTGCAACCGTTACTGGAGCTCTTAATGGAAATAATGCTAGATTGGCTATAGGTGGAATTGATAGTGATCCAAACCTCAAATACATAATTAAATCTAGCCAGGGAAGTAGTACAGCATCTGGTTTGACATTTTCTGCTCCAAATGTTGATATTAGTGGCTCTTTTGATTGGAACGGGGATCTTAGATCTTATCTGGATTGGAAATGGAATGAAGTTACCGGAAAAGCTATCTTTTGGGAAAGTAAAAATGGTTTTCAAGGTTCAACAGATGTTGATATAGGTGATTTTCATTTAACTGCATCGCGTACTTTGAACCCAGGATATTTAACAATGGCATTTGATTTTACAGGAGAAGGCAGCAATGACATTAAAACATTCTCGATGAATACTGAACCGAATTCTTTTATCCAGCATGTAGAATGGAGAATTTTGTTTGGTGATAAAGGTATATTAGGGCGAAGTATTGATAATTTATGGGCCAATAATTTCTGGGTTCAATGGGATTTGATAAGAATGCCTCCATATTGGAAATGGGGAGGAGAAATCAAAAATGATATCGATCCAGTTATCGAAGTAACCGAAGATGGTGGAGCAAATTGGGATCAAATCTATCCAAATCCCATAGGTAATATGGACCCTGTCGCTGATTTTACTTGGGCTCCACAATCTCCTCAAGTTGGCGAGATGATACAATTTGATGCTTCCGCTAGCTATGATCCAGATGGCGAAATTACTAGATATGATTGGAAATGGGAAGCTTCACAAACTCTCTGGAATAACGATTTAGGTCCATATCCAACACATTCATATGATCAGCAAGGTAACTACGAAGTGAAGGTTAGGGTATGGGATGATGGTTTAATAAATACCGATATTTCCTCAAGAACAGTACCGGTAGGTGTACAAACTGGGTTAGACATCAGTATAAATTACGAGGGTAACGACCTATATGAAGGTGAATACTTCACAGTGCATGTTGAAGATGCGGAAACTCATGAGTATATAGATGGAGCAACTGTTTTATATCAATCTTATGACCCTGAAAGTGGGAGTTTAATCGATGAAACAACAGGGAATACAGATTCAAATGGTGATGCCGGTTTCTATGCACATGAAGTTGAAGATGATAACCCATTCCATCAAAATGATTGTTTAGTAGTTGTTTCAAAGGAAGGTTATGCTGAAGGATATGAATACTTCACAGTTGATGATTCTAGAGGGAGGGTAAATGGATATGTTGTAGATATTAACGGTGATGGTATTGGTGGAGCAACTGTTGAAACAAATGTAGGTGGATATTCTACGACAACAAGATCATATCCTGTGCAACCTGTAGGATCTTATGAACTATGGGTGGACCCAGGTCAATATTATATTATTGCCTCTAAAATTGGATACGATCAGGGTCAATCTCAAACATTTATAGTTGAAAAAGGAGGAAATACTCAAGTTCCAGATATAACTTTACAATCAGGTGATGGTTCCATTTTGGTAACAGTTTTAGAATATGGTACAAACTCACAACTTTTATTAGCAGAGGTATCTCTAGACGGAGGGCCCAACCAAGATGTAGATCATCATGCTCAACATTTATTTAGTGGTGTTAGCCCGGGTACACATACTGTTACAGCCACCTGCATATATCATGATAGCGATTCAAAAAGCGTATCTGTGATTGAAGGTCAAACAGCCGATGTAACATTTTATCTAAATCCAGTAGGCGAATGGGTACATCCAGATGGGCATAGTGATCCAAATAATGGATGGAAAAATGAATATTATGCATATGATTATGATCTTTATAGCTTTGCAGAAAGTAATCCACGGTATGTAGCTACAGAAGCATGGACAGAAGATCTAATACTAACTCATCAAACTATTAATTGTAACCAGATAAAATATAATGCTCTATATGACGTAACTCATATAAGGTATGTCAAAATAGATGTTTACTATAGTGGAAGTTGGCATAATATATTTAATGGTTTATTTCCTGGAGGTACTACAACTCGTATAGTTAAAATTAATCCGAGCAATCCTGAACAGACATATCCTATATCGGAAGCAAGAATAGCATTCAAAATAAAAGGATGTGTAACAGGTACCACTGCAGAACTATATGATTTTCAGTTCTATAAAGTAGGCCAATAATGAAACCCAAAATCTCATACTTAATAGCAAGGGTACATCATTTTTTATAATATCTTACTAAGTAATACATATCTAATTTATTACTCAACGGATATATTATAGGTTGCTTTCATACATCATTTATCTGTAAAGCATATGCATATTTCTCTACATAATCTTTCTAGTAATTTCCTTTTTGTAAACTTTTGTTATACTAAATTTTGACACTTTTATTTTCCGTTAAAGTAATTTATTTATATAATAAAATATTTATACTAAGCTAATTATATATTTAGTTATAATTAAAATTATATTAACAAATCTGTAAATTAACATCTTCAACCAGGAGCAATTAAATGCAGAAATTCGATAATGTAAAAACTAAAGCTATTAAAAAATTTATTAGCATAGCTATAGTTTTTCTTTTAATCTCAACTATTTTTGCATATTCTGCTGGCTCTAAAGGTATTTTATCAAATATTGCTTCTAATTTAAAAGAAAAGCTAGATGATTTTAAAACGGTAAAAGATGACAATCAAACAAAAGAAACATTATTAGAAAAAACAAAAGATAAAATAGCCAATACTGTAGCAAAAATCAATGAATTAAAACCAAAATTATTCAATAATAGATTTTCCCTCCTGAAAGGTTTTATAAATTTATTTAAAATAAGAAGAGCTTCTCCAACAGGCACTCTTTTTAGCATATATACAAATTATTCTGGTAATGAACTAACTATACCTATCCGGTCTGGGATACCTAAAGCTATTGATGTTGATGAAGATGGTGATAATGATGTAAGAGTCTCTTTCAGAATTTATTCTCGAATCGAGCGTCCTTTAACATTATCTATTAATATCAACTTTAAGATCGATAGACTTGTTGGTTTTCAAGATCCATATGAGTTTTTTGAAACGCGGCTTGAGTTTTATTTACCAGGTTTTTTAAATCAAAATAATTCTGATGATAGGATCACTCTTGGTTATCAGTCACTTAAAGAAGATGAAGTTCCGGATTTATGCCATGTCACATATAAATACTTACCATATTTATTAAAAAAAGACAAACCTAAACATAGTATAGGTTTTGACCCTGGAGTTATCAATGATAAAGAACCTTTAGCTTTGATTTTTGGTTACGATAATGCACTGAATAATACAATGGGTGATATAGAATACAGTTCTAAAAGTAAATGGACTATACTTCTCGATCCTGTTATTAAAACAGATATTAGTTTTGGTGGTTCTGATGATTATGTCGGTCGTCAGTTCATATTTAATTCCTCTGATACAACAATAGCTTCAATCCTTTGTGAACGTACTATTAATAATTCTAAATTTAACGCGGGTCTTTTGATTAATCCTATTTCCTCATTTAGTTTTGATATGGAGGTTACTCCTTTTAAAAAAGGCGGAGGTAGAATTGAATATATTCGAAATAGTTCTGAACCTGTTAATGTAACTTTATTTTTTGAAAATAACAAATCTTCATATATTTATTTTGAAGGTATTCCTAACCATATAAAGCTCTCATGGATTCTTGAGAAAGATGGTATCATTGAGTTAAATACTTTTGATGACCGTTTACAAACTGCAGGTATTAGTGATACAAAACCAGGTTCTCCATACTTTAATTATAAAGCTTTTCTTGATAATCTCCCTTCTCTTGCTTTTATTAAATGGAATTGGCAGCTTTTAAATGGTGGAGAGATTGATGTTTTTTGTGATCAAGCTAATGTATCTCTTTATTTCATTGCAAATAATTTATTAGGAGCGCCTTTGGAGATATCAGCAGTTTTAACCACTAACAAAAATATCAATATGTCTTTCTTCTGGAATTTTTCATTAAAAAGCTTTGGTATTAGACGTACAGAATTTGATATTAATTTGGATTTACATACAGTACTCAACAATAGCATACTCTTTAATTTTTCATGTAATATTAAAAACACAATCAATGGTCCTTTTGAGATAGTTTTCGGTAAGTTACTAGATGGCGATGTTAATATATCTTTCACTAGCAATATTCTTGAATTAAGTAATATAAATCTCGAAGGTTATATTCCTTCAGTTGGTGAACTTACAATAAAATGCTCTGAGATGATTTTTGCTAAAGAAAATTCTGGTATAGAGTTTGGATTATATGTTAAAATTCTGGGTAAAAGCTTAACTCTTAATGTAGCACTTGAGATTTTTGATGGAATTTTATTGCACGGTGTTGTTTTCGGTTTTAATGAATTTTCTTTCCCAATTAGAGATATTGATATCGAGGGTCATCAACTTTACAAGTTTAGTTTTAGTTCAACTATTGCAGAAGCAGATATTTGGATTAGTGAAGACAGATCAAGAGGATATGCTAATGTTTCTGGTGGTATATCGTTATCTGTTGATACTACTTTTGAAAGACCTGCTGGTACAAAAATTGGCCGTATTGCCGGATCAATTAATTTTGAGAGAGAAGATGGTTTCTTGAATATATCTTTTAATACTGTTAATGAAACACCTAAGTTTTATGTTCAAACAAAAGAATTACTGGTTATTTCTGATTTACAGTTTTGGATTAAAGATAAAATTGATTTTAAGATTCCATTGATTTTTGGTGATTTTAATATTAACATGTTAGATAAAAAAGGTGAAGTTAAATTTTACTTATCTCCCAGTTCATTATCTATTGATACTAACTTCAGTATTGATATAAAAAATGTTTTAAATGTAACACTAGGTTGTAATATCTTTTTTGATTTAGAGGCAGAGGCATCCGGTTTTATAGGTTTTAACTGGTCAGATGGCAAAATTAAATATTTTTCAGGTGAAGGTTTAGCTGGCCTTGAAGGTGAAATAGGTTTTGATGATTTTTACTTTAATTTTGATCAAGAAACCGGAGAAGGCGTTTATGCGATGATTCAAATTTCTGCTAGTAAATTAGTATTAAGTGGTGCTCTTTCTGCAGATTTTAGTTTTGAATTTTTGAATATTACAACACCTGGGTTTGAAATTGAGCTTAGTAATGCTGGATTAGATACAACTTTTGAAATAGACGATTTCTTGTTTTCCATATATTATAGAGATAGCATTAACACTTTTAATTTCAATTTGCTTGTTGATGTTGAAATAGGTGGTTCCGGTTCTTTAGGTTTTAAGGTGTTAGATGGCAAAATTAAATATATATCAAGTGAAGCTTTAATTGATTTTGAAGGTACAATAATTGTTTATGATTCATACTTTAATTCTATTCAAGAAAATGAGGAGGGCGGTAATAATAAATTTGATATTTCTGTCGGTGAATTAGTATTAGAGGGTGAGCTTTCTGTAGATTTTAGTATTGGATTTTTGAATATAACACAACCTGAGTTTGTAGCGGAGTTAGAGAATTTTGGAGGATCTGCAGCTGTTGATGTAATCGATTTTTCTATTTATTTTTATAACAGTACAAACAAAAACTTTATAGATTTAGGTTGGGACAAATTACATTTCGGAGCATCTGCAACTCTAACAGCTAGTTTTGAGAAAAAATACATTGAATTAGATGGTATGGGTGAATTTTCTTTGGAAGAGCTTTTCTTTGATGGATATGTTACTTTTTCGAATTGGACAGTAGGTGGAAATATTGGAATTGGTGGTGCAGGAAAACTTGGAGGAAATTTAAAAATTGATTTCCTGAAATCTTATATTAGTTTAGATATTTTTGGTGATTTATATTTTGATGTTAACTGTTTAGTTGATTTATATAATGAAAGTCATGGATATATTGAAATAAATACCAGTCTTTATTTTAGCTGTAATTTAGACGGTGTTGGTTTTAAAATTTATGATATTAGTTCTTCAGGATTCATAATTGTCTTATTAGAAGGAAAATTTTTAGAGTTAACTAATTTTGAATTACAATTACAATTTTCTATTATCAATGAAACTGGTGCTGCTAGTTTAAATGTTAATCTTCTTGCTGATATGCTCTATATTGATGGAGATCTAACGGTTTCTATTTCAAACCCGATAGCTTCACCCTTAAAAATTAGTGCTGAGGGTGAAGGTAATGTTTTTTTCTCTGGTTTAAAATTATTAAATTGTAGTGGTAGTGTTGTTAATAAGTTAGATGTGTCTTTAAAAGTTATGGATGTTGTGATCTCCGGTTCTGGACAATTTAATGCTGAAATTGATATAAAAAATAATAAGGATATAAGCGTAGATTTAAGTGGAAATCTTCATCGTTTTGGTAATTGTAAAGTTAACTTTGTTATGGATATAAATAACATCTCTGGAATAGAAAATATCACAGTTGCATTGGAAGATTTCGAAATTTCTGGTCCAGTTATTTGGTCTCTAACTGGTGAAAATCTTGAAAATGGAGATTTATTATGTACGTTAACTTCTTCTGCTGATGATAGAGTTTCAATTGGAAAATTATATTTTAGAGATGGTAAAAATAATTCTTTAAAATTTACAAATTTAAACGTCTCTCGTAAAGCTACCTTTTTACTTGGAACCGATAAGGATAAAGGTTTAGCTTTTTTTGATATTAATGCCGAAGGTTCAGCTTCATGGAATTTAACTACTCATCTAAGTTTTTTATCTAATATACCTGGATTAAAAAAATTTCAGAATTTTAATTCTTTTGGAAGTGTCGAAGGAAATTTCGGAGTATCAATTAAATTCAATTACAAATCATGGAATATATCAGGAGATTTAAATGGTTCAGCTGATTTTTCAGTTTACGAAAACACGTTTTTATCTATATTTAATTTTAAGATACCTCTATTAAGTTGGGAAATTGAAATGTTAAGATTAGATGTTCAACCTGGATATTTCTCAATAGATTTAACTGTGGAAGATTTTCGTACTCGTAATATTAACGAAAAAATATCAATCGGTGAGCTATATATACGGTGCGTAGCACAATTAGATATTGATATTTTAACAATTAGAACTTCAGAAAATGAGTTTACTTTATTACCGATATCTCTTGAAACTAGTAATTCATTTTTATTAGTTTCGTGGAATCTTGATGATGAAACATTTTATGTTGAAGGAAGAGTGCAATTAGAGGTAGGTTCTTGTTTAATTAAGACTCCGGAACATGAACTTAATATATCTTTATATGGTGTATTAACTGGTTCATTTGCATTAATTTCTTGGGATCTTGAGAATGGAACTTTTTATATTGAAACAAATGCACAATTAGATACAGGTTTCTTCATTAAAACGGAAAAATATGAATTTAATATTTCTCTATATGTTAAAGTTGTTGACTCAATTGCATCTATATACTTAGTTTTAAATAATGGAAGTTTAGATCTAAAAAATTCTACTATCAATATTGAAACAATATCGCGATTAGAGGCAGGTCTTTTAATTAAAACTAAAGAACATGAATTGAATTTTACGATTTATCTTGAACCAGGTGATGCATCTTTATCTGTGGATCTCGATAACGGAACCGCCTATTTTGAAACAACATCACAATTAGAGTTTGGTTTTAGTATCAAAACAAATAAACGTGAATTTAGATTAGTAGACGCAATATTACACAAAGGTAGTTTTTCATTATATTGGAATATCATAGATAAGGGACATGTTGAGTTTCTAATAGATAGCACTGGTACGGTATCACCTGAAATTAGTCTTATCTACATTAAAAATTTGATTACTGGTAACTCTATTAAAATAGCTTATGTTACTGTCAGCGCACGATATATTCATTATAAACATGATATAGATATTTTATCAGGTGAGCCTGATTACAGTGGGTTTATTTATTTAGATACAGATGGTAATCCACTTCTAGTAGGATCCCTAAAAATATGTAATATTACAATTTTCAAAGGAAGTTTAAGAGCATTTGATTTCAATATCAGCTGGAATTTTAATAGATCCAACGAAAATTGGAAGTTAATTGATCATGATGGTAACTTAGATGGTAACTGTATAATTAATGTTTATATTTTAGATGCGTGGCGTAGACTATGGCCGATAGGTAGTCAAGCACCAGAAATGGATGCAAATTTCATAGGCAATATTGATATTAATAATATGAAGCCTGGTGATAAGTTTAAAGTGTTGGTATTTGATCCAAGCACTAATCCCTCCACACCTATATCTGGAGCAATAGTTCATTATCAGGAAAAAACCGGTCCATTTACCTGGAAGACATACATGAATTTAACAACAGGAGCTAATGGAAAAACAGGTTATTTCACAGCTAGAATACCACCAGGCAATACAAATGGTCAAGTTGACTGTAGAATATTAGCTACACATGAGAATTACAGTCTTACCAAAATGATTTTCCATGTTTCATCAACTATAGATAGTTCTGATTTAGTTGTAAGTGTAAGCTATAATGGTGATAAACTCTTTGAATTTGAACAATTTACAGTAACTGTAAAAAATAGCGAAACAAGTTCTGCTTTGCAAGGAGCAACAGTATATTACCGAGCATATAATGACTACGGAGGAGTAATACACGAAGAATCAGGAACAACAAATAGTAATGGTAAAGTAGTCTTTACAGCAATAGAGGTACCATACAGTGACGAAGATGGACAAATATCTTGTGCAGCTTTTGCAGAAAAAGAAAATTTTAATTCAGGAGTTGATTATTTTGTTATCTGGGACACAACAGCTGATATACATGGGTATGTGTACGATGGAGAATATCCAATTGAAGGACTTGGGGACGTAACAGTTACAGCTATAGATCAAAGTAATCCAAATAATAAATACGTCGTTAAAACAATGAACATAGGTGTAAATAAAGGATTTTATAGTTTAGAAGTTGATTCAGCTACTTATAAGATAATATACTCAAAAACTGGTTATCAAACAGAAATTGTATACGACATAATTGCAGAAGCAGGCGATTATATAAATATGCCAAAAATTTATCTATATCCTGATAGTTGATAACAAGTATGCATAGAATGATTACGACTTCTTTTTTTTTGTTTTTAGTTAACATACCGAAAAGCTTATATTATAAATGTAAACTTTATATATAGGTATTTTATACCCTAGAAAACCGATTGACCTAGACCTTTTCCGGTCAACCTATGAGGTTATGCTATTGCATTCTCTGTGAGTAGGTTATTTCAAGTCTAGGTTACATAGGAATGGATGTGGAGGTTCAAGAAAATCAAGAAAATCCCCTTTGAGGGTTCTTGCGCTCTCTTGAATCTGACGATTGACATGTGTTGGTGAAATTTGATTCACCTGTCCAATTCTAAAAAGAATAATTTTGTGTGTATCATATGACTCCGGTTGATCCTGCCGGAGGCCACCGCTATTGGGATTCGATTAAGCCATGCGAGTCGAGAGGGTTCGGCCCTCGGCTGACGGCTCAGTAACACGTGGATAATCTGCCCTAGGGTGG
>Ga0272443_10005087_pt1 | contig 13800 bp, 13 predicted proteins | sample SSMAcet12_FD_193581 | JGI IMG/M metagenome (GOLD analysis project Ga0272443, IMG submission 193581) | Marine sediment archaeal communities from Little Sippewissett salt marsh, Falmouth, MA, United States - SSM-Acet-12 | ecosystem: Environmental > Aquatic > Marine > Wetlands > Sediment ...
AAAGAGAAAATCCAGCAAAAAGTTGAACAAGCCCTGGAAACCATCCACATGACCACCTTTGCCAAACGCAAGGTCACCGAACTCTCAGGCGGCGAACAACAGCGGGTCGCCCTGGCGCGGGCGCTGGCGCCCGAACCGCGCCTGTTGATGCTGGATGAACCCCTCGGCGCGCTGGACCGCACGCTTCGTGAACAGCTTGGCATGGAACTGCGACGGATCCTGCGTGAGACTCGGATCCCCGCGATCTACGTCACCCACGACCAGGAGGAAGCCTTCGCCATTGCAGACCGTCTGCTCCTGCTGCACGACGGCGTGATTTTGCAGGATGGGAAGCCGCATGAAATCTATCACCATCCCCGCAACGTCTGGGTGGCGAAATTCTTTGGCCTGGGCAACCTGGTGAAAGGAAAGGTGATCGACCGCGCTCCCCTCACCGTGGAGACGCCGCTGGGCCAATTTCAGGCCTGTGCTGGCGGCCAGCCTGAACCGCACAATGAAACCACGTTGCTCTTCCGCCCGGGGCAGGCGCGAATCGCAAAGGAAAACAAAACCAACCGGATCACAGGGAAAGTGGTGGATCAGGTCTTTCAGGGAGATCGCTATCTGGTCACCCTGAATATCAATGAAACCCAGCCCAATTTCCAGGTGCTCCTGCCGGAGCCTCAACACATCGGCGAGACATTAAGCGTTTCCTATCAACCGGAAGATACCCTCTGCCTGGAAAGCGGAAAGGATAAGGAATGAACACCGTAGACTCAATCGTCACCATCATCAAACTCAACACCTTCCATGAGGAGACCTGGCGATATGACGGCCGGGTCTTGGAGCGGGACGACCACAGCCTTCTGGTTGAAGCCCGTTTCAACCGCAGCGATCTGCTCTTCCACGACGTTCCCCTGCGGAAAAATGACCGCTTCGTAGAGCGATATTACGCCGACCGCTGGTATAACATCTTCGCCATTCACGACAAGGATGATGACCGCTTGAAAGGCTGGTATTGCAATGTGACCTTCCCCGCGGAAATCGAACCCGGCCGGATCGCCTATGTCGATCTGGCGCTGGATTTGCTGGTCTACCCGGATGGGCGCTATCTCATTCTGGATGAAGATGAATTTGCTGAACTGGCGCTTGACCAGGACACCAGTGAAAAAGCGCGAAAGGCACTCGACCAATTGATCAAATTGGCAAACGATGGCGACCTTGCCAAGATCACCGGTTAAACAAACAAAGAGACACAAATTGTGTCTCTTTGTTATTTACGTACGAAAAGGTTAGATCAGGCTCAGCAAACCGGGGACGAGATAATAATCAAAGGAGCCCCAGTCTCCCCCGCTCACGGCGAAAATAATCACCGCGGCAACCACGACCAGACAGAGACAAATCGCCAAAATGGCGACAACAGCCAGGATAATCCAAAGAACGGTCCGATTCTTCTTCTCAGGCTTTTCTACAGGTTCAGGTGGGTTCGGCATTTTGATTTCTTCAGACATAATTTCTCCTTATTTATATAATCGATATTGATAAATGTTTAATAGTTCCAATTCATATCCGAGAAGGGGATGAAGCAGAACGGCAGAGTCACCACGCCAAGAAACGCCAAAATGCTGATGCAGATACCGATCAGCCCCAGGGCAATGTTGATCCATCCCAGGATCACGCCCCATTTGGCCATCCCCATTCCGCCAATTGCTCCGGCGCTGCTGAGGATTTCTTTCTTGGCCATGCCGCCAGTGATGACGGCCGCAATGGCGCCCAAAACAGGGAGGAGAAAGTAGCTGGCAATCCCGGAGATCAGGCTGATCACAGCCAGCGATGATGTGGTCTGATATTGATTATTAGGTTGATAAGACATGATCCACTCCTTCTACTATATGATAATTTTATATTAATGACCTTTCATCGGTCAACAAAATCTAACCTTTAGGCACATCACGTTCATCCACGGTATTGCGTGTGGTCCACCAGATGATCAGAATCCCCAAAAGCACCAGTAACACCGCCACCAAAATCGGCAGGATCACGGACACAACGGACATCACCGTTGAGACCACATCCTCCGCCACGCTCACCGGCACGTTGGCCGTTCCGCCGGTCGTGGCCGTCACGGCGGGTCGAACCGCCAGGGATTTGACCGCATGGACACCGCCGGCGATCAACAGCCCGGCGCCAATTGAAAGGACCGGGTGCACATCGGTGATCACATTGGCGCTCGCGGCAAAGAGGATCGCCCCGGCTGCCGGGCGGATGAAGGATTGGATAATATCATTCACATGATTCACGGCGGGGAATTTGTCCGCGAAGAACTCCACCAGGGAAAGCACCCCCAGCAGGCCGATGATCCACCAGGATTCCAAAGCCGACCACGGCTCATTGAGCGTGATTAGGTCGGTGAAACGAGCCAGCAGGGAAACTGTCAATAAGGGAATATAGGCATTCAATCCAGCGCTGGCCGAAAGGCCAAAAGCAGCTAAGATGTCCATTTACAAAATAATCCTTTCAAACACATTCTTCTCTCTTATTATACGGCTAACCCACCTCAAAGTTGCAAGTAATTATAGGATAAAACCTTCCCAGGTCCCCGTCCAGAGATAGCGCAAAAGATCAATCACCCCAATCTGGAGCAGGCCGATGATATAGCCCCCCACCAGGGGAACCCAATAATCCCGAAAACGGGCATATTGATTCTCGTGATTGGTGATCATCACCAGCACCATGCTGTAGATCATGGTTAGCAAAACCACCACCCCCAGCGAACCGATCAATGCCAGCGGATAGAGAATCCAGGGGATATCCAGCAGGATCAACACATCCAGGATTGCTGCAGCACCAATCAACCCCAGGAGCAGTTTCCAATTATCAAACGCTGATTCATCATCCCAGGTCTGATAAACCGTTTGGATGAATGCCGGGCGCAGAACTGCTGCAATCGCCAAACCCATCCCGGTGCCGGTCACCAGACGGGTCCAATTTTGGGTTTCATAGACGGCGCGGCCAACGGGCAGCATCATCAGGAAGGAATTGCTCCCATCCAGCGCCCATGCCAGAGCCATCAGCCCAAAAATAACCAGAGCGAGGGGTCGGGGCAGCCTGCCCTTGCGCCCTATTGCGGTTTGGTAAGCCAGGCCCAACATCGCACCGATGAAGGTCCCTGAACATCGGGCACAAAGAGGAAAAGTGTGGCCAAAGAAATGAAAGGAGCGGGCATCTATCTGATGGCAGACGGCGTACCCAATGGCATGCGCCTTACCCAGTAGTCCACTGGGCGTCAGGAACAGCCAGACGGCGGTCAGTGCAATTGCCAGACCCAACAGGATCCAGCGCCAGGGAAAGGTTTTTTTTGGGGGCTTCGATGTCTTATTCATTCGTCCATTATAGAGGTATCACCCCACCCACGCAAGCCAAAGGCCCCTCGGTTTACAAAAAACAAGCCCCGATCTGATTATCGGGGCCTGTTGGAAAGCTTATTCAAACAACACCTACTGGGGCTCTTTTAAAACCTCGTGCGCCTTGGCCAGCCAATCAATGATCTCAATGCTCTGCGGGCAGGCGGCCTCACATTCACCGCATTCAATGCAGTGATCCGCCCGGGCTTCGGGTTTAATCTGGTTCATATAGGCCCATCGAGCGCCGTCGTATTCATCATACATGATCGCTTCATTATAGACCTCGAAGATTCGGGGAATGGCGACCCCATTCGGGCAGGGCAAACAGTATTCGCACTGGGTGCAGGGGATCGGCGCAATGGACTCATAGGCTTTACGGACTTCTCCCACCAGAGCCAGGTCCTCTTCCTTCAAAATACCAATGCCTGATGAGGAAGCAGTTTCCAGATTTTCTTCCACCTGCTGCATGGTGCTCATACCGCTCAACACCGTGGAAACACCGGGCTGGTTCCAGACCCATTGCAGCGCCCAGGCCGCCGGTGACCAGTCATATTCACTTCTGGCCCAAATGGCTTCAACCTGCGGCGGTGCGGGATTCTTCGCCAGCCGGCCGCCTCGCAGGGGTTCCATCACCACCACCGCCAGGCCTTTATCCGCGGCCAGTTTCAAGCCCTTCGTCCCGGCCTGGTAATTGACATCCATGTAGTTATATTGGATCTGCGCCATGGTCCAGTTATCGTAGCCGTTGACGATCTTCTCAAAGACGGCATAATCATCGTGGAAGGAAAAGCACAGGTGCTTGAACAATCCCTCGGACATCTTCTTTTCAGCCCAGCTAAACACATCCAGCTTTTGATAATTCTCCCAGTGATGGGCGTTGAGGGCATGCAGTAAATAAAAGTCAACGTATTCCACATCCAACCGCCGGAGCTGCTCTTCCAAAAGCCGGTCAAAATCGGCCGCTTCCTTCACCAGCCAGGAGGGCATCTTGGTCGCCAGTTTGACCTTGTTCCGATAGCCATCCTTGAGGACCTTCGCAAGGAATGGTTCGCTTTGCTCCTCGTGGTAGGGATAGGCTGTATCCATATAATTGACCCCCGAATCGATGGCATGGCGAATCATGTCCGTTGCCAGCGGCTCGTTGATTTTGCCGCTGTCATTATCCAAAACCGGAAGCCGCATCACACCAAAACCCAATGCCGAGGCCTTCCAATCCAGAGAGCCAAATTGTCGATATTTCATAACACTAAACCTCCACACAATAAAAATCCAACATTATCATTATATCAGTCATGTATTTAGAGTCAGGTTTAATTGCGAATCCCAATCCGGAAGATTGTATAATGGTCATAACAGAGAGATTGGAGGGTGAAATGGCAACTATTCGGGAAGGCGACCAAACCGCCTTATTAATCGTGGATATGCAGGTTGTTGTGATTGATGGCGCATGGCAAGAAGACCTCATCATCGCCAGTACACGCCGTGCGGTTGAAAAAGCGCGAGAAAAGGGCGTACCGATCATTTGGATTCAGCACGAAAGCAAATCAAAGCCGCATGGCAGCCCCGGCTGGCAAATCGTACCGCAGCTCGCCCCACATCCAGATGAAATATGCCTGGATAAACATTTCAACTCTGCCTTCGAGGAAAGCGGTCTGGAAGAAACCCTGTCCGGGCTTGGAATCACCCATATCGTCCTGGCCGGCGTGCTCACGAACTGGTGTCTTCAAGCCACAGCGTATGCCGCCTTGGATAGGGGTTATGACCTGACCCTGATCGGAGACGCCCACACCACCGAAGATTTTGATTTTGACAACGGCGAATCGATCAGTGCAGCCAATATCATCGAGGCTTTCAATATCCTCATCGGCGCAGTACGTTATCCAGGCAGAACCAACCGCGTGATCAGCGTCGAGGATCTGGAATTCTGATTACAGCATCCATTTTTCAGTCTTCCCCCCTCGCCCCACTCATTCCATTGACAATCAACTCGGACTATGTGATACTTTTAAAAGATAAACAAAATAACCGCCCTTACTAACGCGATCCCACGAAGTGAGGAGGTGGTGTACATGATAGACAGTAGTAGTTACTTAACAACGGCTGTGGCACCCCTCCTCGATGATCTTCGATAAGGGTGCTACAGCCAAAAGTGAAGCCGTCCGCTAGCCGGGCGGCTTTCCTTTTAACCCTGGACAAATCCAAGCACCGTAGACCGGGCTGATATACAATGAAAGGGAAAGGAGCATGATGAGCACACATATCTGGTGGATACGGCGGGACCTCCGCCTGCAGGATAACCCGGCGCTCACTGCGGCCCTTGACGGCGCGCAGCAGCTCCTGCCGCTCTTCATCCTCGAACCGGAGATGCTCTCCAAAGCCGCACCCAAGCGGCGGGCCTTCCTCCTGAACGCTCTGGCCGATCTCGATACCCAACTCCGCCGCCTCGGCAGCCGGTTGACGTTGCGCAAAGGCCCGGCCCGGGATGCCCTCCCGGCGCTGGTCGCTGAACTGGGCGGGGCGCGGGTCTTCGCCCAGCAGGATTTCAGTCCTCTGGCCCGCCAGCGCGATGAGGCCATTACCCAGCAGCTGGACCTGACTCTGACGGCAGGCGAAGTCCTGCGCCACCCCGACGCAATCCACAAAGCCGACGACAATCCCTATGTCGTCTTCACCCCCTACAAGCGAAAATGGTCCGATCACCCCCTGCCCACCCCGGCGGACCTTCTCCCTGCGCCCGAAACCTTACCACCCCTGCCGGCAAACCTGACCTCAGAACCGCTCCCAACCACTGCGCCGGTTCCCAATTTCCCGGCTTCCAATGCGGCCGCCCACCAGCGGCTGGAGCGCTTCCTCACAGGCGGTTTGCTCCATTACCGGAGCCAGCGAGACCGGCTGGACCTTGATGGCACCTCCCGGCTCTCCCCCTACCTCCGCTTCGGACTGATTTCCGCCCGGGAGTGCTTTGCCGACGCGCAAGCCACCCTCCTGCAGGCCGGGACTGACTCCGCGCGCGAGGAAATCCTGAGCTGGATCAATGAGCTGATCTGGCGGGAATTCTATACCAGCATCCTCTATCACTTCCCCAGGGTGACCCGGGGGGCTTTCCGCGAGGCCTATGACCGCATCCTATGGCGGGACGCGCCCGCCGACCTGCATGCCTGGCAGCAGGGCCAAACCGGTTACCCGGTGGTGGATGCCGCGATGCGCCAACTGCTGGCGGCCGGCTGGATGCACAACCGCGGGCGGATGATCGTGGCCTCCTTCCTCACCAAGGACCTGCTGATCAACTGGCAGGAGGGAGAAGCCTGGTTCATGGCGCAACTGGTGGATGGCGACCCGGCAGCCAACAATGGCGGCTGGCAATGGACCGCGGGCACCGGTACCGACGCCGCGCCCTATTTCCGGGTCTTCAACCCCGTGCTGCAGGGCAAGAAGTTCGATCCCGATGGGGAATACATCGCCCAATGGGTGCCCGAACTGGCCGGGCTGCCGCCTAAATACCGTCACGAACCCTGGAAGCTCTCCGCTGCCCAATGCCGGGAAGCTGGATTTATCCCCGGCCAAACCTATCCCGACCGGATCGTGGATCATGCCTTCGCGCGGGAACGGGCATTAGAGATGTACCAGGCAGTATTACAAAAATATTGAACAAATAATTTGATAAAAGATAGTCCATAAATTTCCTAAAATTAAGAGCTGTATATTTACCGAACACTTGTGCGGAGAACTTGTTCTCTGGTATAATCTGATATCAAAGATTCCCTGCGAAAGGCTAGCCATGGCAAAGGACATTTTAGTTCGCAATATACCAGATGAAATTACTGAATGGATTAATGAAGGAACTACTCAATATAAAATATCTCAACAGGATTTTCTGCTTGATATCATTACATCAGCCCAAAATTCAAGTGCTGATGGAAACAAAACAAGGGGAACCAAAAAAACAATTCAGTCACATCCAAACCAAATTCCATTTAAATTCATTGATCTTTTTGCGGGAGTTGGTGGGTTTCGTATCGCACTGGAGCATCTTGGTGGACAATGTGTATTCTCCTCGGAATGGGATAAATTCAGTCAAACAACTTATACCCATTGGTTTGGAGAAACACCCTCTGGAGATATCACAAAAATCAATCCAAGCGATATCCCTGATCACGATATTCTCGCGGCAGGTTTCCCTTGCCAACCTTTTTCTATTGCTGGTGTTTCGAAAAAGAACAGTCTTGGTCAAAAACATGGGTTTAAGGATAAAACTCAAGGGACACTTTTTTTTAATTTAGCATCCATAGTTGAAATAAAACGGCCGCCAATACTTATCCTTGAGAATGTAAAGAACCTGCTTTCGCATGACAAGGGAAAAACTTGGGGAATAATCAGTGAGACCCTTGAAGACCTGAATTATCATGTATTCTATAAAGTGATTGATGCAGCTGGATGGGTTCCACAGCACAGAGAACGAATTTTTATAATTGGATTCGATAAGCTAATCTTCCCAGATAAACCAAATTTTCAATTCCCAATTTCAAATGAGGGCCACCAACTAAGGAATATACTTGAAAAAACCCCAGATGAAAAATATACACTCTCAGATCGTCTTTGGACTTATTTACAGGAATATGCAATGAAACACAAGAAAAAGGGAAATGGGTTTGGGTATGGAATAGCTGATCCAGATGGAATAACCAGAACTCTTAGTGCAAGATATCATAAAGATGGCTCAGAAATCTTGCTAAAGCAGGAAGGTAAAAATCCCAGAAGACTGACTCCTAGAGAATGTGCTCGTCTTATGGGATTCCCAGATTATCTTCCCATAGTTGTCTCTGACACTCAAGCTTATAGGCAATTTGGCAATGCAGTATGTCCCCTTGTTGTTGAAGCAGTAGGGAAAAAAGTAATTGATGTTGTTGTAACACACTTGACTAATGAAGAAGTCTGCTTATTAAAATAAGAAAGCCAAAGGAGGAATTTGATGTTATCACCAATAGGGGAACGTGCATTACTGGATTCATCAGGGACTGGTAAAGCGCTAGTAAAATTCATTTCCGCTAATGATGTTGGAACAACTGGCAGTCACCAATACGGTTTTTACTTACCTAAAGCAGTATGGCATATGTTTAGCCCAAATTCACCCGATAATGGTGTAAATAAACATCACGACGTACAAATTGAATGGCCCGATGGCTTCGTTACAGATTCTCGTGTGTACTGGTATGGAAACAGAACAAGAAGTGAGTACAGACTTACGCGGTTTGGGCATAATTTTCCTTGGATCAGATGGAACAGCGATGAGAACGTGGGAGATCTTCTAGTTTTAGTGCCACATTCCATTAATCAATTTTCAGCCTATGTTCTTAACCAAGATGATGAAATAGAAGAGCTGCTTGCAGGATTGGGAATTGAAGTAACTGACACATGGGGATTTTTTGATACCTCAGGTGTTCCTGAAGAAATTGAGGACAATTGCCTCAGCCATAAGTTTAGAGAGTTTGTCCAAGACCTTAACGCACTTCCGTCAGGTGCTGTATTCTCGCAAACCACAATTAATGCTCTGACTGAATGTATCGAAAATTTTAATCGAAATGACGCTGATACCAAACTACTTCGCCTTATGAGGGAAGAATATAATCTATATCGTATGGCAGAAAAAGTTGTTTTTGAACCCAATATCCAACGAATTTATACTTCCATCGAAGATTTTCTTAACACAGCAAATAGTATTCTTCAGTCACGAAAATCCCGAGCAGGACGATCGCTTGAAAATCATGTTGAGTATATCCTTACTCAGGCAGAAATCCCATTTTCCATAAGACCAACCGTCGACAGGACCAAACCAGATTTTATTATTCCCGGTGCGGCACAATACAACGATATCCATTTTCCGACTGAGGATCTATTCATGGTTGGTGTAAAACGGACATGCAAAGACAGATGGCGGCAGATCACCAGAGAGGCGCCTAGGATTCGTCAAAAGCATTTACTTACATTACAACCAGGAATTTCATCAAACCAATTTAGAGAGATGCAATCATCACATATTTCTCTGGTTGTACCCAAGCAATACCACTCAGATTTTCCTGTTGAGGCAAGATCTTCATTATTATCTATAGAATCATTTCTCGACATCCTGAATGCACATAATTATCATGGCTGATGTACATACAAAGGAGCAGAGAAGTTACAATATGTCCAGAATACGGGGGAAAGACACTAGACCCGAAAAATTGGTCAGATCATTGCTTCACAAAAATGGTTTTCGCTTTCGCCTACATGTAAAAGATCTTCCAGGAAAACCCGACATTGTACTCCCAAAATATAAAAAAATTATTGAAGTGAGAGGTTGTTTCTGGCATATGCACGACTGTAAATATGGCAAAGTAAAACCAAAAAATAATTCCGAATTCTGGGAGAAAAAAAGACAAGCCACTGTGAAACGTGATATGAAGAATCTGAGAAAACTTAAAAATGAAGGTTGGCAGGTCTTGGTTGTTTGGGAATGCGAGTGCCGCGATGAAGAGAAACTAACTAAAACCCTTGTAAACTTCTTGAAAGAAGAACAACAATATTAGGCGAATCAGTAATTTTCTTCATTCGTAATTGGATTTGGGGTAAGAGCTACAATAATTCATTTTGCGGATAGAAATACCTTCTGTTAGACGAACAATTAGTCCCTGTATAATCCCCTTTTAACTTCTTAGGGAATTGATGAGTAAAGAATCTCCCTTTTTGCAACCTTTCCTCCTTTCCTGCGTATATTGAAGTGAAATGAAAGAAATAAAAAATGTTTTGTTTAATTGGAGGTCTTATGCATGCCATATTTGGTTTAATTAAAGGGATTTTCGGGCTGGTCTTTGGCCTGATCGGTGGGATCTTGGGGCTGGTCTTCGGCATTCTGGCCGTGGTCTTTGCTGTCCTGATCGTTGTCGGTCTGGTTCTGGCTCTGCCCGTCCTCCTGCTGGTGGCCATTTTCTAAACGCGGCCCGCTACTCCTGCGCGGCTGCGCTCGCTCTAGGAATCCTCTCAACCACCAGCGTATGATGATCTGAGACGCTGAGACTCCGGTTTCAGCGTCTCGCTTTTTTACATCCCCCCAATGAGTCAAGAACGCCACCCTTATCGGTGACGTCTAATCGTTAAGCCCTAATAAACCACCTGCGGCGGTGCGCCGGAATCATGCAGCAGCACCAAGGGACCGCAGCGCCTGGCCATCCGAGCAGCAATCAGCAGGATCAATTCGTCCCAACCTGCCTCAAAACAAAATTTCTGCCGTTCATCCAGATTCCCCGTATAGTCCCGAAAGCGCAGGCTGGCCCAACTCACGTCCTTGCGGCTGGTAACCGATGCCTGCCAGGTGGTCTCGGTGACGCGGCAGGCTACCCACAGCCCCGGCATGTTCTCCAACATGGACCGCATCTCAGCCGGCGTGGGGTCACAGCCCGGCGGAAGCTCCTCCGGGAGCGACACGCCTGCCAGAGCCAGCCAATCCCGTGTGGCGGGATCCTGCAGGGCCTCGGCGAGCGTGATTACGGTGTAGAGCGGCGCGTTGGACATGCCGGTGATTATACCTGCCGGCCTTCCGGGGTGAAAACCGTTTTTCGGGAAATATTATTTAAACAGGAGTGGTAAATAAGTCTTGTAGGATTTCAAGGCGAAATCCTGGCGGACGACGGCGCCCAGGGTCATTGCCACGTCCACGGTCTGCGGAATACGAACGCCGCTCCCCACGGTGATAGCGACCGACTCCGGACTGCTTGTCAGGGGTTGAAACAGCCAATAATATCCATCCGCCAGCGCAGGGTCATCCGGCGTAGCTTGGCTCAGGGTACTGCCGTTTGGGCTTTGCACCCTTTCCTGGTTAATCGCCCAACCCGAATCAAAGTCCGTCACGAAACCTGCCAGCCCGCCCCCGGGTTCGACAGCGCAATTATATGGCCCCACCCGAACATTATCCACCTGCCACCACCAATCGAAGTTGGCATTATAGTAATGGAAGCGAATTCGCACATCTGACTGATCTGCGGCCAAACTGCTGATATCCACCGTCTGGTGGTTTGGACCTGGTACCGATTCTTCTTCCTGATGAAGTACAGTCTGCCATTCACCCCCGTTTATCGAGACATCCACATCGGCAACTTCAATCCGCGAATTAGGATAAACCTCAAAGTCCTGATCGAATTCGACCACCACAACCATCTGCCCGCTGAAATCATTTGAAGGGGAAATCAGCGAAGCATCCACAAGGTTCAATCCGGCATATCTGGAATCAATAATCGCAAAACCACCCTCTCCACCTGTCTTGTTGCTTCGGCCGGCTGGGTCATCAAACCGCCAGTTAACACCCTCCCCAGCCTCATCCACCAAAGTCCACCCGGACGGGAGCGATTCACCAGCAAAAGGCTGAAACAATCCGCTGGCTATCAGGTAACCGGGCGCTTCGCAATAATCGCCGACCAACAGAGCATAATCCCGTTCCGCAGTCGGTGCAGCGAAAGCCAGCCCGGATTCCGACACTATTCGGTAGCCATTCAGCATCGCTGAGACCTCAATTTCATAATCAATGTCTTCATAAAGCTGGATGCTGTAGGTGCCGTCAAAGGGATCGGTGAAGGTCACAATCTGATGGCTGCCTGTTGTGAAGGTCAGCCGCGCATAGAGCGGATAACCCTGTCCACTGCCATCTGTAACCGTCCCGGCCAGGGTGACAGCGGCTTTCGGGTTAAGGGAGAAATTATTCTCCACAACGGCTCCCGGCGTGGCCACATAAACATCATTGATCGCCTGCTCATAATATCCATAAGCGCTTGCTGTCAGGTCAAAGGTCTCGCCGCTTTGCACCGGGGCCAAGTAGTGTCCATCCAAGCCCGTTTGCACCTGGCGGTCATTGGCAGGGTCGCCCTGCGCCAGGGCGGTCACCGTCGCGCCGGCAATCGGCAGGCTGGTGCCCAAATCCACCACTTCACCCACCAGAGTCGCATTCCCGCAATAATCCCTGGCATCCAGCACTGCCTGAAGCGCATCAATCTCACCCCAGCCGGTAGCATAATTGGGCACAAACCCCGGTCCCTCATTGCCACTGCCCGTGTCATAGGGTATCGGCGTGGCGCTTTCCTGCAGGAGGGTCTCCGTCTGGACGTAATCCCCCACCAGACAGGTCCCCGCCTGCCACATCAGGGTGATCAGTCCGGCAACATGCGGGGCGGACATGGAAGTCCCGGTCATCATCGCGTAACTGCTATCCGAGATAGCGTAGGCAGAAGTAATGCCAGCCCCCGGCGCCACTACCTGGGGTTTCAGGTCTGGATAGTCATTGGGATTCAGGGTATCCAGGCTGTCGGTTGGCCCCCAGTTGGAATGGGTGGCGTATTCACCGTTATTCAAGCCGGTGGACCCCACACCGGTGACATTAAAGCCCCGGGCGGGATTACCCACCGTATTCAAGCCGGGCGGCTGGGCATAACTACAGTTCGAGGCATTCCCGTTGGCAAAAACGGGGTAAATGCCGGCCGCTTCCCAGGCTGTGATGGTGCTCTCATACCAGTCATCATAAGTCTGGCCGCAATCCCCCCAGGAATTATTTACCACCTGTGGCCTTTTATCCGGGTCCGCATTATTGCCATCCAGGTCGGTTGGGGCCAGCATGAATTGCCCACAGGCCAAAAGGTCAGAATCATAACCAGTGCCACTGCTCGTAATCGCCTTGCAAGCGATCCACTCAGCACCAGGGGCAATCCCGATCTGGTTGCTGCCCCCGTCATCCCCCACCATAATGCCTACCGTATGGGTGCCGTGCCCGTGGTCATCATACGCGATGTCTTGACCGTCCACCGCGTCCCACCAACTGTAGTTATGATCAAACGCACCCCCGCCCAGGCCGCCGCGGTAGTGACCCGCGAGGGTTTCATGGGTAAAACGAGCGCCGGTGTCAATACTCCCCACAACCAGCCCCATGCCGTCATAGCCCAGCGCCCAGGCATCATCCGCGTTGATGTGGATCAGGTTACTCAAAACATAGCGGTCAGCATCCCGAAGGACCTCCTGCTCGACACTCTCCGGCTCCACCAGGCTCACCTGAGCATTAACCCGCAGGGCCTCAATCTCCGTGAAGGTAAACAGCCCCTCAAAAGCCGCTCGTGTAGCCCCTTCCACCGCAATCACATTCTGCGCCCAGAAGGCCTGATACGACGCCCCCTCCCCATCCAAAAAGGCCCGCACGTCCGCCTGGGAGTGCGCCGCGGTGGCTGTCAGCGTGTCATAGACATACCGGCCGCGCACCTCCCAGTTCATAGCATAGGCCGCGGAGAGGTCCGCCTGTTCCTCAAAGACAATCAGGAAATCCAGTGAATCCGAACGTTCGGCCGCTTCCAACAGCGCCGGATCCACTTCCGGGCCGTCACCCGAAACATCCTGAGCCGAGACAGCC
>Ga0272443_10005089_pt1 | contig 13794 bp, 14 predicted proteins | sample SSMAcet12_FD_193581 | JGI IMG/M metagenome (GOLD analysis project Ga0272443, IMG submission 193581) | Marine sediment archaeal communities from Little Sippewissett salt marsh, Falmouth, MA, United States - SSM-Acet-12 | ecosystem: Environmental > Aquatic > Marine > Wetlands > Sediment ...
ATCCAATGGCAGCGTCCGCTTACAATTTCTTTACCACACCGCCCTACCAATATCAGCTGAACAACTACCATCCTTCAATTCACCACCTAAAATCGTTCATCTAGGGCCGGTAGCAAATGAAGTTGACCCCAATATTATTGAAAGTTTTCCGAATAGCTTTAAATGCCTGACCCCACAGGGCTGGTTTCGAACTGTAAATGGAAACAATCGTGTTCTTCTTCGGAAGTGGGCTGAGGCTGAAAAATTTTTTTCTAAAGCAGATATTGCCATCATCAGTGTGGAAGATGTACTATCTGATGAAGAAACAATAGCAAAACTTGCCAGTTCAATCCCTATTCTTGTTGTAACTGAAAGTCACAAGGGTGCCCGTGTGTATTGGCATAATGATGCTCGTTTCATTAAGGCCCCTGAGGTAGAATGTGTGAATGATACAGGTGCGGGTGACATTTTTGCGACTGCGTTTTTTTGTCGCTACTATTCAACCAAAGATCCATGGGAATCTGGCCGATTTGCCACTTTATTAGCCTCCTGGTCAGTCACGAGAAGTTATCTTGAAAGCATCCCTTTACCCGACGAAATCTCACGGGCGAGGATGGAATTTATAAAAAATTAAGGACCAATTTATGGGATTGGGCATCATTTATACCATCGTGAATCAAAAAGGTGGCGTTGGTAAAACAACAACTGCGATCAATTTAGGTGCATATCTAGCCAAATTAGGTCAACGGGTTTTAATCATCGATATCGACCCCCAGTCTAATGCGACATCAAGCTTAGGTGCGGATAAGAATGCCATAAACAGCGGTACTTATGATGTCCTCATTGGATCGCAACCGATTTTATCCCAAATTCTTTACAACCCAAAATTCAAGATGTCACTATTACCTTCATCACCAGCTTTAGCTGGTGGGGAGATTGAATTTGTTGGGCTGGAGGATCGTGAAAGCAGGCTCAGGCAAGTCCTAGAACCTATCAGAATGCGCTATGATTATATTTTAGTCGACTGCCCACCATCTTTAGGACTGCTAACCTTAAATGGACTGGTTGCAGCCAAAAATGGCTTACTCATTCCAGTACAATGCGAATACCTGGCCTTAGAAGGGTTAGGACAATTATTGCAAACAATCAATCGAATCAAGCAGTCCCTATTTGAAGATCTAGCAATTCGTGGTGTTATTCTCACAATGTTTGATTCCCGAACCAACCTTTCCTCAGATGTATTGAAAGAGGTTCGAAGGTTTTTTGGTGTGAAAGTATTCCAAGCAGTCATTCCCCGGTCCATCAGATTAGCAGAAGCACCATCTTATGGCATGCCAATCTCCGTTTTTTCTCCTGACTCAAGCGGGGCGAAAGCATACGCTATTTTGGCACAAGAAATTCTACAAATGGATTTGAAAGACCAAATTTTGATTGAGGAGGAAATATAATGTCACGCAGACCCGGTTTAGGACAAGGATTAGATGCATTGATTCCTGGCGGAGGGGAAGAGGAACAACATCTACACAACACAACTCGGATCAATCAATTACCCATTGATGCAATTCAGCCTAATCCACAGCAACCGCGTGTTGAAATGGATGAGGAAGCTATCCAAGAGCTGGCAGATTCCATTCGTGAATACGGCATAATTCAGCCATTAATCGTTTCACAAAGCTTTGAGCAGGAAAATTATATCCTTATCGCTGGTGAAAGACGTTGGAGAGCAGCCAAGGCAGCTGAGTTAACCATGGTGCCTGCTATCATTCGTGAAATCTCAGAACAAGGCCAGCTTGAAATTGCCCTGATTGAAAACCTTCAGCGAGAAGATCTCACGCCTATTGAAACGGCTGGAGCCTATCAACAACTGGCGGATACATTCTCCTTAACCCACGAACAGATAGCAAATCGTGTCGGAAAAAGTCGGACAACTGTTACTAACACAATACGATTGTTACAACTGCCAGATCAAGTCAAGAAGTCTCTGGCTGAGGGGTTGATCTCAGAAGGCCATGCACGGGCACTTCTGGGTCTTAACTCAAATCAAGCGCAACGGGCAGCCCTCAGCACGGTCCTCAATCTTGGATTGAATGTGCGACAAACAGAATCTTTAGTAAAGAAATTGAACGGCGAACGCCTCCCATCAATACCTAAACCAACACCCCCACCAGAAATTACAGCCCTTGAAGATCGATTACGCCAGCATTTCGGTACAAAGGTTAACCTTCAAAACAGGAAAAATGGCGGCAGTATGGTGATTTATTATTATTCCGACGAGGAATTAAACACCATATTGGATAAAATATTTCTTGAGTCTAATTTATGAAAATTTTCACCAATGCAAATATATGCTCACCCAATCATCCCGGCTCATCTGCACTCGTTGTGGATCATGGTCATTTCATTGCAATAGGAGAAAATGACGATATCCTTGCAGGTTTTCCCAATAGAGATCAGGTAATTGACCTGCAGGGAAAGACCCTATGGCCGGGGCTAACGGACTCCCATCTCCATTTATTGAAACTTGCTGAAACCACGTCTATGGTGGATTGCGAAACAGATACCTTGGACCAATGTCTCGAAAGAATTCGCGAATTCGCCCGGTCATTACCCCAAAATTCCTGGGTGAGAGGTCATGGATGGAACCAAAATTTATGGCGGAAAGGGTTCGGAACAGCAGAAATGCTTGATAGTGTAACAGATGGGAGACCTGCTTATCTCACCGCAAAATCTCTCCATGCTGCGTGGGTTAATCATAAAGCTCTGGCCCTTGCTGGGATCGATGATCAAACACCTGATCCGCCTGGAGGTATCATTCAGCGCAACACCTCTGGAAACCCAACAGGCATCCTTTTTGAAGCTGAAGGGATGGCATTGGTCGAGACTATCATCAATCACCCAAATTTGTTAGAAAATTGTCGAAAAATAAACGCTTTAATCCCAGAATTATGGAAAATGGGACTGGTTGGTGCCCATGATTTTGATGGTTTTGATTGTTGGCAAGCCCTCAATTTTATTCACCAACAGGGAAACCTCCATTTTCGTGTGTGTAAACATATCCCATACAGCCACATGACGGAATTTATAGAAGCAGGTTTGAGAACCGATTTTGGAACCGAGTTTCTCCACCTTGGTGGAATCAAGCTATTTGCAGATGGCGCACTAGGACCACAAACAGCGGCCATGCTAAAGCCTTACGAGGATACCTCTGAAACAGGTAAACTTCTTCTTACAGCTGATGAAATCTTTGACATTGGTAAGTTGGCTGTCAACAACGGCTTAGCCCTTGCTATCCATGCCATCGGCGATCGAGCAAATAATGTCGTATTGAATGCTTTTGAGAAAATAAGAGCTCATGAGTTGGCTCATCACCTCCCGCACTATCGCCATCGCATCGAACATGTCCAAATCATTGATCCAAAAGATTTGCCTCGATTAGCCCAACTGGATATTATTGCCTCAGTACAGCCTGTCCATGCACCCTCAGACATGAAAATGGCAGATCTTTATCTCGGTAAAAGGGCAGAACACGCCTATGCATATCGCGACATCATGGCTAGTGGTGCCACAACCATTTTTGGGTCTGATGCCCCAGTTGAACCAGCAAATCCCTTTTTTGGCATCCATGCTGCCGTCACACGTCAAAAACTTGATGGATCTCCTGGACCTGATGGTTGGCGACCTCAGCAACGTCTAAGATTGACAGAAGCCTTAATGGGTTTTAGTCTTACCCCGGCTGAGACAACGGGACGAGGTACGAAATTCGGAAAAATTATTCCTGGTGCTTATGCTGATTTCATCATTTTAGAAAAAGATCCTTTTATGATCCCTCCAGATGACTTAGCGCAAATCCGACCTATGGCAACATTTGTTGATGGGAATTGCGTATATCAATCCCCAGAGTCTGATTCTGAGATTGACGATTTATAGCGAAAGCACATAAGCTATAATTCAATTATCAAAAATATATCGCTTTTCCTAAAGGGATTTAACAACAATGATTTTAGAAAACCTGATCAATCACATCATCAATATCCGCTCCATCAAGCAAATCAGCCAGGAAAATTGTGCACTTATGCTAGGAATATCAACCGAGGTGTACGGAAATTTTGAGGATGGTGTCAACTTTATTTCTTTACCTGAGCTTGAAATATTATCAAACTACTTAGGTATTTCCCTGGAAACTCAATATTCAGATAACATTTCTTCCGAAGAACCACAGATCAACATGCTCAAAGAAGCCCTTCGTCCACAATTCAAATCCCTGAGAAATAAAATGATTTGCGCAAAGTTAGCGCACGAAATCAAAGAAAAAGCCACTTCTATAGAAATGCTTCAGCAAATATCTGGAATTCCCATTGAAACACTTGCAGCCTATCTACAGGAATCTACACCGATCCCAATCAACCATTTATGTGACATTGCAAACGCTCTTTCAATTCCTTTAGAAGGATTCACCATCTACAATGACAGCACCAAGAAAACTGTGGAGGATGAGGACTATCTTGAAGATTGGAGTCCAAAAACCCCTCAAATCGAATTGGTAGATAGTGGTGAAGACACATATCAGGTTCTCATTAATGCTTTCAAAGCTCTGCCAATGAATGAACAAGCAAGAATCACAAAACTAATGTTAAACGTGCTCAAAAACCAATGAGGTGAATTTTATGCCCAAAAATTCTCCAGAAGGTCAATCCCAGACCGAAATTGTTAAGGCGACGCCAGGAGATTTTGATCGTTTGGCGAACTTTCTCAATGTAAAAAACACCATCTATCGACATCTTGATTGGTTTGGTGTTTTGGATTGGCTTGGCGAACAATCCTTTTTGATTGAGCAAATTGACGACAATGTGCAAGCTTTTTTTTGTGCAACACCTGAAAACCAAGAAACTGCCTGGTTACGAGCATTTGGTTTCAGGAGAGATTTGGATCCCACTCTTTCATGGAATAAATTATTCCGATTTAGTATTGACTTTTTAAGAAAAAAGAAAATCAGACGATTAGCCGCCCTGGGTATGCATCCCTGGATTGAAACATTACTAGCAGAATCGAATTTTATAAACAAGCAGAATGTTGTTGTTTTAGAATGGAAAAATGAATTTCCTCCGAACTTTACGATTGGTGAGAAGATAAGAATCAGAATGATGAAATCTGAGGATTTACTAACAGTGTCAAATATTGACCATATTGCCTTCCCTTCCCTATGGCAAAACTCATTATCAGGTTTGAAAAGAGCTTTTGAATTGCAAGGTATCAGTACTGTTGCTGTGCACAATGATAAAATTATCGGCTACCAGATAAGCACGACGATGACCATTTATGGCCATTTAGCCCGGTTAGCTGTCCTTCCATCGTATCAACGCCAGGGAGTTGCTTTTGCATTGGTTTATGATCTACTTGAGAAATTCAAAGATAGAGGGTTATGGCGGGTCACGGTCAACACACAATCTGATAACAAACCCTCACTTAAATTATATGAAAAATTTGGCTTTGAGGTTACGGGGGAAGAGATTTCCACATATGAGTACGATTTATAAGTAACCTACTGAAAAGGAAATGGGGGAAATACAACTCAAAGTACACACTTTACAAAACCAACCAATTATGGCAAAATCATGCCAATTATTAAGCTTGGAGGTTGAGTTGAGTTCAAAAAATAGCAAACGTGAACAACTGCGTAAAAAACGTCTTTCAGAAAAACGAAAAAGGATCACTACTTTTGTGGCTATTACTGCTGTTGTCATTCTTTTGATAGGACTTGCAGCAATTTTACCAAGATTTCTAAACCCCAGCGCCAACTTTGAAGATGGAGATGGATTCTACTTAGGTGATCCCGAAGCACCTATCACGGTCGTTGAGTTTTCACGTTATACTTGCAGCCATTGTAAAACATTTGCAGAAACGATGGAAGCCGAATTCATTGCTAAATATGTAGATACTGGAGATGTGTATTTCCGCTATGTAAATCTGGCAGCAGGGAACGAAGGCTTACTTAATGCTGGAGAAGCCTCATACTGTGCTGCTGATCAAAATAAATTCTTCGAATATAAAAATTTTCTTTATACCTATGCTTTTTCTGACTCAGGATTTGAAACCAACGCATTAATCAATTATGCCGAGAGTGCAGACTTAAATGTTGATGAGTTTACACTTTGCCTTGAATCTGATACTTACCGCGGTGCGTATATAAATGATCAGAACTACGCCCAGTCAATTGGAATTCCAGGAACACCGTCTTTCTTAGTCAATGATCAAATTGTCTTAGCCAGCCAACTATTCGAAACATTGGATGAACTGCTCGGAGAAGGCACATAAAGAAAATTTTTCGCTTCATTTGTTTTTCGCCTAAAAAGATTCTCATAGTCCCCCAAAATACCGTTCCAGAATATAAACAATCAACGGTGTAATAAGCAAAGCTGGTAAAAAGCTACCTGTTCGAATTTTCTTTATCGACAACAAACTACTGATAGCAATGGCCATAAGGATTAATCCACCAACGGCTGTCATCTCAGTCATCATTGCTATTGAAAAAAATTGACTGAACAACCCAGACATCAGGCTAATTAACCCCTGGTAAAACAATATAGAAAGAGCGGAAAAGGCGACCCCAATTCCTAAGCTCGAGGCGAAGGCTATCGATGCAAATCCATCCATAATTGCTTTAATAGCAAGCATCTCAAAATTACCGGTCAACCCATCCTGGATTGAACCTAAGATCGCAATTGGGCCTATCACAAAAACCAGTGACGCAGTGACAAAACCATCGATAAAATGAGCATGTTGGGAATCAGATTTTGATTTTCTGATAACTGCATCTTTTAGCATTGACCCCACCCTATTCAAGCCTTCTTCAATTCTTAGCAATTCCCCAAACAGTGCACCGAGAATTAATCCCCCAAGCGGTACTAATGGATTGGCTGTTTCTATAAAGGAAATCAATCCGTATCCAATTGTGAACAAACCCAAACCATTGATAATTGTCTCGCGCAATTTTTCGGACAAGCGATTCCCAATGATAATTCCAATCAGAGAACCAGCCACAATAGTAGCGACATTGAATAAGGTTCCAATCATGTTTTACTTTTCTTTTGCCAGGGTTAAATTTTCGCCACTTTCAGCAGTTTCATAGATTTCCAATACAAAAATCAACGACGATAAACGATTTAAATATGCAATTAATAGTGGTTTATCTATCCCCCCTGATTCCAATAAGGTTATTGCACGCCTTTCCGCACGTCGAATAATGGTTCGTCCGATGTCCAGAGCTGCACTGACCGGATTGTCACCTGGAATAATAAATTCCCTAGGTATCGTTACCAAAGCCTCTAATCCAGCAATTTGATCCTCTAGCCAATCAATATCGTCCTGGTTAATCCGATCAAATTGATAAGCAACATCTGGTGCAGCAGATAATTCAGACATTAACAAGTACAGACGCTTTTGAATAAACAAAAGGATACTTTTTGTCATGTTGTTTTCAGACAGTGCTCGGGCTAGACCAAGTACTGCTGAAGCTTCGTCGACACAACCTAAAGCCTCAATTCGGTTGGAGGCTTTAGAAATTCGGCCTGGTCCCAAATAACCTGTATCTCCTGAATCACCCTGAGCTGTGTAAAAAGGTGCCATGATTAACTCGATAATTGCATTAAGGTGTAATTTCGGTTGTTGACGTTGGTTGTAATTCTAAACTTTGTAAGATATACCAGTTATGAACATTTCTAAATCGATCACTTGGATCGAAAATGGGACCAAAATTGATCCCTTTGATATCTTCAGAAACTGCATAGGTATAAACCGGGTAGAAAAGTGGTAAGGCGGGTAATTCGCGCATAAAAAGGACTTGGAAATTACGGTATAAACGGGCCCGTTCAGCAAGTTCAACCGTCATCCGTGCTTGTTCTAGCAATTCACTTGCCGATCGATTGTCCCATTCACCATAATTTTGTCCCGAATCCATTTGCCCTTGTCCCCAGAATGGGTATGGATCTGGATCTGGTGAACTGGTTAAATTGATATCCACTAAGCTGGTTTGATAGTCCCTTGCTGCAAGATCTTCTAATACTGACTCATAAGGTTTCCCAACCAGTGTGACCTCAACACCCAGTTCCTCCCAATCTGCTGATATCTGTTCAGCTATAGCCTTATGGCGTTCCGTTTCAGGGTATAAAAGGGTCAATGCAATCGGTAAGCCAGATTCACTTACAAATACTTCTTCTTCCCCATCAAAGCTTACACCTGATGCTTTGAAATAATTGTCTGCCTTTATTAAATCATAATTTATTGTCTCTAAGTCAGCATAAAACGCCCATGTTCCTGGCATAATTGGGCCAAGGGCAGGGATTGCTTGTCCATTGTAGATATTTTCAATTATCCGATTGCGATTAATTGCAGCCATGAGTGCCATCCTAAAATCTGGTGTTTGTAAAAATTCAACTTCAGGATTATCCAGATTAAGGTAGATCAAAGTCAATAATGGTTTACGTACTGTATAAATTGAAAGATTTGAATCTTCTAATACTTCATCAAGGATAGCGCTGTGTACCTCACCTAATCCTTCAACCTCTCCTTGAATATAAGCCTGAAAGGCAGCCTCTGAAGAAGGATAATATCGAAAATTGATCTCATCCAGATAAGGACGTGCCAAGAAGTATTCGTCAAATGCATCTAACACAACTCCCACAATTCGATCGTCCTCAACTAATAGACGGTTAAACTGAAAAGGTCCCGTACCCACTGGAGCAAGGTTGAAAGGATGGTCAATGATCTCATCCATAACCAAACCTGCAAATATATGATCTGGCAAAATCCCAAAACTCAAGTAATCTAAAAATGGGGCAAAGGGTTCAGGTAACAGAAACTGGAGTTGACTATCCGAAAGAACAACCACTTCTATCTCTTCCCAAAAAGTCTGCAAATCATCGGGAATTAGAGGATGTTCAGTTTTTAACAGGTCAATGGTGACCATGACATCGTTTGAGTCAAATACTTCACCATCATGCCATAGCACGTCCGTTCGCAAACTGAAATTATAAACTGTTCCATCTCTGGAAACACCCCAGGACTCTGCCAAGTCTGCTTGCGGTATACCACTTGAATCAAATTGGATCAGACTGCTAAAAATTAATTGGCCAACATCATGGTCTGGCTGATTATAAATGTCCAGGAATGGATTAAGGCGCATGAACTCACCAATCAATCCCTCGGTGTATATCCCACCAGCAATGGGTGATGGTGTTGATTCAATTTCCTCGCTTTCATCCAATTGCTGGATGATGAGTAAAATGCCCACAACCAAACCTGTGACCAAAATTATTAGTAGTTGCCAGCGAAACTTTTTCATAGGGTTAAGTGAAACGGGGCAACCCAATTGGCGAGTTGCCCAGAATGATCAAAATTGAATGAAAACCGCCAGGAATTTCGATAAATTTCCTGGATTAATTGCCAGTAATAATTGTCAACAATGTTAGTATGAAGAAGAGAATGCTAAGGCCAATAGTTATCCAAAACAAGATCTTTTCGATACCACGGCGTTGGGTGTATACCCCTCCGGTTGATCCACCACCAGTTAATCCGCCTAACCCAACCCCTTTACTTTGGATGATAACACTCGCAATAAGGGCAATTGACGTTATAATCAGAGCAATACTAAAATAATTAACCAAATCTACCTCCTTTAACAGAGATGATTATACCCATAACGTAAAAAAATCGTCAACCCATGAATGAATCGAAATTTGCGCTCCACATTCACACAAAGTATTCCGACGGCAATGGTACCCATCAAGATCTAATAGAAACCGCCCAACTGGCTGGTTTGGATGGAATCATCGTGACAGATCACAATATCTGGCTGGATGGATATGACGGCTATTATGGTGAAGGAAAGCATAAGATCATGCTCTTGGTTGGGGAAGAAATTCATGACCGGTCTCTTGATCCACCAGGAAACCATTTGTTGGTTATTGGGACGAATAAAGAGATGACGCCTTTCAGTACCAAACCACAACGATTGATAGACCAGGTTGCCAGGAGTGGTGGGCTATCCTTCCTTGCCCATCCCATTGAAGATCCTCTTGTTATGTTTAATGAAGGTGAGTATTCCTGGCGAGACTGGCAGGTTGAGAATTTCACTGGGATCGAATTGTGGAACCAATTAAGCGAGTTTAAAACCGTCAGTCCAAACTTGTTGTCTGCAGCGATCAATGCATTATTTCCAAAACGTATGTCGCAAGGTCCACTTGAAAGAACAATCAAACTATGGGATGAACTTATCGAAAAGCATAAAAGGCCCATAGTCGCCGTTGGTGGTGTCGATGCGCATCAATTGGAAAAAAGATTTGGACCATTAAAGATCGTCCTTTATCCCTATCTACACCATTTCAAGAGTGTAAGAACGCACATCATTACCCCTGCCCCCCTAAATGGGCAATTTTTAGAAGATCGCAAGATGGTTTTGGAGGGACTAAAGGCAGGACATTGTTTTATTGCCTACGATATTCCTGCCCCTTCTGATGGTTTTCGCTTCACTCTCAACAATGACGATGGGCAATTCATGATGGGTGACAAGGTTACACTAAATGGTGGCATGACATTCCAAATTCGACTTCCACAAAAAGCCTTGTGCCGCTTGTATCAAAACGGCAAGATGATCCGGGAATGGCCAGATCGTCAAGTATGCACCCACATATCCAAAGACCCAGGAGTTTATCGTGTTGAAGCATTCCTCCCTTACAAGGGTAAGATCCGAGGTTGGATATTCAGCAACCCAATTTATGTATGGGCTTAACCTTTGATGACAATCAGGGGGGTAATTCGCGCAACTTTTTGTGCAATTCCTGCACCAACCACACTTTCCACAACCTGATCAACATCCTTATAAGCTTCGGGGGCTTCTTCGGCTAATCCGGGCATCGAACCAGTGCGGATTTCGATCCCAGATTTTTCCAGACGCCTTAAAAGATCTTCACCCCAAACCTTCCGTTTTGCCTGTGATCGGCTCATCACCCGACCTGCCCCATGACATGAGGAACCAAAGGAGCGTTCCATACTTGTTTGTGTCCCTGTCAATACCCAGGATGAGGTACCCATTGATCCGGGGACAAGGACTGGTTGACCCATATCAACATAATCCTTTGGAATGCCGTTGGAATGCGGTCCAAATGCCCGAGTAGCACCTTTACGATGAATACAAACATCCCGCTTTTCACCATCTACAAGATGCTTTTCAAATTTGCCAATATTATGCGCTAAATCATAAACAAGTTTAAGATGCCAGTTATTGACCTTCCCTGCAAGTACTCTCTCAAAGGTCTTCCGGACTCGATCAGCAATTAATTGACGATTGAGAAAAGCAAAATTAGCCCCACACCGCATTGCTCCCAGATAATCCTGTCCTTCAGGGGACTCAATAGGGGCACATACCAATTGCTTGTCCGGAAGTTTAATCCCATATTTATGAATCGAGGATTGAAAACGTCTGACGAAATCCGTGCAAATCTGGTGACCAAAGCCTCGAGAACCAGTGTGAATTTGAACGACGATGCCACCCATAATGAGGCCCATTATTTTTGCTGCCTCTTTGTTAAATATTTCTGTAACGAGATCAACTTCCATAAAATGGTTGCCCGCGCCAAGGGTACCCAATTGAGACCGGCCTCGTTGAAAAGCCCGTTTAGTTAATTTTTCCGGATTAGCCCCTTTCAAACAACCATTTTCTTCGGTGTGATGCAAATCATCTTCTGTTGCATAACCATGGTTTTTTGCCCATCGTGCTCCAAGCACACATGCTTCTGCAAGTTGATTTTCAGATAACTGTAGATCTCCACCAACACCAACACCACTTGGACAATTCTGGTTTAGCATCGTCGCCAGGTGATTTACCCATGGCTCAATTTCTGGAAATGAAATCTGTGTGGTTAAAAGACGCACACCACAATTGATGTCATATCCGATTCCACCAGGAGAAATGACACCTTCAACAGGGTCGGTTGCAGCTACTCCCCCTATAGGGAAGCCATAGCCTTGATGCATATCAGGCATGACCATCACAGCACCAACAAGACCAGGGAGTGTACTCGCATTAATAGCTTGTTCGATGGATTTATCTTCGAGTGACTCTTCTAACAAACGTTGCGTGGTAAATAACCGAACAGGAACGCGCATATCCGATCTGTAATCTGGGGTAATTTCCCATTCAAAGTCTGAAATTTTACTAAAAACATTGAGTGAAATTGTCGACATACATGCACCTTTCTAAATATCAAAGGTAATTGTCGTTTCAAATCCTTGCGGTTTAGTGATGATTTCTAAATTATGAAAAGTTACAGCTTTTATTTCGCGTTGATAGGAGGAGGTTCTAAACCCGGTCATCTTGATAATCACCGTTTTTTCTTCAGTTTTGATAAAAAATTGCGTGAAGACTTGTTGAAATTCTTCTATCAAAAACACCAATTCATTGAGAAAATCAACAAGGATGACCTCACGACTTGTCTTTTGCAGCCGTAGCTCATGGGTAATAGGTCGATCTTTCCTTTGTTGAATGCCAATCAAAGTATACATCCCAAGTGCAGATTGGATTAAAAGGTTGTTGAAATCAGCAGCCCAGACCCTCAAAGCTACATCTGCAGTGTGCTTGACCTCTTCGTAACCGTGATCTACCATACTTGAGTATAATTATACTGGAATGGAACCCTTGAATAAAAATTTAGACAAATTAGAAGCACATTTACGCTTTTTGTTTGAAGACAAACTTTTTTCAATATTCAATGTCGAAGGTCATTCAAGATCGCTATTTTCGGACTTAATCCATGTCATGGAACAAAATATCATCACAAATGATGCCGGTTTAAGTTTTGCGCCAGATCGTTATATCATTTCTGTACCACGACAAGATTTTATAAAATGGCAGATTCATCAAGATATACTGGATGAAATCGCAGCAGTGATTTACACAAAGGGACGAGGAGAGGGTTTCTTGTTTCGCCACAAGCCAATTATTCAACTAAAATCTGACCTTCTGGATCAATCAATTCAATTAAAAGCGGAAATTTCTCCAATAAATAGTTTGAAATTTGATACTGATGTTATAACCCAAGAAGAACATCTGAAAATTGAGGATACACTACCGGAAGAAGCTTTCCTTATTGTTGGCGGGATGACTAATTTTCCCCTAAAAGGATCGGTGATAAATATTGGCCGCCATTCTGAGAATGACCTCATTATCAACGATCCCCATATTTCAAGGCACCATGCACAACTCAGGGCCATCAAGAAGCGCTATATAATATTTGATGTGGGCTCTATTGGCGGAACACTAATCAACGGCAAACCAATCACTCAAGCAACCCTTTTTAATGGTGATGTCATTCGACTAGGTATGACTAACCTGATCTATGTCCAAACAGACAAGTCCACCAAATCAACAACAGCTATACCCACTAATGACGATGAAAGTCCTTTATGAACGCCATAATTGCCCTTATTTTGCGGATTCTCATGGTCATACTCGCCTATTTATTTATCGGTGGGGTTGGATATGTAATCTATAGAGACTTAAAAAAAACAGTAAATCAACAAGATTTTTTGTCAATCCCATCCATTTTCATGCAAGTACAAATAGAACAACAAATTTCCTCGCACCAATATACCCAACCTGAAGTTATACTTGGTCGTGATCCATCCTGCGATCTTGTCCTTGATAACAACAAAATTTCGCTTCGACATAGCCGGCTTACCTATCATGATAAACATTGGTGGGTTGAAGATCTTGATTCAACCAATGGGTCATTTCTTAATAATGTTCCAATTGATACACCGACA
>Ga0272443_10005090_pt1 | contig 13794 bp, 8 predicted proteins | sample SSMAcet12_FD_193581 | JGI IMG/M metagenome (GOLD analysis project Ga0272443, IMG submission 193581) | Marine sediment archaeal communities from Little Sippewissett salt marsh, Falmouth, MA, United States - SSM-Acet-12 | ecosystem: Environmental > Aquatic > Marine > Wetlands > Sediment ...
TTCGCTATGTCATAGTCTATCATGATAAAATCCTGGGCGTAATTGGCCCTCCAGGAATAACTCCGTTGCGTAATCTTCAGATTGAGAGGCCTGTGTTCGCGATCATATCCATCTGTTCCAGTCCACTGCTCATTGGTCAAAGTGTCGCTGTACACCGCCACAAAATCCAAGTCCGAGACCGTACTGTCCGAGTAACTGGGATCTGACGGGTTTGCAGTTCTCTTCTCGAGACCGCAGTCCGGTCCCGAACACGGCCACATCTCGAAGCTGTTGAACCAGCCGTCATAGGCGACCGAAACAAGCGTATCCATGCCCACTTCAGCCCCTATCCACAATCCTCCTATCCAGAGGTAGTTCTGGTCCGTGCCTCCCGGAAACTCGCAAGATGGCGCAGGCTGATGAGTTTCGCAGTCCTTGTAATACCCTATCATGCTGCCGAAGCACCCGAAATTCGTGACTGAGAACCACATGTTATTCAGTTTGTGCACGCAAACCTGAAAGTTGGGAGGTGTTGCAGTACTCTTGAAAAACCGATCCTGTGAATCCGACGAATCAGGGCTGGTGAGAAGACTACGGGAACGCGCCTGTGATGGAGCGAGAGTCAAGAACAGCGCAAGAGCAGCTACGACCACAGTAAGAAACGGGTGAGGCTGTCTACAAGCGATCGATCGACTTGAAAGAATCTTTGGTGCTAATGCTGTCAAGATTTACCTGTGTTCTTAGAAGACCCGAAGAGCCGCACTACTTGCCTGTCAGCTCCCTGTATCGGAAGCAATATGTCAGGTGATCATTGACAAGACCCGCAGCCTGCATAAACGCATAGCATATCGTTGTGCCAGCAAACTTGAAGCCTCTTGCTTTCAAGTCTTTACTCATTGCATCGGACTCGGGAGAAGTTGCAGGGATTTCCGAGAGAGTTTTCCAGCGGTTCTGCTTCGTCTTCCCGTCAGTGAATCTCCAGATGTAGTTGTCGAAAGAACCGAACTCCTCCTGCACCGCCATAAACGCTTTGGCATTGGTCACAGTGCTTTCGATCTTCAGCTTGTTTCTGATAATGCCGGAGTTGTTCCTGAGACTCTCAATTTTTCGTGCGGTGTACCGTGCAATCCGATGATAGTTGAAATTGTCGAAGGCTTTGCGAAACGCATCTCTTTTGTGAAGTACGATCTGCCATGAGAGACCGGCCTGGAATGCATCAAGGACGAGGAATTCGAAGATTTTCCTGTCATCATGCAGAGGGACACCCCATTCGGTATCATGGTATTCGATCATCAGCTTGTCATCACCCGGCCAGTCACACCGTATCTTCACCGAAGTCCGTCCCCAAATTCCTCATGCAGGTCGCGTTCTTCGTGCCTGCAGTTGTAGAGTTCAGCTCCGCAATTCGAGCAAGTCGAGTCATACCACGTGAACTTCGCATCGCATGCAGGACAACTCCATCGAGAGCGTTGCTCTTCAATCCAGCCGACCACGCCCACTTCTCTAATTCGGCCAAGATTAACCGCCACGATTGAATGGTGTGCGGATTTATCGGAGACGAACTCGAGCAGTTTCTCGCAGGGATAATCCTCACATTCAGAGCAGAACTCCAGTTTCTTGCTCTCAGCACACTCCTTGAAATAGCAGTCCTTGCCGAAAACACAGTTGACTCCGCTCTTGCACCCATGACACCGGAGATCCTGCGGCTTCTTCCCCCATTCCATTGCCCTTTCTTTGACGGTTCCATTCTCGTTGGCGACAAGAACGGGGCAGGCACCACAATAGAGACCACAGTACGAGTCATACCTATATTCCATGGCGTTCCTCCTTGAGAATCTGCGCAAAATCTCCGGGCTGAGTTCTGCCCGGATTCCAGACTGACCCTATTATCAATGTAACTAAACTGCTCGTACTTTTCAAAGCAGATTCTGCATACGCATTGACAGATTGGTCCACGCAGTATCCGTGTCGTTATAGCGTCTTGAGACCGTACCAGATCTGCCGGGGAACATCGGGAGTAAACGGGCTTCCATCGTAGTCGCCAAGTATACCGAGCGATGTCAGGCCGGCGCGCCTTATGAGACTTCCAAAATGCTCCGGTGGATACAATCGAACACGTTCCACGTAAGTTCTCTTTCCCTCCGGGTCTTCTACTTCGATTGTCTTAACTACGCTGCCCTTAGAGATCTTTCGTCGCTCGATGACGAACGCCGTGCCGTAAGGCGATTGCACTGTTCTCTCGGAATACGGTATAAGCTTCGCGGCAAGGTGCGATGGATTAGGGATGTCTATCCACCACCATCCGCCCGTGCGAAGAACACTACTGATTGATTTGAGAACCTGCAAATCCTCCCTGATCGTTCGGAAGTAGCCGAAAGATGTGAACCACATCGTTACACCATCGAAGAAGTTTCGAAACGGCAGATTTCGCATGTCAGCTCTCACCAACGATGCTCTTACGTTGGATTCCTGCAAGCGGTTTTTCGCCTCGCTGAGAAGCACCTGCGAAAGATCGACTCCGGTCACGCTGGCCCCGAAGTCTGAAAACGCAATCATATGACGACCAGCGCCGCATGCAAGATCAAGAAGCCTCTGGTTAGACTCGAAAGGAAGGTGCTTTATCGCAGACGCAACCTCTGAGGCAGCCGCATCCACCGACCTGTGGGAATAGAGCCAGAGATAGTCATCGGAGAAGGATTCCCGATACCACTCACTGTTGGAATTCTTGCTCATAAGCCACGTACTTCTCTAAGTCAATTGTCGTCGACTGTGATAATAGCTGTAAGCCTGAGCCCAGCCCGCAACCCGTAAACTTTCAGCCTACCCGGATACTCAGATGAAACAAAGTAGTATGTAGATTATAATCGTCGGCACGCGTGTAAATCAAGAACTATTCCACGCTTGACATTCCGATCAGGATTTAGGCTCAGAGAAGTGGTTCATCGACTGATCTGCAGCAGAAATATCCCTTATCACGCCTACAATGAACTTCCGTCCATTGACAGGGTCTATGAATAGTGACTTCTTGGTTGCGATTGTACGGGTACTACCTCTCCATGCTATCTGCTCGATATTCAGGTCGGTCTTTCCGGTCCTGAGAACCTCATCGTCTTTTGCCCAGAAGATCTCGGCCTGCTCCTTGGGGAAAAGATCATAGTCACTCTTGCCGATGAGTTCCTCACGCGAATATCCCATCAATTCACAGATTTTGTCATTCAAGAGGATCCATTGATGATCCTCGTTCTTAACGAAGAACGGATCATCGAGAGCATTGAGGACGTTGTGCAGGAAGTCCATGGCGGAAGTCATTTCGTCTTCGACTTCTTTCCTCGATGTCACATCCCTGATCACTCCAACAATGCCGATTACCTTCCCGTTGGCATCCTTCTGAATCTTTCCGTGTTCTTCGAACCACTTGATACTTCCATCCGGGCTTTTATGCCTGAATTGCGTGGGCTCTTCGTATGTGCCGGTCGATATCGACTTCTCGAAATCATTCACAACCTTTGCGCGATCCTCGGAAATCACGAAGTCAATGATCCTCATGCCGATTACGTTCTCCGGTTCCAATCCGTACCTGCTAATCTGAGAACTGATATATGTGATGGTACCGCCGGAATCCACAGAATATGTGATGTCCTTGACGTTCTCGGTTATGTTTCTCAATTGCCTGTACTTCCCGGCCTCATCTTCGAGGGATTTGAGATAACTTACATCCCTGCAGTTTATGACTATGCCGTTCACACGATTGCTACCGATATGGTTGCACCAGACCGTTTCAAGATTGACCCAGCTTCCATCGATATGCTTGAACTTCAAAACGTAGTCAATCTTCAGTTGCGGGGATTGGAGAACTGCGTTGATCGCCTCAGCAGTTGCTCTCTGGTCGTCTCTATGTACGAAGTCGAGGAGTTTCTTTCCAGAGATGTCTGCAGGTAGCCTTCCTGTCAGTTTCTCTGCCGATGGGCTCGCGTACCTGACCAGCCCTTCTGAATTTACAACAATTATCAATTCTGACGAATTCTGTATCAGAGGCCGAAATGACTCGTCATCAAATGCACGCACATGAGTATACTTAGCCGTCGTGACTTTCATATCGATCAATATCTGCCCTTCCACAGCCCCCGTAACTCTTATCGGCAATTCCTCGATCCTTTTGACGATCAGGCACTTCACATCGCGCAAGAGTGTTGCGGCCCACCTGTTGTTTTATCGTGATGCCTCCTATGTAAAAGGCAATCAATTCCATGACTTACGGAAATTCTTTCCATCGCGAAGTGCACACGTCGACCCAAGGTCATGCACACCAACAGCTTACGGCCCGCGCAATACGGCACATCATTTGCATAGCTAACCTCTGGAGGTATCATACTTGTCAAATTCGACCACTTACGTGCGAAAAGGTGAGAAAGAGCAAACTCCATTCTTCAATCGATTAATGGGTGAACTCCGTGTGCGTAGAAAACTGATTTACGCGATTGTTCCGTCAGTGATGATCGTTGCAAGTTTCTATTACTTCATCCTGACTCCAAACAAATACACGGCCACCACGAAGCTCATGCCCGTCATGTCCGGCGCCACCGAGAGCGCAAGCGGGCTTATCGGGGCGATGATGGAGGGTTCCGGGTTTGCCGGTTTGATTTCTTCAAAGATGATGTCAGAGTCCCAGCTCTACGTCGAGCTTATGAAAAGCGCTCCCGTTCTCGACAGAGTACTATCCCGCAACTACACCAATGTACTTGACGGGCAACAAGGCACACTGTACGATTTGTGGGACATCAGCGACAAGGAACTGGCGAGGCGTGAACTCGATTCACGCACTTCGATTACGGCTAACGCTAAAACTGGAATAGTCTCGCTGTCAATTGAGACAATGTGTCCGAAACTCAGTTCGGACATAGCCAACGAATACATAAAACAACTCGACCTGTTCAAACAATCGCTCGACAGAGACATGGCAGGCGAGGTGAATTCATTTCTTCAAGAACAGCTCACAACGCAGGAGAAGGCGGTTGCCAACGCAGAGAAGAAGCAGGCGGAATTCCTCGCTGAAAACAGAAACTACATGTCCGGGGATGATCCGGGGCTCAAGCTTGAGGTTGAGAGACTGGAACGAGACGTATTCTTCCAGCGACAGGTTCTGCTGAATCTCATGCAACTCAAGGCATCGAGCGACATGGATCGTGAGAAGGAGATCCCGAGATTGTCAGTAATAGAACGGGCCGAACCTCCCACGGTGAAATCGGGGCCGCACAGAATCAAGTCGATAGCAGCTGTAACCTTTGCATCCCTGGCATTCATTGTCGGACTTATAGCGCTTCAGATAGCGTATCAAACCCGATTCTCAAGGTCAACCCAGCAGGAAATCGAAGACTCTTATAGAACGGTAAGCAAGGATGTTCGATATCTGGCGAACAGGATATCCCGACCACTGAAATCTCGCTCCGCTTCCGAGGTTTAGCCATGTCGCCGAATCTCATTCTCACGGCGGCATTCATCCCCCTGCTATGTGCCGCTACGATTTTCATCTGCACCGGATCCACGCGGAACAGCATGAAAGCGTTCATCATCCTGATTCCTCTGCAGGCTTTTGGAGCGCTCGAGGCAGGATTCACAATCCCGCCATCATATCTCCTGTTGCTTTGCCTCATAATTGGGGTCATCGCAAAAGGAGAACTTAAACCCGCGAATACCCCCGGAAGCAGGCTTGTACTGGCATATCTTGGTATAGCTGTGGTATCTACCGTAGTTGCCGCCGTATGGCTGAACACGCCGTCTGTCCAGTTCGATGAATGGATGAGATATCGCGCAGGATCTCTCAGAAGTCCTCTACAACTCGCACTTACAATATTCCACTTCGTGCCGTTCTTCCTGTTTGCTATGGTAGTATCAAGGACAGGGGAAGGCGCTTCATTCCTCAAAGTGCACCTGTGGACAGGGTTCATTCTCTGCTGTGCCGGAATTTACCAGATAAGTGCGTATGCTCTGAATTTACCGCTTCAGGATTTCACATGGTCATTCAATCTTGTATCTAACTCTTCGACTTATACATACGGGCAGGTTCATGCATACGGCGCGGGTGTAACCGATTTCGCTACGCGGACAACATTCAGGGAGACGAGGTTCTTTGCGGACTATTTGCTGTCAGTAATACCGATTTCTATGGCTCTCTGGCTGTCCCGCTCGCAAACCGTTCGAGATCGCTGGGGATTCCTTGCCTCACCGGCATTCTCGATCATAGGTATTATCACGGTTTTTCTTACAATGTCACGATCTGCCTGGGTGATACTCGCACTGACTTTCCTATTCATGGCTGTCTGGTTGTCTCCCAGAATACTTTTCAGGCAAGCTCCGATTGCAATTATACTGACAGCTGTCGCAGCTGCCCTGCTGGTTAAACTGGGCTTCTTCAGTGACGGCGCGACATCATTCGGCTCAATAATCACATCGCGTCTAAGCGTAGAAGGCTTAATTAATGATCCGAGAGTGCCATACTTCATCGTGCTGTGGGACGTTTTCCTGAGCAATCCGGTACTTGGAGTTGGGGCCGGAAACTTCTCGGTCTTTTCTGCGGCGGCTCTTGGAGCGAATGTGTTAATCAGCGCGCACGGAATTCTGTTCGAAGCGCTCGCAGAGTTCGGACTGCTCGGGTTCCTGACGCTATTGAGTTCATTTCTCGTCGTAATGATTGCTCTTGGACGAGGAATTCGCCAGACCGAAAGCAAAGCTGACAGGGCTGTAATGGTCGGGCTTCTCTGTTCATTCTTCGCTCTGTTTCTGAATGGCTTCACAGGATTCGACCGGCCTCCATTCCATTATGTCTTCATAATGGGAATGTGTGCGGCATACGCTTTGCGATACAACACCAAGAAGGCGGATGATGCAGCGATCCAAAGCCAGGATACGGCCGGATCAACAAGCAAACTTCCAGTCTCAAGAATTCATCTGAACCCCGGGTTCTGATAGCCTGCTGAACCGAAAGGCCCCGATTCGAATCGGAGCCTTAACAATACCATCGGAAGTCAATCACGACATTACGGACAGAGTGCACACGGGGGAGGCCCCTCCGAGAAGATGTATGCAATCAGGTAGACTGCATCATCAATGTCAATTGCCCCGCTACAGTCGACATCACCAGCCTCAGGCGGATCCGGGGCTGGCCCACCGGCGAAAATGTGGTTTATGAGAAACACAACATCATCAATATCGACCAGCTGGTTCCCGTCGGCATCACCACATACATAAGGTGGCTCTGTGCTGACAGTAAGCTCAACCGGTACTGACCAGACAGCCTCGGCGGAATCCGGGTCATTTGACACGATCCTGATTTCCGAATTGTACACTCCTTCGTCAAGGTCTTCCGTGAATACGGATACGATGAGTGTATCAGCTCCACCGGCAGGTATATTCCCGGACTCTTTACCAACTTCAAGCCATTGTGCCGGAGAGTAGAATTGCAGAGCGAGGGAATCATGAAGGTAACCCGAGTTGAATACAACCGTGAGGCCATCGGTACCAGTCGTGTCCTCTATACCGATACTGCACCCAAGAATGTCAAAACCGGGCGCAACCGAGAGATACTGAAGTAGTATCTCGTCACGAGACGTGAGGATTACCTCCGCGTCTATCACATCGCCGGCAACACCTCCGAATTCGGGATAAGATACGAACTGAATAATGAAGCGGCTACCGTCGGTCTGATACAATACCTTCGCGTCAGGGTTGTCCGTATCGGTTGGGTCAAGATCATCCCAGCACCATGCAACGATGTTGTTCGGTACGGTCGATGTCGGCATGACCTTGTTGCTCGTTGACGAATACCCATCGGTCGGTCCGAAACCTATGAAACCGTTGGACGAGATATACAGCTCGGTGTACTCGATTCCGTAGTACTTGAATGGGAATCCGATCTGGATCGGTCCGACGAAATTATCGTCATCAAGACCTGTAATCTCTGTGCCGGATGTCTGGATATCGATCCAGTCGAAAGACGGTCCAGCCGGATCATCAGAGTCTATCCATACATATCCGAATTCGTCCGGTCCGCCGGCATCGAAAATTATATCCACGCCTGCAGGCTCGTTATCGAATCCCTTCGCCTCAGGATAGTCCAGATATCCCTCGGGATACTCGTGAGTCGATGGAGCGACCATACCGCCGAGGAACAGATTCTCGAATGCGCTACCTTCGAAGGACTTGATGACCGACACGCCATAAGTCAGTGTCCCCGGGCCGCCGTTGGATACGATAAGCTCGGAGTCAGTGGAATCACCCTGTTGCAGGCTGAAGCTGTATGAGAGCGGAGTAACGTCTATCGAAGGCACATAGTCAATTCTCAGGTCATCAACAAACCAGTCATCATAGTCCGCCCCTGATCCATAAGTGGTAAGCCTGAGCTGAAAAGAACCATGCAGCGCATCTGACGGAAGAGGAAGCGATACGGATTCAAATTCCGCCATATCTGCGCCATCACCGAGTTGCCTGCTGATCTCGATCCAATCGCCTGCTATATTACGGTACTCTATCACGAGATCATCGTCAGTGTCCGGGGACTCTCCCGGCCCCGTTCTCTCATAGAAATACGAGAGCAGCGCGCCTGATTGTCCTGCGAGGTCGATGAGCTGTGAGACGATAGTGTCATTCTCTCCATCAAGGTTAACCGTATACGGCGGCGAAGGAGGCATCTGTGCGTTTGTAGCGATCTCCGCACCGACTACCGTCATCCAGCGAGTCAGATCAATGTCCGGATCAGGGAATGGTTCGTACCACGGGAACACGGCTGCGGTACCTGCCGAGATAGCTTCGAGCATGGAGTACGCTGTCACATTCGGGTCTCCCTGAGATGTCGCCTTAATCCATACGGTGTCCGATTCATTTAGAGGCGTCAGTGAAGGAATCACGACCTTCACGAGAATCCCGAGCGAGTCAGCGGGCTGTATTACGCCCGTAGACGCTATCTGCGACGTGTTCGAGTAATCCCAGAATGATACACCCCATGTTGTCGCTGAATCTGTCAGATCGTATTCGTCCTCGTAGAGGCCCTTGTTATGGACATACAGGTAGAACAGAGTGGAATCACCTGCAGGGCCGTATTGCGATGACAAGATCGGCCGAATCGCAACATCGTAGTCTGATGGAAGACCGACGAACACATCGTCAACAAACCAGTCATCATATGCTCCCGAGGTCCCCGTCGATACAAATCTCAGCCTGAATCCAGAGTGATATGCATCGGGAGGAAGAGTAATCTCCACCTCTTCGAATTCAAGCATGTCAGGGTCGCTTCCGAGATGTTCGTTGAGCAGAGCCCACGATGCCGATGAGTTGATGTACTGGACTCTCAAGTCATCGCCCGCCTCGGGAGAATCTCCTCCGCCAGTTTGTTCATAGTAGTAGCTTAGCACAACAGAAGTTTCTCCGGACAAGTCTATGGCCTGAGACATAATCGTATCCGCCCCGGTAGGATCGCCGTTCAGGTTCAACGAATACATAGGCGATGGTTCATTCAGACCGAGTTCGCTAATAGTTACGCCGTAGTATTCGACCCACTTGCCGACATTAACCTCACTTGTCGGGAAATCATCGAAGAACGGTATCGCGAACGGTTGCCCTGCGGACACGGTTAGAATAGCTGCAGAACCGGTTACGAGCGGATCGCCTGTAGATTGAGCTATCACGAGAGCGGAATCAACATCACCGTAGAGGCTCACAGGCACCTCGACACCCGCGAGAATCTCGACAGAATCATCGGACACAATCGGCCCGACCTGACTGATCTGCACGAGCCCTTCGGCGTCCCAGATGGTCGTGTTCCACTCGGCTTCCATGCTGTAGACATTGTAGGTATCAGTGTAGATGCCTTCGTTCTTCACCCAGATTGAGTACCATACCGTGTCGCCTACCGCGGCAGTGCCTGCCTGAAACTCAGGGGCTACGGAGGCGGCATAATCGATTATTCTGAATGTGTATGTGTCAGTCGAATCTATATCACTTCCGGCGTTCTGTGCGTAGATGTAGTAGCTGATACGCGTTCCCGGCGACTGAGCGGGTATGAAAGCCTGATACTCGTATGTCTCTCCGGTTGGCTGAAGAGTCTCTTCGTACCAGATTGACGAAATCTCATACCTGAGAAACAGTGAATCGAGATTCAGGGGATCATCAGATATTATCTGGCACTCGACGCTATAGTCATTCAACGAATCCTTGGTGTCGGGCAGCGGGTCGTGAATTATCAGCAACGGCCCAAGTTGCGAAAGAGCATTGTAGACGTTTATCCTGCCCCAACCGAACTGATTGTCAAAACCTGCGGGGCCCAGATCGTCGGAAGTGTTTATCATGATTTGGCGAACCGAATCGGGAGACATCGATGGATTCAAGCTGAGAATCAGCGCAGCGAATCCTGACACATGAGGAGTTGCCATGGATGTGCCCGCAAGCGGTGAGTAATCCTGTGGCAGACCATAGTCAACATTCAACTGCACTTCATAATTTGGGAAGGTCGAAATGATGTCATCCTCATCGAACGGGCTGCCATAGCCTCCGGGAGCTGAGATAGTCACCTCCGGCCCGATGCTCGAGAACGGAGAGGACTCATCGTTGTGATCAGTAGCTGACACGCAGATGACATTGGAGTAGGTGGTTGAGTATGCTCCCGGCCACGATACTGATCCCTGCCAGTTATTGCCTGCCGCAGCACATACAATCACACCGTTAGAATCGGCATATGCTACACCATGCTCCTTCGCCGACCCTGCGGTACCACCTCCGGAATAGTTGATCACTTTGCAGCCATTGTCGGTGGCATATATGCAGCCGTCACGGAAGTTCTCGTGCGATCCCGATCCGTATTGATCGAACACTTTGATCGCCAGGATCTCGGCATTCCAACACACGCCTGCTACACCGGTTGAGTTGTTCGATTCGGCGGCAATCGTACCCGATACATGTGTGCCGTGGCCATTGTCGTCGGCCGGCTCCGTGTCTCCATATGAGAAGTCATATCCGAGGAAAAACCTCGTCGGGTCGTTCAAATCGGGGTGGCTGAGTTGACCCGCCTGCATTGGTATTCCCGAGTCGAGAACTCCGACTCTGATCGGAACGCCTCCCGTTGAAATATCCCATCCCTCGGGGGCGTCGATGTCTGCATCCACAGTTCCGCCCGGGGGAACCTGACCTGTGTTATGGTAGTGCCATTGCTCAGCGAACATCGGATCGTTCGGAAGAACATACATCTGATCGACCATGTTCGGTTCTGCGTATCGTACAGAAGCAAGCGAAGAAAGCTCTTCGATTGTAGCGAAAAGATCCGCACCTTCCTTAACGCGAAACTTCATAAACCCAAAACGATCCGCATTCCTTACGATCTCGATCTCAAGAGAACCAAGCTCACGCTCGATCGTCTGCTGCTCAAAACCTGCCTTCAGACCGACAAGGATCTCCCCTTCGAGATACTCAACAGGCTCTCCCTTCCACTCTCCCTGAAGGATTTCCACGCCGTTGAGCGCTTTACCCGAAGCGGCAGATGCTGAAATCAAGATGCACAGCACCAGAAGCAAGACGGTTCGCCTCGTTTTCATCTCGTTTATCCTCCTATGACTGTCGAAATATCTATCCAGTGTTTGACCAATAGTATCATAACACATAAGACTGCATTGTCAACAACACAGTTCTCGTAGCCAGCTCAGCTCAGACATTGCAGTATTCACTCGTTGTCAGGAGTGAAGGTGCTTCGGTTAACCTCGCGCAATTCCTGTCTCAGGTAGATCCCTTTGCCCATTCCAGTAGTATCGATCTTGTCTACCACTTCTATCCTGAAATCAACATCCGACGCTGTCTTGCTTCTAAGTGACTTGAGAATTAATCTGTGTTTGCCTTCATCGAAGTCATCTCCGACTCGCAGGTAGAGCGTGACTTCACCCTTGCGCTTCTGGTGAAATTGAAACTGCCTGACTGACTCGAAGGTGTTATCATGCATGTTCAGCGCAGTGGTCGAAATCAGCGATCCGGATCTGCCGACGATGTAGTCCTGCACCCGATGCCCGCTGACTTTGCCAAGTAGAAGGTGGTTTCGTCCACACTTGTTGCAGCGGTCGCCCACGATACTGGAGTAATCCTCCATTCGATAACGTATCAGCGGCATAGCCCTGTTCAGGAACCCGGTTCCGACTATCTCACCGGAACTTCCGGGTGAAGATGACAGATTACCATTCGAATCCATGACTTCAGTGATACCGTACTGTGGAAAGCAGTGATAAAGGGCAGATCCCTCGCATTCACCGGCGAGAACAACCTTCTCGGTCATTCCGTACCATGAGTAGAACCTCGCTCCAAACGCGCTCTGGATGAGTCTCCTCTGGCCTTGTGAGAACGACTCGGACCCGCACAAGACAGCCTCTACTTTCGGAAGGTCGTCAATGTTCCTGTCAGTGACAAAACTTGCGAGAGCGCTGATGGCGGAAGGATACCCTCTAAGGAACCTGGGTTTGAATTTGCGAAGTTCGTATACATATTGTGACAATGCGCTCTCGGTCAGGTCGAATGGAGAGAGCAACAGTTCATTGTATACAGGATTGCGCTGAACTTTGTAATCAGGTTTCCCTTTGAATTCCACCCCTCGAAACGAAGCCCTCTTATCCCCCGGCCTGTAACCGGCCCGCATCCATTGTGCTATCATAAAGGCCCATTCGACCTCGGGCACTGTATTATCCTGATAGATCTTCAGCGGATGACCTGAACTTCCGCCTGTGTATGTCGCATGATACCGACTTCTATCGACGTTTTGTGCGAGGAACCTGTCCAGATTGTCGTGGACTTCTTTGCGCGAGATTGGCTCTATGTCTCGAAGAATTGCCCATGGACTTCTGCCCGAAAGATGCCCGTATTTCGAGTAGTAGGGCACATTTTTGATTGCCGCCTCCAGCATGCTCCCAAGAGTGGCCTGCTGATAGGAATGGATTTCAGCCATGCTCCATTTGTCAGATTGTTGCAGGAATCGCAGGGTCTCCCTGTATGCCTTCCCCATCCTGTAGCCGAATGGGATCAGTCCAACAGCGCGTTTGAAAATGTCCGGTGATTTCGAATACAGGTTCTTGAATCGAACGATCATAGTTGCTGCACTATCTCATCATCAGAGAATTCAATCTTGTCCCGCCAGCCGAAATGCGGCCTGAACCCCAGGTTATTCGCATTGCCGAGTTTCGTGACAGGCCCGTTCCAGTCATCACGATTACTGCGCACACTGATGGTATCGAGGGATTCCTCAGTAAGCTTGAGAGGCGAATCGTCGAAGGCATGCCATACCACCGGTATCTTCTTCGGATCAAGCCCCATGAGAGTGGCGCCAACAGCATCTACGGCCACAGGATCATTGCCAAGTATCATCACACCGGAATACCTGGGATCCACATCGATGGGGCCGTTACCGTCCCCGCCTATAACTCCGTCTATCAGCGTCAGGTATCTCTTCCGTCCCGTGGCGTCATCCTCTCTATATGTTCCATCCGGGTTGCCGTGAAGCAGTAACCTATTGAGGTCGACACACATACGCCAAGTCGTATCATTCCCGAACCAGTTGCCTGATCGAATGACCTCATCGGACTTTCCGAGATAACTTCCACCAAGCCGCTTGGCGAACCTGTATAGCCAGGGACCCAACACCGGGATCGCCAGAGCGGTCTTTCTCAGGGCTTTAAGCCCTGCGGTCTCCGCCGATCTTGCAGCGGTTTTTTCCGGAAACTGATCTCCACCATCCTCCGGCACACCTTCCGTGTAATGGGGCAGGTAGTTCTTGTCGCCATTTATGCCAACCAGATTCTT
>Ga0272443_10005091_pt1 | contig 13794 bp, 12 predicted proteins | sample SSMAcet12_FD_193581 | JGI IMG/M metagenome (GOLD analysis project Ga0272443, IMG submission 193581) | Marine sediment archaeal communities from Little Sippewissett salt marsh, Falmouth, MA, United States - SSM-Acet-12 | ecosystem: Environmental > Aquatic > Marine > Wetlands > Sediment ...
TAGCATGAGTGCGTAAATCTTGATTTTATCGACCCCTAACTACTCATCCCTTTAATTTTCTGAAACAGCAGCTGCGCTATGTCTTTTACCAGGTTTTGATCGACTTCAGGGATCATCTTTGCAAGTGGTATGATTTTGTTTTCATCCATTTTTGTGCTTTTTGCAATGGCGAAGGTTTCGACCTCTTCCCCTGGTATGGATGATCCGCAGGCAGTGATCGATCCCACAAAAACAGCATCCAGAAAAAGAGGGATCAAAACTTTCAACATGCCCGCTTCACAGGCATCAATGATGGGTTCCCCGGTGGTTTTGGCTTGGTGTGTCATATACTGCTGTGTCTGGCTGCAAATAAATGACAGCGATTCATTATTGCTGCGGATTTTGGAGCAGAGAGGATTCCGCTCACCGCTGGCTTGGAGCACGACATTCTTTTCGTCGACAAGGGCTGCCGGCATTCCTGATTTTTCACAGATATCATCCAATATCTTCTGCCAGTATGTTCTGGATTTTATATCATAGACACTCATTGGATCTGATAGCCTCCCTGCTGCCACAGTTTATTATATAAGACCTGGTTTTGTTTTGAAAGTCAGGTCGGGGTGGGGCGGTGCTGCCTCAGGGGAAAACGAGTAGCCCAAGCAATGTCACATAGGCCCCATTGCCTGGGGATTTAACAAAAATCCCGCCACATAAAGGCGGGATTTCATTTTAGAGGAACTTTTTTAGTCGGTATTAGAGTCCAACCTCTTTAAGGTCGGGTCCCAGATATTCACGCTCGTTTTCACCCAGAATTCCCATGGCCAGGCAAATAAGAGTCCACAGGTGGACGGTATGGTATTTGCCTTTAAAATGATCGGCAAGATCATGAATCTGGGCATGACAGTTATGGCAGGCAGCAATACAATAATCTGCGCCTGTAGCCACTATCTGGTCAAATTTTACCTTTCCATACTGGTGACGTGCTTCAACGAAACCGGATTGGAGATATCCGCCGCCTCCTCCGCAACAATAGTTGTTTGATTTGTTAGGGGTCATGTCAATAAAATTTTCTTCACCGACAACGGATTTAACGACATACCGTAAATCATCCGCTACCGGGTCGCCAAAGCTTTTTCGGACTATCTGACATGGATCCTGAACCGTAAACTTGATTTTCAGATCCTTGTTCCAGTCTGAATTGACCTTCAGCTTCCCCTCTCTAATCCATTTTGCATAATATTGGTAAATGCTGGCAATTTCCAGATCGGTCTTGATTCCAAATTTTTTCAGTCCTTCCAGGACTGAGAAAGTTACGTGGCCTCATTCGGTATTGAGATAAACCTTGCACCCAAGATGTTCGGCCTGGTTGATGCTCGTACGGACAACATGTTCCCATGAATCATCATCGGCAAGAAACATGCAATAATTTTCTCCTGCCCACCCCTTGCTGCCATAGGTCCAGTCCGCCTCAGCAATGTGGAGGATCTTCCAAAGCGGGACCAATTCATCCGGTTCAGTCACCGGTTCCCTGGAATTCTGATTGAGGAAAAAATAGGCCCCCTCTTTATCTATCGGTGCTTGGAGTGTCTCAAAGCCCGGTTGGGTGTCTCTTACTTCCTCTGCAACATCTTCTATAACAAACACAAAGTCCTCAGGGGCAGCTCCCATTGCACTGCAACTGTCGTTCCTGAGGGCCATATCGCATGAACCGAGTATCCCTTTGGGTCGTTTTTCACGCGGCCATGCCTGCCGGGCAAGATAAACCATCCGGGGAATATCGACCTTCATAGGACAGGCATAGACGCAACGCTGGCACTGGCTGCACATCCACACCCATGGTGTGGTAGTAACCTCATCATCGAGTCCGAGAACTATCATCCTGACAAATTTTCTTGGATCCATGTTCTCAAGTCCGGTAGCCGGGCAACCGCTGGCACATGCACCACAAGTGAGGCAGAGGTTCAGATTTCCTTCAGGCAAGATTTCATTGACTTTTTTTCTGAATTCACCTTTAAGCTCGCTGATTTCAAGAGCTTTATCGTCCATAGGCACTCCTCCTTTAATTCATTATCTCTAACATGAAGAATTTATTTGGAATTTTAAAGAAATGGCTTTTTGTGATTGCGTTTCGATTCTATTAGCCTCTTTTTCTGTAAAAGTCAATTGGTAAAATTTGAAAAATTCTGAGTGCAGGCGCGAGGTTGGTGGTAATTATGTCTGGTTTCAACAAGTTAATACTGGGTCGACTCTACCTCCTGCAAATTGCCGACTATCGGCTTGAATCGTTTCAAAAAGGCCGGGCAAAAGGCATTGCCGCATGTGATTCAGATCCTTTTCGCTTGGCACAAAGCCCACCTGATGGTTTATGCGATTTTTCTGTTTCCATCCCAATTCTATTAAGGGTAATATACCTTTTCGGCCTGAAGAATGAACAATTTTTTGCGGGATCAAAAAATAGGAGAGCCCGGTTCTGAAAGGTTCGAGCCTAGTGAAGCCTGGAAAATCAGGGATCAGGGGTAGTCGGCTGTGAAATGAAAGCGGAATCCTGATCTGATCTGATCTGAAATACAAAATATAAAGGAAATCGCGGTTACTCATAAGAAATAAAACCGGTATTTATCAATTGAAGATCCCTTATCACGAAGATAGCATATGGAAGTTCAAACACACCTTCCCTCTTGCATCAAGACTTGCCGGGGAGATGAATATAAGCCCTCTCCAGGCCTTGTTGATGACGAACAGGGGTATATTGAACCCTTCTCAGGCAAGCGATTTTATGAATCCAAGACTGTCCCGCCTACTCGATCCAATGCTCTTAAAAGGAATGGAAGAGGCCCTCAACATGATATCAGGGTCAATGGATGAAGGCATCCCTATTACCATATACGGAGATTATGATGCAGATGGAATCAGTTCCACAGCCCTGATGGTACATTTTTTTTCCAGGCTTGGAGTAGATATCTCCTATTATATCCCTCACAGGCTGAAAGAGGGTTATGGTTTAAACAAAGAGGCAATAAAAAAAATAGCAAAAAGGGGTGGCGGGCTCATAATTACTGTTGACTGCGGCATATCAGGTAAAAGCGAGGTCTCTTTTGCCAGGTCCCTGGGACTGAGGGTGGTAGTCACGGATCATCATGAATGTGAAAATGTATCCATACCCGATTGTCCCTGCATCAATCCAAAACAGGAGGGATGTCCTTTTCCTTTCAAGGATCTGGCCGGGGTCGGAGTGGCTTTTTTCCTTGCTGTGGCCCTGAGGGCCAGATTGAGGAAGAGAGGGTGGTTCAAGATCAAACAAGAGCCGGACTTAAGGATGTTCCTGGACCTGGTAGCTCTCGGTACGATTGCCGATTCTGTTTCTTTGAGCGATCAAAACAGGATACTTGTATCGAACGGATTGATGGTAATGTCCGGTTCGACCAGCCCCGGACTGGAAGCCATGAAATCCCTCTCCGGGTTGGCGGGAAATGAGGTAAGCAGCGAAGACGTGGCATTCAAGATTGCCCCCAGAATAAATGCCCCTGGTCGAATAGACAATCCCCGACTTGTAATGAGCCTACTGACCGCACGGACTTATGACGATGCCAGGCGATATGCCCTTGAAATGGAAAAGGCCAACAACCATAGAAAGGCCATAGAAAAGGATATGCTGGGGAGTATAGAGGAGCGTATTCTGCTTGATGGGACGTTGATTTCCGGCAAGATAATCCTGATCAAAGGAAAGGAATGGCACAGGGGCGTTTTAGGCATTGTTGCATCAAGGCTTGTATCAAAATACAACAGGCCCTCATTTGTTTCAAGTGAGATTAACGGTGATAACTATGGATCCGCACGCAGCATAGAAGGCTTTGATATCTTTGCAATGATGAATAGAATGAGAGCGGTCTTCAGCTCTTTCGGAGGCCACGAAGCCGCGGCAGGTTTTTCGATGAAAAGGGAGATCTACCCCGCCTTTGAAAAAGGCATGCATGAGCTTGCAGAAGAACTGCTTACCAGGGACAAGCTTTTAAGGAGTTTTATAATAGATGCGGAAGTCGGGCCAAAAGATATAACCAGTGAGTGCATAAGTGTCATGAAGCCTCTTGAACCGTATGGCGCTGGAAATCCTCGTCCGTTGTTTCTTACAAAATCACTGGAGGTTGAAAAGCCCAGAGTGATTTGCGAGGAGCATCTGAAATTTAAGGCCAGGGCCGGGTCTTTTTGTTTTGATGTAATCGGATTCGGAATGGGTCACAGAGAGTTAAAAGAGTGATCAAGGGTCGATATCCTTCACATCCCTGAGATCAACACCTGGAATGGATGTAAAAATATTCAGCTAAAGATGGCGGATTTCAGGAGATCCGAGCCCTAGTCCTTGAATATGTCTGCTGCAAGTTCTATATCTTCAGGGCAGAATACGAATAGTGATTTTTTACTGCCTGCGAGGGCCGAGCCGTATACATAATTTATATTTATATCCTCTTCTCCGAATTTCCGCGCCATTTTTGCAAGGGTCCCCGGTTTGTTGTCTATCTCAAGGGCTATGACAGGCATTATATCGAATAAATATTCTTCCCTGTAAAGCAGGTTTATCGCCTTGTCGGTATTTTCCACAAGAAGGCGAATAAGCGCATAATCTGCCGAGTCCTTCTGCATTGAGCCGTAACTTGCGGCGGATGCGACCCTTTTGAGCGATTTTCCCCTGGCCTTGAAAAGACCCTTTACATATTCTGAGACATCCTGAATGGTCAGGGCGTCGATATTTATGCCTTCGCTTGCGAGGAGAGAGGACAGTTTGCCCAGTTCGCCCGGTGCATTTTTTAAGAAAAGCGATATCTCGGTCCTGACCATAATAATTCTTCCTATCCCCGGGGTTCTCTTTAGATCATTCTAGTCAAGCCAATCTGAGGTTTCTCCCTTGTACCCTTTCAGATATCTAAGGAATTCCGAGTTTGTCGAGAGTATGAGGGAGCTGTCTCCACCCATTGTTTCCTTGTAGGTGTCAAGGGTCTTCAAAAAGGAATAGAACTCAGGATCCTTGCTGTAGGCCTTGGAATAAATAAGCGTGGCCTGTCCATCCGCCTTTCCCTTTGTTTCCTGCGCGATCCTGTATGCCTCGGAGGTGATCTTCTTGAGCTCCCTTTCCAGGTTACCCTCTATCTTTCGTGCCTCCCCCTGACCCTCGGACCGGAATTTTTCCGCGATCTGTTTCCTCTCTGCGATCATCCTGGCATAAACCGACTTTCTTACCTGTTCCACATAATTAAGACGTTTAATTTTGACATCAACCAGTTCGATACCGAAATCCTTCAATTTGGGCCGGGCCTGTTTGAGTATCCCCTTTATTATTTCTCTTCGTCCGGCTGTTATGTCACGGATGACTCTTACATCCTGCTGCTTGTTGTCCATGCCTATTTCATATGTGTCAAGTTTTCGGTTGGACATGCGAACGGTCTCGATAAGTGGGTAGGAAGTGATAAAATTCCTGACCGCCGGATCTATTATGTCATCCAGCCTGGCAAGGGCTCCGACGACGTTGTTAACAGTCTGAAAAAAGGCCAGGGGATCGACTACCTTCCAGCGGGCAAAGGTGTCCACATATATGAACGTCTTGTCCAGAGTGGGAACCTGACCCGGGTCACCGTCCCATTCGAGCAGATTTTTGGGAAAGTAGTTTGCCTGCTGGATCATAGGGACCTTAAAATAAAGGCCCGGTTCGGTCTTGGCATCTCCTATGGCCTTTCCAAATTGGGTTATGACTACCTGTTCCGTTTCATCCACGATATAGGCGGCTGAAAAGACGGCAATGAGTACGATTGCTATGGGAATAATTAGCACCTTAAGTTTCATTTTTGGCCTCCAGCCTTATCCCCCATGTTTAAAAGGGGGAGAAAGTTCTTCTGATCGGCATCAACAATATATTTGCTTCCGAGCTTGGGAAATATTTCCATCAAGGCCTCAAGATAGAGACGCCTTCTTGTCACATCCTTTGCCTTGACGTATTCCTCGTAAAGGGCGACAAACCTGGCAGCATCTCCCTTGGCCCGGTTCACACGGTCAAGGGCATAACCCTCTGCGGATCGGATGGTCTTTTCCGCATCACCTTTTGCAGCCGGTATTATCTTATTGTACTGCTCTTTTGCCTGGTATATCACCTTTTCCTTTTCCTGTGTGGCCTGGTTGACTTCATTGAAGGAGGGCTGTACAGGTTCAGGCACGTTTGTCTTTTTCATCTCGATAGTGCTTATTCTTATGCCTGTTTCCGCTTCATCAAGCTCCTTTTGAAGGAATTCCTTTGCAGCGTCGGCTATCTCTTCTCTTTTGCTTATGACTTCATTTATGCTCCGGTCACCCACAACAAGACGCATGCTGGATTCGGCCAGATCTCTCAGGGTCGAGCGAACGTTTTTTACCTTAAAAAGGTATTTGTACGGGTCGTTTATCCTGTACTGTACTATCCAGGGCACTACCGCCACGTTCAGATCTCCTGTAAGCATCAGGGCTTCGCTCTGGTAGGTTGTGCCGGCGGCATATCTGGAAGTTACGCCCGCCTGCAGGGTCCTGAAACCGAACTCTTCTTTGAATACATACCTGACCTTTACCTTGCTTACCCTTTCAACGCCCCTAGGGAATTTGAAATTTAGGCCTGGCTGCGATGTCCTTGCGTATTTGCCGAATCGTTGAACCACACCCACTTCATCCACCGCTACAGTATAAAAACAGCTTGAACCGATAAAAAACAGTAGCAGGATTATGACTATGATGGGCGCACCACCCGGTATCTTGAGCTTTGATCCCTTTATTTTTTCAAAGACATCATCCATCCGGGGGGGACCACCCGATTCTCCCCCTGATGGGCCTTTGGGGCCTTTCCTTTGCTGCTGCAGTTTATCCCAGTCCCACGCCATAATCTTTACTCCGTTTTAATTTATAGTTGTCCTCTTAAGGAAATGAAAAAAAATTCGCCTTATGCGAATCACTCAGTTTGATATGATATCCCACATATACCGAAAGCACGTCGAAGCTCTCTAATTTTCATAAAGGCTTTAACACGTTACCCTTTAAAGATATATATAAAAACGCTCAACGTCAAGCATATTGCTTGCCGCTGACCCACAGTCTGGAAGAGATTCGGCGCGTACAGGCAATATCGCCTGCCGCTCCGCTGCGCCTTGCATCAGGCATCCTGATGGTGGATCAGGTTCGTTTCTGCCTCGTTGACTTTGCCTTGGCTGAAAGTTAGGATATCGGGGTAATATACGAAAAAGCCGGTTATGAAATCATGTTGCATAAATCCTTGCACCCGGCCGTTAAACCAAAAAGGGGAAGAACCGGACAAAATTATGTCAAAGGACGAAAAATCTCTAACTGCTCTCAAGGATGTGCTATCCAGCCTCTTTTCCAGCGGTGAACTGCCTTTTAATCCTGAGGATGCGAAGATCTGGAAGATCTGGGAAGAGGTAGTCGGAGTCGGAATCTCAAAACATGCCAGGCCGTCATGGATAAAGGATGGGATACTCAGGGTCAACGTCTCAGACCCGATATGGTGTCAGGAACTTCAATATTCGGAAAACGAGATAAGGCAGAGACTCAACCGGCAACTGGGCAGGAATGCGGTAGTGAGCATAGAATTCAGATTAGGCCTCAGGTATGGAGCAACTGATTGAAAATCAGATTGAATAATCACCCTGACCAATCAAAGGCGGACTGACGGAAAGGCCGGGGTTGCCGCCTGCCAGGGCTTCAACCAGTAAAAGTTTTGCCCCTGTTTCCAGGCTCGGATAGACCAGCTGGATCCTTTTTGGTTCAAGATTGAGACTTCTCATCCTGGAGAAGAGATCAACAATCCTCTCTGCCGGGTATATCATGGCAAACCTTCCCCTTTTTCTGAGAAGATTTCTTGCGTTTTTCAAGATGTCTTCCAGGGAAGCTAGTATCTCATGCCTGGCAATGGCCCTTTCTGCATCAGGATTGATTCGCCCGCTGTTGAACCTTCTATAGGGCGGATTGCAGATTACAAGGTCTGCCATACCATCCTTGAGGGGGGATTGTTTTATATCCCCCATAATTATTTTCATTTTTTCTTCAAATCCGTTTATGGCGGCATTTCTGAGGGCCTGACCGCAGAGATTTTTCTGTATTTCAAGCCCGTAGCACTTTTCGGCGATTCCTTTATGAAGAATGAGCAATAGGATTATGCCGCAGCCCGTGCCAAGGTCAACCACCATGTCCCCCTTTTTCAGGGTTACAAATTCGGAAAGCAATATGGCATCAATTGAAAACCTGTATCCATACCTGGATTGAATCAGCTTGAGTCGGCCGTCCTTGAACAGATCAAGTGATTCTTCAGGCATCAGTAAATTTTCATGGGATCTGAATGGTTTCATTTGGATCAATTTTGTTGAACACAAGGCCTGATAATATTTTGGGATAAAAGAAGGTGGATTTCCTCGGCATTACCAGAGAATTATCGGCGATTTCTTTAACATGATCGATTTTTGTGGGATTCAAAAGAAAGGACATCTCATAATCCCCTGAAAAGACCTGATCAAGGGTCTTTTCGGTACTGCTCAGATAATGAAATATCTCCTCATTATCAAGGTCGTCTTTCTGAAAACCGAGGCTTTTCTGTAAAATAAGTCTGGACAGGACAAGGACATCAAGCTTTTTTTGCGATGGATGAAGATCCTCCCCCATGTCATCGCTGCCCCCTTTTTTAAGGGTCATGAGGTAACAGTCCTTATAATCGGCATGAACAAAGGCAATGACAGTATCGCTTTTACCGGCCTGCTCTAACCTGACCTTTAGGAAACGGCTTTTGACCGGAAGTTCTGAATCGGGAAGCTCAAGCTTTTCTATGTTGAACCAGCCTTCAGCTTTCTTCAAAAAGGCTGTGAGGTCAAAATTTTGAGCCCTTTTTATGAGTCTGTGCGAGGGCAGTATGGTGAGCCCCTTATCGTTCATATTGGACAGATACGTCATCACGAATTCATAGGACCTTTGAGGGTCAAGCCTTCCATGTCTTGACCGCATTATATTTCTGTAATTTCTGGCGGTTTCATATCTGTGGTGACCATCAGCAATAAAGATTGACTTTTCTGCCATGGCCTCTGTGACAAGCTTGAAGATATCAGGCCTTCTCAATATCCACATCCTGTGGCTGGTGCCGTCTTGAGTGTCGAAATCAATTTGAGGCTGAAAATCAAGTGCCTTTTTGCATTCGCTCATAACGATATCCTGACTGTCTTCATACAGTCCGAATATCTGGCTGACCTGCGCTTCACATGCCCTCATCAACTTTAGCCGATCGTCCTTGTGCGCTGAAAAGGTCTTCTCATGGGGGAGTATGACGCCGGAATCGGGATCTTCTATCCGAGCCAGTGCTATGATACCCCATCTGGTACGCTTTGGTAATCCGTCTCCGGGATCATAACTGAGAGAGGTGATATATAGGCAGGGCTCATTTGATCTGATAAGAATGCCGGCTGATTCCCAGCGCCTGAAAAAATCGGCTGACCGGGTGTAGCGGTTATCCCAGTCCGAATCGCCTGTTTTTTTCTTTGCAAGTATAAGCCTTATTACATTATAAGGATCCAGTTGATAAAATGATTCCTGTTCTTCCGAAGATATCACATCATAAGGCGGGGCAACCATTTTTGAGAAATCGTTTCTGACATAGTAATTGTATGTTAATCCCTTAAACGGGGCTATTATCGCCATATTTCTCTGCTTCGACCTCCATGGTTTAATATAAAATTTTATATATTCTTTTAAATTTAATTGTTCTGTCAAGAAATTTCACCCCTTTAAGTTTAATAACCTTTTGGGTTTTATGTCCGTCAGATCGATTTGTGACAAAAAGGGGCTGCGGTTCAACGGTGCCGAAGATATATCGAAACGGGGCCTGTTGGTGAAGAAAAAGAATAAAGGGGAAAGAGATGAAAGACAAAGTGCCTGACCTTATAGTGGAAGGTGATATCGTGCTGACCATGGTGGATGGTCAGGAACCGATAAGTAACGGAAGGGTGTGTGTCTGTGACGGAATAATAACAGAGGTGGCTGATAGGCAAAAGGATGGCAATGAATCCTTTACGCGTGAACCGGAGGCAATAGGCGGTAGCCGCACACTTGTAATGCCGGGGCTTATAAACGGTCACACCCATGCCGCCATGTCTATTTTCAGGGGTTTGGCCGATGATTTCCCACTGAAGACCTGGCTTTTTGAAAAGATCTTTCCGGCTGAGGCCCGTTATGTAAACGAAAACAGCGTTTACTGGGGGGGTATGCTTTCCTGTCTGGAGATGATGGCCTCAGGAACGACCTGTATCGCTGACGGATATTTTTATCAGGATGCGACTGTCAAAGCGATCTGTGACTCAGGTATGAGAGGTATAATTTCACAGGGGGTGATAGATCTTCCTGCGCCGGGTGTTGAAGATCCAAGGGAAAATCTTCTAAAGGCGGAAGAATTCATATCAAGGTGGTCAGGTTTTTCAGACATGATTCTTCCTTCACTTTTCTGCCACAGCCCTGTGACATGCTCTAAAAAGACGCTTACAGGCAGTGCCGAGATAGCTGCCGATTACGGTGTGCCTCTCATGATGCATCTTTCAGAGACAGCCCAGGAGGTAGATGAGATACTTAAGTCAACAGGGTTACGACCGGTTCATTATCTGGCTGAGCTGGGGGTACTGGACCAAAACCTGATAGCTGTCCATGCCGTGCATCTTGATGAAGGGGAGATTTTGCGGATAAGAGAAAACGGCGTGGCTGTTGTGCATGTCCCGGAGAGCAATATGAAATTATGTTCAGGTATAGCCAGGGTCCATGACATGATTGAGGCCGGAATAAAGGTAGGCTTGGGCACGGATGGACCCGCCTCTAATAATGATCTTGACCTCCTAGTTGAAATGGATACCGCAGCGAAACTTGGCAAGGTGTTTTCAGGTGACCCGACCAGGATGGATGCGAGAAGCGTTTTAAGGATGGCAACGGTAGAGGGTGCCTCGGTTCTGGGTCTGGATAATGAGATAGGCACTCTTGAGGCAGGGAAGAAGGCCGATATTATCACTATTGATCTGGATTCTCCGAATCTGTGCCCTTTTTATGACCCTTATTCCGCGATTGTCTATTCAGCGTGCGGCAGCAATGTTAGTAATGTAATAATAGACGGAAAGACAGTGATGCGGAACAGAAAATTCAGTTATATTGAAAAGTGTGAGGTAATAAACCAAGTGATTGAAATAGCACGTGAAATTGAATCGAATTCCTTTTGATAGGCAAAAGTATTTGCCATTGTGAATATAAACTGCTATCTACTTTCCCATAAAATATTGCGACCTCATCGGCGTACCTCCCTCAAATGTCATATCAGGAGGCATGTCTTCCACGGAAAAGGAGACCTGTAAGGGTGAGGTTGTGAAGGGTTCAGTGTCTTATGGTGTTGTTGAATCTCCCGGGTGCCCCTGCCTGATCTATTTTTTTTGAGACGAATACCGGGGAATCGGTCCCGCAGTGCGCGTCCCCACAGAAAAAGATCAGCGGGATTTTGATAGGGTATTGAGATAATTCATGAACACCGACGCTTATGTATAGAGCCATTAAGTATCACAATACAATCTTTTGAATCTTATGCCACGCCGGAAACGCCCTAATGGCATGTGTCCGGTGTGGTATTTTTTAAACAGCAAGGGGCTTAGCCGCCCCTTTGTTATGTCGGAGGTGTCTTGAGGAAATGAAAAAGAGAAAGAAGATAAGTCTTTCTATTACTTTTATAGGGCTGGTTGTGGTTTTAGGAGCCCTTGCCTGGTTTTTTACGGGAGTCTTTGAAGGGAAGGAACCGGATGTTTCCATTAAACCGATGCCCGAATTCTTTTCAAAGAACCAGAAATTCATGGTTTCAGCCGTTGATAGGCAGAGGGGGCTGCGCAAGGTGAAGGTAGTGGCCAAGCAGGCTGGAAGAGAAATCACATTATTAAAAAAGGAATTTACATATAAGGGGTTACTTAATCGCGACGGTGTTCAGAGTTTTCAAAAAGAATTTCTGTTAGATACCTCAAAGGTGAAACTGGCCCAGGGCAGGGTCGATATCGAGATTGAAGTGAGGGATTTTTCGAGAAGAAACGGTGGGGACGGGAATCTTGCTCTGCTTCAACACAAGTTGATAGTCGATACTATATCCCCCTCAATAAGGGCTGTCAGTAAGATGCACTACCTCAACAGAGGAGGAACAGGTCTTGTAGTATATCAGAGCTCTTCCGATGCCGTTGAAAGTGGGGTGTATCTAAACGACATGTTTTTCAAAGGGTTTCCCTCTGATAAAGGATCAGAAGGCGGGTTGCATGTCTGCTATTTCGGCATACCTCAGAATCTGGAAAGAGACCCCAAATTGTACCTATGGGCAAAGGACAGGGCCGGGAATATCTCCCAATCAGGTTTCTATTATAAGATAAAGGATAAGCGTTTCCCCGAAAAGAGGATGAAAATCAGCGACAGTTTTATAGAAAAGGTCCTGCCCTGTTTTTCCTCTCATAAATTTAAAAAAGATGCCAGCAATGTCGAAAAATTTCTTGAGATCAATAGAAATATAAGAAAAGAAAACAATACGACCTATTACGGTCTCAGAAATAAGACGGATACTCGCAGACTCTGGGAAGGCACGTGGGTAAGGCTCAAGAATGCCGCCACCATGGCAGGTTTCGGGGATATAAGAAACTATTACTACAAAGGGAAAAAGATCGATGAGCAGATCCATCTGGGTGTAGATCTGGCATCACTTGCAAATTCAGAGGTCCAGGCCGCTAACAGCGGAAAGGTGCTTTTTGCAGGCAAACTCGGTATATACGGGAACACTGTGGTAATCGATCACGGCCAGGGAATCGCATCTGTTTACGGTCACTTGAGCGCTGTTAACGTGTCTGAGGGAGACACAATCTCAAGAGGTGATATGCTGGGCCTGACAGGTGACACGGGTCTGGCAGGGGGTGACCACCTCCACTTCGGGATTATGGTGGGCGGAGTATTTGTCAATCCGATAGAATTCTGGGACAGCCACTGGATCAAGGATAATATCACCAGAAAACTTGCGATGCTTGAGAAGTAGCTCTGCCATAACATATCCTTGACTTGGGTTTTTATTAGTCATAAAATTTTAGGATAAACATCAGGCGCTCGATCTGAGCTTAATAGGGAACCCCGTGAGAATCGGGGACGGGCCCGCCTCTGTTACCTCTCTCTTTTAGATGTTTAAAGGGGAACCTCGAAGGCAATTGAGAGTCACTGTCTTGTTGCGAGACGGGAAGGCAGCCTCTGAGGGGGGGAAGTCAGAAGACCTGCCTGAATGTTGGATTTAGGCCTGCGAGGAAATAGGTCTTGCCCATGGTCTTGGTGAAAAAGGGATATCCCGGATCGATTAATTTTGATCCGGGTTTTTTTATTCCATTATTAAGACCCGGTTTTGAAGGACATGCAGGGGAGGCGTTGCCTTAATGGATCGGGATAAGTGCCTGAAACCGTGAAATTGCTTGCTTACGAAAAGGGAAATTATTTCATGGTGTTAGATGTTCTGAAGCCCTGCATCGCAGCCTTTTTCCTTTCAGGGGCAGACCGATGCCCCGGCTCCTTTCCGGCAGGGGGCTTGCATATTGACCGTATCCAGGAAGAGACTTCAATATGAACGGATCCGAAAGGCTGTTTGTCATAATTTTCATCTCTGTCTTCATATGCTCGGTGTGTATCTGCCGCATGGACTGTAACGCCTCTGAGGGCTCAAAAACGCCCTGCAGGGTGGTGTCAATGGCACCCCACATTACAGAGACGATATTCGCCCTTGGC
>Ga0272443_10005092_pt1 | contig 13794 bp, 12 predicted proteins | sample SSMAcet12_FD_193581 | JGI IMG/M metagenome (GOLD analysis project Ga0272443, IMG submission 193581) | Marine sediment archaeal communities from Little Sippewissett salt marsh, Falmouth, MA, United States - SSM-Acet-12 | ecosystem: Environmental > Aquatic > Marine > Wetlands > Sediment ...
TCTCGGCCATATCGGCCATCGGACACCCGGCCAGCGGATTGGGAAGAAAGACGGTCTGCTTATCGGAGGAAAGAATATCGGCCGCCTCGGCCATAAAATGGACGCCGCAGAAAAAGATAAACTCGACATCCTTATTTTCGGCCGCGATCTTGGAAAGCCCGTAGGAATCGCCGACAGCATCACCGAAAGCGACCACTTCAATCCGCTGGTAATGGTGAGTCAGAATTATCGCCTTTTTGCCCAGTTTCTTCCTGGCGGCGGTAATGCGGCCTTTTAAATCATCGGTTTTGGCCTCGCGATATTCTTTTGGCAGTGCGAAATACATCTTTTATTTATACCGTTTTACTAATATATACGAATTCAATCCTGTTTTATGAAAAGAAACGCTTTCATTTTATTTTAGTTCCGCCAGGCGCTCGAAAATCGGTTCATTGGTGGGGACATTTTTAATCCCGATAACATCTTTGTGCCTGATAATACCGTCCTTATCGATAATAAATATCACCCTGTCGGCAAATCCCGATTTGACAAAGAAGACTCCGTATCTTTTGCAGACTTTGCCGTGCGGCCAGAAATCGGAGAGAAGCGGATACATAATGCCCCCCAGCGATTTTTGCCAGCCCTGCAGGGTTGGAATCGTGTCCACCGAAATACCCAGCACCTGAGTATCGAGGTCTTTAAAACGCTTCAAGTCGCGTTCGTACCCCGGAATCTGGTCACTTCAAACCGGCGTCCAGGCCAGCGGGAAAAAAGCCAGCAGGACATTTTTCTTTTTCCTGAACTCGGATAACCGCACTCTGGTACCGAGATGAGACGGTAATGCAAACTCCGGCGCCTTACGCCCTACTCCCGGTTTTATCCCAAACATAATCAGACTTTTAAAAAGTTATTTTTCATTTTCGATTTTCGAAAATTTATCGGCCGTCGCACCGCAAACCGGGCAAACCTCCGGTGGTTCATCACCCGGATGAACATACCCGCAAACTTCACATACCCAGGCCATTCATTTCCCTCTTCAACGATAATCAGTCTTCCATCGGCGCCGTATCGCCGGCTGAGAACCAGAAATAATTCCCGGCCAGGGCCTCTTTTTCAGCCATCAAAATTTCGTAATGACCGTTTTCCTCATCGGAAAGTTTAAGCATTACTTCCTTGATATCTTCCTCTTCTACCGCTTCCGCGGACTCCTTGTAAAATTTCGTGGTGGCCAGTTCGGCCTCAATAGCCAGGTTTATAAATTCCATTTCTGTTTTCAACTCAGAGATTTTGCCGGTGTCGAATATTTCTGCCAGAGGACCGACGCCCTTTTCGGGAAGTTTCCCAATTTCTCCGCCGACATATTTCTCATACAACTCGGTTAGAATAGCTCCGTGGCGTCGTTCATCATCACGAAGATTGATGAGCCTTCTTTTAGCGTCCTCATTGGATGATTTTTCTGCCAGATGGTTGTAAAAAGTATAGCCGTCTACTTCCCCCCTGATGGCGCTTTTCAGAAGTGTGGCCTTATCCATGCAAATTTCTCCTATTAATTATGTTCTCTTGTCTTGTCTGTCATAATATGGCGACAAAGACTATTTCTTCTTTTTCTTTGTTTCCTTCTTTAGCTTTTCCAGTTCTTTCTGGAGTTTTCTAAGCCTATCTTCATCTCTTTTGCGGCTGTCCCGGTTGAGAAGACCGTCAAACCGCCCGCTGGAAAGTTTTTTCTCCAGTTCTTCAATCTGTCTTTCAATCTTTTTTATTCTATCCATACTATCAACCTCCCAATTTATCAATATAATCAACAGCCCTTTTTATGCGACTGATAACTTCGCGTTTTCCTATCATCTCCAGAATATCAAACAGCCCCGGTCCTCCCGCCGTTCCCGTCACGGCCAGCCGGGCCGGGTGAATCAATTCGGCCCTTTCGATACCGAGATGTTCGGCCAAATCGTTGAGAACCACTTCAAGTTTTTCCTTTCGGAAATTTTCGACTTTCTCGAATTTATCGGCCAACTGCTTCAATTGCCCGGCGGTATCCGGCTTAAATCTTTTTTTGACGGCCTTTTTATCATATTCGAATTCAGAATGGAAAAAATACCCGGACATGTCAACAAAATCAGTTATTTTTCGAGAGCGCTCCTTAAGCAATGCAACCAATTTCAGCAAAAACTCCCAGCGAGTTTCCAGCCAGTATTTGGTCGTGTATCCGGCGATCACCAGTTTTGGCGCAATCATCTCGGCCAGTTTATAATCCGGCAGGTTTCTGATATATTCGGCGTTTAAGGCAATCAGTTTTTTTTCATTAAAAATCGGATTGGAGGCATTGACATTTTCCAGGTTGAAGATTTCGACAAGCTGATCAGGGGGAAGGTATTCGCGGTCATCCTTGGGGGACCATCCCAGCAGGCACAAAAAATTAAACATCGCCTCCGGCAGGATGCCCTCTTCCCCGTATTCGGCGACATCTTTATCGCCCAGCCGCTTGGAGACTTTCTTTTTGTCGGGGCGCAATACCAGCGGTATATGGGCAAAACGCGGCAGGCGCCATCCCAATCCCTGATAAATATGAATCTGCTTGAAAGTATTGCTGATATGGTCATTACCGCGGATAACATCGGTGATACTCATTTCGTAATCATCAACGACAACGGCCATATTATAAACCGCCCGGCCGTCACGGCGGCAAATAATTAAATCTTCAATCTCGCTGTTCTGCTTGGTTATATCGCCCAGAACAATATCATGAAATGTCGTTTCACCGTCGGGAATTTTCAGACGAACGGCGAAAGGTGCATTTTTATCGAGAAGACTCTTTATCTCCGATTCCGATCTGTTCAGACAGGTTCTATCGTACTGCAGCGGTTTCTTTTCAGCCATCGCCTTTTTGCGCTTTTCCTCCAGCTCTTCGGGAGTGCAAAAACAACGGTAAGCGTGACCGCTCTCAAGAAGTTTGTCAACGTATTGCCTGTACCTGTCGAGGCGCTGTGACTGATAATACGGCTCCTCATCCCAGTCGATGCCGAGCCATTTTAAAGCATCGAGAATCGGTTGAATAAGATCGGCATCGGAACGAGCAATATCGGTGTCTTCAATACGTACCAGAAATGTACCCTTATTATGACGGGCATAAAGCCAGTTGAATATGGCCGTGCGGGCGGTGCCGACATGCAGGTAGCCGCTTGGTGACGGCGCGATTCTGACTCTGATTTCTTCCGACATTACCCGGCCCTGTCAGGAATAGACAAAATCACTACCTGTAATTTATTCTTTGGATTCATCGGTTTGTTCATCCGGGGGCGTCATATCAGGCGGAAGAGGTTCAACCGGCGGCGGAGGGGGCGGGATCGGTTCGGTTCGGGCCGCGGGAGCTTGGGGCGGCGCAGCCGAAGTGGCGGCGACAACAGGCTGCAGTTTGATTTCGGTAAAGTCGAATTCGAGTCCACCAATAAATCTGGCCGTCATATTGTAAATAAAAACGGCAATTATTATAAAGATGGTATTGAACACGGCCGCCATAAAGCTGAACATAATGGGCAGTATAATTATTAAAGCGCCGATGGACGGTTCTTCCCCGTACGCTTCGCTCATTCCGCCGAATAGAGGAAACTGGGCAGCCAGAGATAATATCAATCCCATGAACATGGCATAGAATATACCGACAATGAAACCTATAATAAGATTGATCACAAATGAGATTTTTATTGCCGACCAGTAACCGATTGCTTTTAATTCGTATTTCATCTGTCCCACTCCCCGTATATGATGTTCACACTATTCCGTTTTTATAATAAAACGGGCATCAACAGCCTTTGATTTGCCTTTGGCTGACCTGGCTATAAAAGGATTAATATCAATTTCAGAAAATTGGTGAAAATCGGATACCAGCTGTGAAAGACGCAGCAGTGATTCCTGCAGGGTCGGCATATCGACCGCTTCGGAACCGCGGGCACCGGTTAAAAGCGGATATGATTTCAATCCCTTAATCATCTCATCAACATTGCCTTCGTTTAAAGGATGAATCCTGAAGGCGACATCTTTCAGTATCTCTACATAAATTCCGCCGAGGCCAAACATTATCAGGGGGCCGAAAGCCGGGTCGGTGGTCATGCCGATAACCGTCTCAACACCGCCATTAACCATTTCCTGTATCTGGACAGAGAACTTTTCGCCGCCTGCCTTTTTGCTGCGGGACACCTTCTTTTTCAAAGAACTGAAGACGTTCCTGATTTCTTTGGCGGTTCTGATATCGACCTTGACCGCACCAAAATCGGTTTTGTGCAGTATTTTCGGCGTGTTTATTTTCATTGCAACCGGATATCCGATCGATTCAGCAGCCGCCACGGCCGCCTTTTCGGATTCTGCAATAACGCTGCTCGCCGCAGGAATGCCGTACGCCGTCAGAATTTCAAGGGCCCTGTCGCCCACAATGGCGTCATCACCATTCTTCAAGGCCTCATCGATTATCTCCTGGACCCGGTTTTTGGCGACAGCAAAAGATTTGAATTTATGCCGGGGTCTTTCCAGCCAGCGGCGGTAGATGTCAATTTGCGACAGAGTTTTGGCAATTGCCTCCGGGAATATATAAACCGGAATGCCCTGTTGCTTCAGATAATTGACTCCCTCTGAACCCTCACCGGCCCCCATGAAACAGGCCAGCACCATTTTGTCGGTGCCTTTAATCCCCTCCAGAATCGACTGCGCTACCTCCAATTGATTGATAGTCACCGGCGGCACAAATATAGGTACAATCGAGTCGAAATTTTCATCGTTTTTGACAATGCTTAAAGCCAGCTTGAATGATTTGCCGCCGGCTCCGGCCACCAGGTCGAGAGGATTATTAACAACTCCCTGCCCGGTTATGGCTTTTTTCAGCTTTTTCTTTGTTTCTCCCGAATAGGGGGCGACATCCATCCCCAGATTTATAAGAGCATCCGTGGCCAGCAAGCCGGGACCGCCGGCATTACTGACAATCGCCACCCGGTTGCCCTTTGGAATCGGCTGATTGGCGATGGCGCGGGCAACATCAAATAATTCTTCGACCGATGATACCCGCATGACACCGCACTGGTCGAAAAGAGCATCAACACCGACATCAAGTTCGGCCAGAGCGCCGGTATGCGATGAAGCCGCTTTGGCTCCCTGAATGGTGCGGCCTGATTTAACCGCCACGATAGGCTTGGTTCTTGAAATCTCCCGGGCAATCTGGGTAAATTTGCGCGGATTACCGAAATTCTCCAGATAAAGAAGAATGGCGTCGGTGTTGGGATCATCTTTCCAGAATTCAAGGATATCATTAGCCGAAATATCGGCCTTATTGCCGATTGATGCCACCATGGAAAAGCCGAGTCCCAATTCATGGGCGTGATTCATTATCGCCTCTCCCAGAGCGCCGGATTGCGTAATAAAACCGACCCTTCCATTCAGGGCACTGGTTTTGCCGAAAGTACAGTTCAGGCTGTACTCCGGATCGGTATTAACAATACCGAAACAGTTGGGACCGATCATTCGCATGCCATGCCGCCGGCAAGTTTCAATCAATTGATTCTCAAGCTCCACCCCCTTGCCGCCGGCTTCCTTAAATCCCGCCGATATCACTACCAGTCCGCGGACACCTTTCTCGCCGCACTGTTCGGCCACCATCGGGACAACATCCCGGGGCACCACGACAATAGCCAGATCGACGGCATCGGGAACATCAAGGATAGTCGAATAGCACTTAATGGAATGAATAACCGAAGCTTTGGGATTGACCGGAAATACTTTGCCGTTAAATTCATTGACAATGATATTATGAAGTATTTCCCGGCCGATTGTCCCTTTATGAGTTGACGCCCAGATCACTGCTACCGATCGGGGCTTAAAAATGTATTCCAAACCTGACATTTTATACCTTTCGATAAAACCTTAACACCGCATAAAAAAATCGGCATTTAAAAAAGATTCCTTTATCGGTTTACTTCCTTTTAAGTTTTTTCCAAACAATCAATTATACGACCTAAAGTCAAGTATAATTTGGACGGAGATACCGCCCCCGAAATCCCGTACAACAAAAAAGAGGCCGGCGCTGGGCTGCCGGCCTCTACGGGTGAGGTAGGGATAAGTGGGAGCTATGAGGAGTTTTCCTCCTCTGAAAGATCTATCATTTCCGAACCGGGAGTGTACTCGGTAACATTGTCGCTGGTGATGTGCATCAATTTCTGAGTTACTTCCTTTATTCTCAGCGCCGATTCCTCGACAACCCGAAGTTTGCGGACCAGTTCATCATCAAACTCGTTCTGTCTCATTAAGAGAAGCTGGATATTGCCCAGAACCGCCGTCAGGGGATTATTTATTTCATGATTAACTGTCGCCGCCGTCTGGATTATGGCATTGAGCCTCTCTTTCTTAATGGTATCGGGAGAAACCGCCTTTTCCGGAACGGCGCCCGAGGCCAGGAGTGATAATGTCATGGCCGCTGTCAGGGCTTCGAGAAAATTCTCATCTTTTATCAGAGAAATATCCCCCGGCCTTATGCCGATAACGGCGCCGAGGATGGTATCTCCTTTTTTGACCGGCTGGGTAAAGCAGGCCAGTGGATTATCCCCTCCCAGGGATAAAAAGGCGGAGACAAGATTTCTTTTTTGACGCAATCCGTAGAAGACTTCCTCTTCAAGCTGATTCAGAAGCTCTTTCTCTTCGGATGAACCGGCATACGAAACAATCATGGCCGGCAGTCTCTGATTATCCCAGAGAATCAACGAACCGGCTGTCAATCCAACCAGCTGGCCGGCATTGCGGAGAGCCTTCTCAATGACATTTCGAGCCGCATCACCGGAGGTTATCGAGACGGCGATATCTCTCAGGATTTCAAACTGCCGGACGGCCTTGTTCTCTTTGCTTTCAAAATCCATAAAAAATCCTGAATCCCCATAACGCAAAATATATGCCTCAAATAAAAAATGTAAAACTCTCTTTATTAGTTAAACCTAATAGTTAAGGTAAAGCCATAAGTCATGGCATTATTATAACTTATAAATAGCCCTGAAATTGTGCCGCCGCACCGGCTTATTATCAAATCGCCTTTCTGCAATCTTATTCACACTATTGATAATCTTTCTTGTCATACCGGCTTGACATCGCCGGGCCTCGTAATTAAATTCAAATTTTTTGCGGAATCAGCCGGGGAGGAAAAACAAATGATTAATGACAAGTGCGGACTCTTTGGAATTTTCGGTTCCCCGCGTGCGGCTCACCTGACCTACTTCGGCCTTTATGCCCTGCAACACCGGGGACAGGAATCATCCGGTATTGTCACCGGCGGAAACGGCATGGTGCATATTTTTAAGGGGATGGGAGAAGTCAGTACCGTCTTTGCCGACCGGAGTACTCTCGACAGACTAAAAGGCCGTCACGCTATCGGTCACACCCGCTATTCCACTACCGGGGCATCTTCCCTGACCAACATCCAGCCATTGTTAATCACTAACCGAAGTCAGAAGCTGGCCATCGGACACAACGGCAATTTGACCAATTCTTTAAGATTAAGACGAAACCTGGAGAGATCGGGGGCTATTTTCCAAACCACGTCAGACACCGAAATATTCCTGCATCTGGCGGCCCAATCGAAGAAGCGTGGCTGGGTCAACAGAATATGCGATGCCATCAAGCAGGTTGAGGGCGCCTATTCGCTGGTGTTCCTGACCGATGATTCCATTATAGCCGCAAGGGATCCGCTTGGATTCCGCCCGCTGGCTCTGGGGAAATATAACGGTCATTATGTCGTGGCCTCCGAAACCTGCGCCTTTGACATTATCGGGGCCAGGTATATTCGGGATATCGAGCCGGGTGAGGTTCTGGAAATATCGGCTGATGGATTAAAATCAGTTTTCCCCTTTAAAAAGAGACCGCATGCCTTTTGTATCTTTGAGTATATATATTTCGCACGACCGGATTCGATTGTCTTCGGAGAAAACGTGGACAAAATACGCCGTCGTCTGGGCCGCCAGCTGGCGCGCGAACATCCGGTCGAGGCTGATATCGCTATCGGTGTGCCCGACTCGGCCAACACGGCCACACTGGGGTATTCGGAAGCGTCGGGAGTTAAATTCGAAATCGGCCTTATCAGGAATCATTATATCGGGCGGACATTTATCGATCCCGACCAGAAAATCAGGGATCTCGATGTTAAGGTAAAATTTAATCCCGTCAGGGGAGTTCTGAAAGGTAAGAAGGTAATTGTTGTCGATGATTCGATTGTCCGCGGGACAACCTCGAAAAAACTTGTTAAGCTTATCCGTTCCGCCGGAGCCAAAGAGATTCACCTGAGAATATCCTCGCCGCCCATAATATCGCCCTGTTTTTTCGGTATTGATATGCCGACCCGGGAAGAATTGATTGCTTCATCAAAGAGTGTAGAAGAGATTAGAGAATATCTTGAAGTCGATTCACTGGGGTATCTTTCAATTGAGGGGATGCTGTCGATGCCGTCACTGCCTAATGATGATTTTTGCGTAAGCTGTTTTTCGGAGCGCTATCCTCTGAAAATCCCCCACGACAGCGATAAGCTGAGGCTGGAGAAAGTATAAAGGTTTTTTTGTAAACTTTTGGATAAAGGATTAGGCCGTCTGTCAACGACGGCCTTTAATTTTTCAGGTCAAATAAAGGGGAACATGCACATGCGGGAGAGTTCCAGGCAATACTGCGGGAAGAATCCCAGAAGAAGCGTCCCCGCCGTTGTTATCAGCAGTACCAGAATAACTGCCGGGCGATAAAGAACCGGGCTGAATTCTTTTTCGGGCTTTCCAAAATAAGACACGACGACAACTCTTAAATAGTAATAAACCGATACGAAACTGTTCATGACAGCAATAATCGTCAGCAGGATATAACCGTTTTTAACGGCCTCGGAGAAAATATAGAATTTGCCGAAGAATCCGGCCGTCGGCGGAAAACCGGCCAGGGCAAACATAAAGAGGGCCAAAATCGCCGCCAGGAAAGGATGTCTGGCCGACAACCCTTTCATTTCTTCTATTAAAGCGTTGCTGCCGGTGCGGCTGTCGATAAGAGTGATAACGGCAAAACCGCCGAGATTAAAGAAAGCATACGCCAAAAGATAGAACAGGGCCGATGATACCGCACCTTCTCCCCCGACGGTCAGCGCCACCATGATATACCCGGCATGAGCTATTGAGGAATATGCCAGCATCCTTTTGACATTGTCCTGGAATATGGCCAGAATATTGCCGAGCGACATTGTCAGCACCGCCAGAATCCAGAACAGCGTGGTTAACTCCTCGATCCCGGAAAAGCCATATATAAATATGCGAAGTAAAGCGGCGAACCCGGCCGCTTTAGGTGCGACAGAAAAATAGGCGGTAACCGGCGTCGGGGCTCCCTGATAAACATCGGGTACCCACATATGAAACGGCACCGCCGCCACTTTAAAGCCGAATCCAATCAGAATCAAAAAGGCTCCGGAATAAAGAAGGATTCCGGATTGCGACTGGAGATAACTTAAGTCGGCCATTAATCTTCTTAAATCGGTTGTCCCCGAAGCCCCATAAATCAGCGCAATACCGTACAACAGGAAGGCCGTCGCGAATGCCCCCATCATGAAGTACTTAATGGCCGCTTCATTGGAGCCGGCGCTTTTCCTGGCCAGACCGGCCATAACATACAGCGGTACCGACATTATTTCCAGCCCTAAAAATATGACAATCAGATCGGCGCTGGAAGCCATCACCATCATTCCGGCGGTGGAAAAGAGAATCATCGGATAAAACTCGAAGCGCTCGATATTTCTGGCAATAAGATAATTGCGCGCCATCAGGAGAGCGATAATTCCGGCCATGATAAAGATAATATTGAAAAAGACGGAAAAATTATCAATCTGCACCATGCCGTAAAAGCCGGATTGCGGTTGTTCCCACTGCTGGATGGTGAGAATCAGGCTCCCCACTAATCCTATCAGGGCCAGATAAGCCATCAATCCCCGGCTTTTAATCAGGTTACCCAGAATAAGAATCAGCATCCCGGCCGCCAGGAGAAATATCTCCGGGTAAATTATATTGAAATATATGGCCGCCGATTTTATATCCATCTTATTGCACTATCCGTTTGCATATATATATTATTTATTCTCCGGTTTTAAACAATGATGCCGGCTCTTATCGAATTCGCAGAAACTTTTGAAACCTTCCGAATCATCAGCCTGCGCGCCCCTAGCCTTTTCAACGATATTTAGAATATTTCTGACGGCCGGTTCCATTCTTTCAAAGAATGGTTTGGGATAAATACCTATCCAGAAAATCAGGATAACCAGCGGTATCAACACCAGGCGTTCGCGGCCGCTTAAATCTTTTAATTTTTCATTTTCCGGCTTGGTGATTTTACCGAAGATTACCCGCTGAAGCATCCAGAGCATATAACAGGCGGCCAGAATCACACCGGTCGCACCCAGTATGGCGTAAACCGCATTGGCCTTGAAAGTCCCCAGCAGGATTAAAAACTCGCCGACAAAACCGTTGGTCAAAGGCAGACCGATAGACGACAGCGTCACTATCATAAAGAATGTCGAAAACACGGGCATCGATTTGGAAAGCCCGCCGAAATCGGCAATCATTCTGGTGTGCCGCCTTTCGTAAATCATGCCGACAATAAGGAACAACGCCCCGGTGGAAATACCATGGTTAATCATCTGGATGACGGATCCTTCCAGCCCCTGCACATTGAGAGCCATCATGCCGAGCATGACAAAACCCAGATGTGATACTGAAGAAAACGCCACCAGCGATTTGACATCGCGCTGCACCATCGCCACCAGCGCGCCGTAAATAATGCCGATTATGGCCAGAATAGAGATTAATGGTACAAATTGTATGGTCGCCTCAGGGAACAGCGGCAGGCAGATTCGCACGAAACCATAAGTACCCATTTTCAGAAGGACACCGGCCAGAATAACCGAACCGGCCGTCGGTGCCTCCACGTGAGCGTCGGGAAGCCATGTATGGAACGGCCAAATTGGCACCTTGATGGCAAAGGCCAGAGCAAAAGCCAGAAACATATATGTTTGAGCACCCAGCGGTATGGGCATCTCGTATAATTTCAGCAGATTGAAACTGTACTCACCGGTGAAACTGTGGTACATGAAGAACAGGTAAAGCAGGGCAACCAGCATCAGAAGTGAACCGAACATGGTGAAAAGCACGAACTTGATAGCAGCGTATATTTTTCTGGGCCCGCCCCAGACTCCGATAATAAAGTACATCGGAATCAGCATCGCCTCCCAGAAAACATAGAACAGGAACAAATCAAGCGATACGAAAACACCAATCATGCCGGTTTCCAGAAGAAGCATCGAGATGTAATATCCCTTGACACCGGTCGTTATCGCCTTCCACGAGGATAATATGGCTATTACCGAAAGAATTGTAGTCAGCATTATCAGAAGCAGTGATATACCGTCAATGCCCAGATGATACTCAATTCCAAATCCGGTTATCCAGGGAATCGATATCTCGAACTGCATACCGTTGGCGAAAGGATCGAACATTGAATACATGAAGACCGATAACAAAAACGTTATAAAAGCGATAATCAGGGCAATCGACTTTATGGAATCATGCTGATGGCGCGGTACGAACATCAAAAGAATGATGCCAATCACCGGGAAAAACGTCACTAATGTCAGAATCTGGTCTTCCATATCACCTTAACAAAGCAAATATCGCGATTAATACAATAACCCCGCCCAGAAATATGGTTGTGTATGTTCTCAACCGTCCGGTCTGGACCGGCCTTATACCTTTTGACATATCTCCAATAAGTATGGCCAATCCATTGGCGATACCGTCGATAACAAAGACATCTATCATTTTCCACAGGAAAAGCGAACCGTTGACCAGCGGCCGGATAATAACCGCGCCGTAGAATTCATCGACAAAATATTTTCCGTGCAAAATCTTATGCAGATAAGACAGGCGGTTGCGCAGTCTTCCGGTCGCGGCCGTATTTTTCTTATAGAAATAGTATGCAAAATAAATTGCCACCAGCACCAAAAGGACGGAGCTAATCATCAATACAAGCTCGGTCGAAGTACTGTGTGCGGCTGATGTTAATATATGTTCAGCGCTTTCAGTATGCGAGCCTCTCATGACCGGTTCCAAAAACTCCTCGAATTGATTTCCGCCTCCGAGAATATGCGGGATACCGACATAACCGCCGATAACCGACAGCACCGCCAAAGCCATCAGAGGTATTGTCATCACCTTCGGCGATTCGTGCAGGTGCTCCCTGGTATGGTCGTCCATACGCCCTTCACCGAAGAAGGTCAGATATACCAGCCGGAACATATAAAAAGCGGTCATGCCGGCCGTGATAAAGCCGATTACCCACAGCCAGGGCGAACCGAAATCGGACGAAAATGCTTTCCATAAAATTTCATCTTTCGAGAAAAATCCCGAGAAAAGCGGTATCCCGGCAATCGCCAGGGTGGCCATGATAAAGGTCCAGTATGTAATCGGTAATTTTCGTTTCAGGCCGCCCATGAAGCGCATATCCTGCTGTCCTGCCATAGCATGTATGACCGAACCGGATCCGAGAAATAGCAGGGCTTTAAAGAAAGCATGAGTCATCAAATGGAATATACCGGCCGAAAAAGCGGCCACGCCGCAGGCAGTAAACATGTACCCCAGCTGACTGACGGTCGAATAGGCGAGCACTCTTTTAATATCATTCTGCGCCAGAGCAATAGTCCCGGCGAAAAAGGCGGTGGCAACACCGATTATGGCGACGACCAGAAGTGATGTCGGCGCCATCATGTACAGAACATTAGAACGGGCAATCATATAAACCCCGGCCGTGACCATCGTGGCGGCATGAATCAGAGCCGAAACCGGCGTCGGACCCTCCATAGCATCAGGCAACCAGACATAGAGCGGAATCTGCGCCGATTTACCGGTGGCACCCATAAACAGCAGTAAGGTCGCGGCTGTTATTACTCCGCCGCCGACCACGAAGACTTCCGGTGCTTTATCAAAAACAGTCAGGAAATCGAGTGAGCCCACCTGCCAGAATATTATAAACAGTCCCAGAAGGAATCCGAAATCACCGATTCGGTTGACAATAAATGCTTTTTTGCCGGCGTCACTGGCTGATTTTTTCTCGAACCAGAAACCGATCAAAAGATAACTGCACAATCCGACTCCTTCCCAGCCGACAAACATCAGCAGATAATTATCCGACAGGACCAGAATCAGCATCGAAAAGACGAATAAATTCAGAAAGGTAAAATACCGACCGTATCCGGAATCATTATGCATGTAACCGATGGAGTAAATATGGATTATAAAACTGACGCCGGAAACGGCCAGAATCATTACGGCAGATAATGGATCCAGCAGAAATCCGAAATTAATATGAAGTTCACCCGACGGTATCCAGGTGAACATTATTTCCTGAATTACGCGATGCTCGACCGGAAGCGATATCAGATCGAAAAACAACTTGATACTGTATAGAAAAGACAGTCCGACCGAAGCGCAGGCAATGAATGATATCACGCCCTTGCCGAGACGCCCCAGAAACAGGCCGTTCAACAGGAAGCCTATCAGGGGAAATATCGGTATGAGGTATAACGAGTACTCCATTGACTGCCTTATCGTTTCATCAGGTTAAACCGATCGACATTAATCGTTGCTTTTCTTCGGAATATCATAATAATAATTGCCAGCCCCACGGCCGCTTCGGCCGCGGCCACGGTCATCACGATAAACACGAATACATGACCATCCATAAGATTCAATATCCGCGAAAACGCTATAATCGAAAGATTGGCGG
>Ga0272443_10005093_pt1 | contig 13793 bp, 10 predicted proteins | sample SSMAcet12_FD_193581 | JGI IMG/M metagenome (GOLD analysis project Ga0272443, IMG submission 193581) | Marine sediment archaeal communities from Little Sippewissett salt marsh, Falmouth, MA, United States - SSM-Acet-12 | ecosystem: Environmental > Aquatic > Marine > Wetlands > Sediment ...
GCCTCCTGAAGTATTAGTGGCAAAAGGAAGGGACGGTAAAACAGATATATGGGGTATAATTATTAGGCCTCTTGATTTTGATCCCTCGAAAAAATATCCTGTTATTGAATACATCTATGCCGGCCCGCACAGCAGTTTTGTCCCAAAATCATTCAGGCCCTACCTGGGGAATATGCATTCACTGGCAGAACTGGGTTTTATACTGGTACAGATCGATGGGATGGGTACATCAAACAGGTCAAAGGCCTTCCACGATATATGCTTTAAGAATATCAAAGATGCAGGCTTCCCTGACAGAATACTGTGGATGAAGGCAGCAGCTGAAAAATATCCTGAAATGGATCTTTCCCGCGTGGGTATTTACGGTACATCAGCAGGAGGCCAGAATTCAACAGGAGCCCTCCTCTTCCACCCCGAATTTTACAAGGTGGGTGTCTCATCCTGCGGGTGTCATGATAACCGTATGGATAAGATATGGTGGAACGAACAATGGATGGGATGGCCGGTGGGACCTGAATATGCAGAATCATCAAATGTTGAAAACGCACACAGGCTGGAAGGTAAACTTCTTCTTATTAATGGTGAGATGGATGACAATGTTGATCCGGCTTCCACTGTGCAGGTTGTTGATGCACTGATAAAGGCTAATAAAGATTTTGATTATCTCTTTGTCCCGGGCATGAGGCACTCAAGCGGTGGTGATTATGGAGAGCACAAACGAAGGGATTTCTTCGTCAAGCACCTGCTGGGCATTGATCCACCGGAATGGAACCTCTTTTGATATTAGATTGAAGATTGTAGAATAAACGATTAAACAACCCTATTAAACAGTTAAACGATTAAACTATTCAACAATATGTTAAACCTCGACCACATCAGATCCCAATTCCCCGGCCTCGAAACAGACTGGGTTCTCTTTGACAACGCCGGTGGTTCGCAGATAGCCAAACCGGTAGTTGACAGGATAAATGAACATTTCTACACATCAAATGTACAGCTTGATGGCTCCTACCCTCACTCAGTGCTTGCAAAAGAAAGGCATGATGAGGCCCACAGGAAACTCGCCGAATGGATAAACGCCGATGACCCAAAAGAATTAATAATGGGATCGTCAACATCGCTGCTCGTGCGAATACTGGCAGATAATTTCAGGCGAATACTGAGGGACGGGGATGAGATAATAGTAACCAATTGTGATCATGAGGCCAATATCGGAGCCTGGCGGGACCTCGCTAATTATGGCTTTATAGTAAAAGAATGGAGGCTTAATCCGGATACTCTTAAACTGGAAAAAGAAGATCTTGAAAACCTCCTTAATGAGAATACCAAAGTAGTAGCATTCACTGCTACCTCTAATGTGCTGGGAATGCTCAACCCGGTGAAGGAATTCACCCGAACAGCACATAAATACGGAGCAATGGTGTGTGTTGATGCTGTAGCCTATACACCTCATCGCCTGATTGACGTAAAGGAAACTGATGTTGATTTTATTGTATTCAGTTTCTATAAAACCTATGGCCCTCACTATGCAATGATGTATGGTAAGTTAAATATTCTCAATGCCCTGCCAGGGTTCAATCATTTCTTCATTAAGGAACCGCCATATAAATTTCAGCCCGGTAATTATAATTTTGAGTTATGTTACGGACTTGGTGCTCTTCCCGATTATTTTTTGGACCTGGCTGAAAATAATGGATATAAAGGAGATAATAATCCCATAAATAAGTTCAGATATGTCTATTCGATGATAGCTGAACATGAAGAAACATTATCTTCCAGGGTTTTGGGCTATCTTAATTCAAGAAGTGATATTAATATTATTGGTCCTGTGGAATCAACATCCGATATCCGTGTTCCAACAATTTCTTTCGTACAGAAAAACCGTGACAGCAGGGAGATAACACTGAAAACAGATGAACATAAGGTTGCAATAAGATGGGGGCACTTTTATGCCTACAGGTTAATACATGACCTTGGACTGGATAAACAGAACGGGGTGGTAAGGATATCTATGGTTCACTACAATACACCGGAAGAAGTTGATAGATTGATTGAAGCACTTGAATATGCTCTCTAGCGATACTTGAAATTGATGCTCCCGTGTGAGTTCTATCTCATAATACTTATTTGTCGCTGTACATGTTCCCTATTAAAGGTAAGTATCAGAAGAATAATTATTATTTAATGGCATAGAAAAATAATTTATTTACAACTTTTCCCATTTTACATCGTCATTGAAGTAAGACACCAACGCTGGAGCCTATGTTAAGGAATTACCTACTTACAGCACTGCGCAATATCATTAAAAACAAGCAGGTAAGCATATTCAACGTCCTGGGATTATCATTCAGTATGTCAGTATGCCTGTTGATAATTGTAATTATTCAGGATCAGTATTCATATGATAAGATGCATTCTGAAAGAAATAGAATATTCAGAATACAGACGGTTGATAACAACAGCAAGTATGCTCTGAACAAATATGCATCCACGACATACCCTCTTGCTGATGAACTGGCAAAGAAATACACCTTTGTTGATAAAATCGCAGTAATCAACAATAGTTTCGGAGGAGAAGCAAAATTTGAAGATTCTTACATTTATCTGACTGGTTACTACACTGACGAAAGATTCTTTGATGTGTTTGATTTCAACCTTCTCAGAGGAAAAGCTGAAGAGGTACTCCATGAACCATACTCCATCGTTATGCGGGATGATATAGCCGAAAAATTCTTCGGAGAAGAGGACCCTGTTGGCAGGATAATATCCATAAAGGACTATGGGGAACTCAGGGTAACAGGTATTATAGAAAAACCAGATTCTAAAACCCATATAAGTTTTGAATCACTTATAAGTGCATCAACGATCAGGTCAAGAGCCGATGAAATGAACACTGTTCCAGTAGTAGATGATTGGGAAAGATACTATGCCAGTTATATTTATATGATCCCCATCAGAGGATATGATGCTAAACTCATTAGCGATGCCCTGGATAAAATATCTGACGAAAAATATGAGGACGGGGAGAAGGTGAACTTATCATTTTATCTGTTCCCGTTTAAAGATATTGTACCCGGCGCCATCATAGGAAATGAGATTTCAATGTTTATGCCAGCAGTATACCTGATATTCTTTACTAGCCTTGCTATAATAATAATCCTTTCAGCATCATTCAATTATACCAGTCTTTCGATAGCACGGTCACTAACAAGGCTAAAGGAGTACGGGATGAGAAAGACGGTGGGCTCGGGAAAAATCCAGATCATGTTCCAGATACTTAGTGAAGCTATACTGATATCTTTGATATCACTGTTAGTTGCCATAGGGCTTCTACAGTTCATCCTGCCGGCTTTCAGGGGAATGAAATTCATGACCCTTCTTGAGGTAAGCCCGCAACAGAATTTAGCTGTTTATCTATGGTTCCTGGTTTTTGCTATTGCCTCAGGTATTCTCGCCGGATTGCTCCCGGCACTGTATGTATCACGCGTTAAACCCGTTACCGTTCTGAGGGGCTCGGCAAGCCTGAAAATAATGAAACGAATTACTTTAAGGAAAGTCTTACTCGTGATACAATATGTGTTTTCCATTATTCTGATCATAACAATTATACTGGTATACAGGCAGATGATCTACATGACAAATACAGAAATGGGCTTCGACCGTGAACTGGTATACAATATTAAGCTGAAAGGGCAGAATTTTAATCTTGTTCGAGAAAAGTACAGCAAATTCCCGGAAGTATTAAATATCGCGGGTGCATCTCATATTCCGGGAATAGGAAATTTAAGAGATACAGAAATAAAACTGAATGAGGGTGATGAACCAATAAATGCTCACTATTTCAGCATCAGCCCTTCTTATATTTCCACCATGGGCTTGAATATTGTTGCCGGTGAGGACTTCCCGGAGGATCTTGAATCTGAAAATGAAATTTTTACCATTATATCAGAGCTTGCTGTCACCACTCTTAACCTGGGTTCTCCCGACCAGGTAATAGGGAAGAACCTCATCGTTGAGGATTCCCTTAACCTTAAGATAAGAGGGGTTGTGGAAGATTATAAATACTGTGCCTTGTTCCTGCCTTTCAGACCTCTGATATTAAGAGTAACTCCCGATGATTACCGGGTTGCAGCTTTAAGGATAAACACCGGGAACCTGCCTGCAACTGTTAAGAAATTCAATGATGAATGGGCAGAGATAGATCCATATCATCAAATGGAGGGGATGGTACTGGATGAAGAGATAAGAGATTACTATTCATACTTCGAGGATATTATCTACACTCTGGGATTTGTTACCTTCATTTCCATTATAATTGCAAGCCTGGGCTTACTCGGTATGGCCAGCTACAGTGTTGAAACCCGGAAAAAAGAGGTTGGTATCAGGAAAGTGTTCGGTGCAAAATCTTTAAATGTACTTACATTGTTCACCTGGTCTTCAATAAAAACACTTGTTATAGCAACATTGATTGCAGTACCCATTGCATACCTGGCTAACAGTATGTGGCTTCAATATATGCCACTGCATGTCTCTTTAGGGCCAGGAACTATATCAGCCGGAGTACTATTTGTTCTTGTAATCGGTATTCTTTCAATACTATCACAAACGCTAAAAGTAAGCAATACCAATCCTTCCGAAACCCTGAAATATGAATAGTATTTAAAAAAGTATAGCCTCAATAGCCAGAGTGTCTTAGAACATTTATCCAAGCCTCTCAGGTTTCCAGATTAACGAACTAACTGCTTCTAGAGGTGGATGTTTAAGTTGTTTCTCAATATCTGCAATTATTCTTTTTTTCAGGGCTTTCTTAATTTTTTGCCTGTATATGTTTTTCTGATGCGTCATTATGGGAATATAATCTCCTTTCATTAAGATTTTCTGTCCGCTCCAGGGCGGATGTACTATCTTTTTATTTTCAAGATCAATGCATATAACCAGACCATCTATAACACATACCTCCTTGAAGTCATCATCAAGTCCCACCAGGATCTTGCTGTCGGATTTATATAGTGGTTTAATGTTCATCTTTATAATAGACCTTTAAAAGCTGGAAATTAATCCCCCCGGGGTCAAAAATAATAAACAGGAGGGATATAATTACATAACACTGAAAAAATTTAATTCCTATAAGATCGGAGTGGGATTAAATTCTGAAAGCATTTAACCTCTCGTCCAGCTCTGTCTTGCATTTGAAACAGAATTCCAGGTCTTTCTGATCCAGGTCTTCCACGTAAGTACTCGATCGCATTATACATGAAGGGTTAAGACAGTGAATAAGTCCGAAAGCATGAGCCATTTCATGTACAATAACTTTTCTGAAACGCTCAATAAGCAGGCGGTCATCCTGTTCCAGCCCATACAGCTCATTTCTGAGCCTGTACAATGATACTATCCCCGTGCTTCCGTCCAGCATTGACTGCCCAAAAATATAGGTAAGTATCGGGATATAGAGGTCTACGCGCATCAGCCCAATGGTTTTAATGGCATCTGGTGATGAAAGCATTGATATTGCCTTAAGTATCAGGTTTGCATCATACTGCCTTCGTGTTGGATTATAGAAACCGCTCAGGTCAAGTGTGCATTCTTTTACAATGAGTGGGAAACGGAAGAAATGAATTAAATCAGCAGTGATTTTTTCGAGAACATGTCTCTCAAAATGTCCACAGGAAATTACTATTATGCTTCTCTTATCCAATCAGCTGCCAGTTAAAGATTTCACCATTGTGGATAATCATACACTATTACCGGGAATGATAAAAGTCTACACAATTATCTCATTTTTTCAGGTTGTACTTTTTGATCTTGTTATAAAGTGTTGCCCTGTCAACATTCAGAGCTTTTGATGCACGCGATATATTCCAGCCATACTTGTTAAGAATTGAGGTAATATGATTTTTTTCAAGATCATCCAGGCTTTCGATCGAACTGCTCATAAGTTCCTTTCCCATGGGAAGGTCTTTCAGTCTTATTTCTTTACCGTTACCTATGACGATAGCTCTCTCAATCATATTCTCCAGTTCCCTCACATTACCCGGGTATTCCAGTTCCTGTAGGTGTTTAAGAGCGGCTGGCTCAACAGTTATAAGGTCCCTGCTCATTGATTTACAGTATTTCCTTATAAAGTGGTTAACCAGCAGAGGTATATCCTCAGTTCGTTCCCGGAGGGGTGGTATTCGAATATTAACAACATTCAGCCTGTAATAAAGGTCCTCCCTGAAATTACCATTCTCAACCATAGTCTTAAGATCTCTGTTAGTAGCACATAAGACCCTGAAATCGGATGTTATTTCCTTGTTACCTCCTACCCTGATAAAAGATCGGGTCTCCAGCACACGAAGAAGTTCTATCTGCATTTTTGGTGATATAGTGCCGATCTCATCAAGAAATATTGTTCCACCATCTGCCATTTCAAACCTTCCTTTCCTGTTGAATGTTGCACCAGTAAAAGCACCCTTTTCGTGCCCGAAAAGTTCACTTTCGAGTAAGCTTTCTGTTAGTGCTCCACAATGAACGCTTATAAGAGGGAAGTATTTTCGTGGCGAATTTGAATGAATTGCTCTGGCTATAAGCTCTTTACCCGTACCACTTTCACCTGTGATTATAACGGATGAATTGGACTGGGCAACACTCTCAACCTCTCTCAGTACTTTCTTCATAGCTTCGCTCTCTCCTACCAGGTCATCCACATCTTCGAGGGTTGTTATCCTGTCTTTCAGGCTTTTATTCTCTGCCTTAAGTGTTACATGAGAAGCTGCATTTCTTACCAGGTGAGAAAGGTCGTCCGGATCGAAAGGTTTGGTAACATAATCATATGCACCATCTTTAAGAGCCTGAACCGCTGTATCAACTGAAGCAAAGGCAGTCATTATAATAAAAATCGGCTCTTTATTAAGCGCCTTGATACGCCTGTGCATTTCCATACCATCCATTCCGGGCATCTTGATATCGGCAAGTATGATATCAAAATCCCTGGCCTCCAAAATACTGAGAGCCTCCTTGGCACTTGCTGCAGTTTCAACGGCGTATCCGTCATCTATGAACCAGTTATAGAGTGAATCCCTTACTGATTCCTCATCATCAACGACAAGTATTGATACTTTTTTATCAGCCATCATAATATAGTTTATTCCTTTTTTAAGGGTAGAATTATTGATATAGTTGTTCCTTTTTCCATTTCTGAATCCACCACAATCTTACCATTATGGTTCTGTATTATTCCATGGACTATTGAGAGACCCAGTCCCAGACCACTTGAATCTCTCTTAGTGGTATAAAATGGTTCGAAAATATGTGGCACATCCTGTGGTGCTATTCCTGTACCATTATCAGAAATATTTATTTCAATTACGTCATCGTCCGTATTTTTTGTTGCCACAATTATTTCACCATGCTCAGTGATTGCTTCAGTTGCATTTACCAGTATAGCAAAACATGCCTGCTTTATCTGGTTAGGGCTGCAATATACCAGGTCAATATCTGCCCTGAATTCTTTCACCAGGTTTATATCCGCAATTTTAGCCGAATGGGTTATCAGGCTGCAGGTTGCTTCAAGTACCTCATGAAGATGCATAATCTCAAAATTCTCCTGATCTTTTCTTGAAAAATCAAGCAGTCCTTTTACTATATCTCCACATCTTTTTGTTTCACTTTCGATGAATTTCAGATGCTTGAGTATCGATTCTTTTTTAGGATGATAGTAATCAGCATTACTAATCAGTTTTTGAACAAGCTTACTGTAGACAAGTATACCTGACAGGGGATTATTGATTTCATGTGCCACTGAAGAAGACAGCTTCCCCAGGGAAGCGATACGTTCGACATGAATAAGCTCATTTTGCGCCTCTGATAATTCCTCCGTCTTTTTCTGGACTTTGTATTCCAGCTGGTGTGACCAGTTTTGAAGTTCTTTTGCTGCACCCTCGATGTTATCAAGCATATTATTGAAGGCTAAGGATACCTTCCTCATATCATCAAGCAGATTTGGTGTAATATCCAGCCTAATACTGTTATCCCCTTCCGAGACAGCCTCACTGGCCTTTATAATTGAATTGAGTGGCTCCTGTATTCTTCTTCTCGTGAATAAAATTATAAACCCGACCATAAATGCTGTAATCAGCGTAGCCAGTATAAGAAAATCATTTGATGATTCCTTAACAACCGAGTCCAGATCATCAAGTGGCAATTTAAGGATTAGCGAACCCAGCACCTCATCACTTTCATTGTGATAATGACAGGCTGCAGTATAGCAGGATTTTTCATTTAATATTGGTTTCCTTATCAATAACTGCCTGGAGCTCTGTCCTGCCTGCATTATACTGCAATCAACAGTATCACCTATAATCCTGTAAGTTTTTTCCTTTTCAGGGAACATCTCGTTTAGGTTATCATGACAGCTGATGCAATTGGGATCAACACCGGCATCCGGATTTGTTAAAAGCGATGTAAACGCCAGGCTATCCCTGTCGTCATACATATTAACTTCATCTATACCTGACATGGTACTTATTATATCCAGTGTTCTCTGCAACATCGCCTTATCGTTCTCGAGCATTGAATAATAGAGTGAGCCTTCCACTATTGAACTTATATTATCGCCATTCTGCAAAATTGTCTTGTTAAAAAATCCTTCGTAGATAGATCTGAAAACAATATTAAAAGCGATTAATAATACCACAAGTGAGCCGGCTATTATCAATACCACCCTACCATATATTGATGACCTGAACCGAACATAATTATCTTTCTGGGCTTTAATGCTTAATTTCTTAAACAGTTTCTTAATCTTTGTCTTCATTATTAACAGGTCTAATTTGCATCGACGGGCACATTCAGAAACACCATAAAGCATGGAAACCGACAATTACTGATTTCCATGCTCTTATTACATTATCCAGCTTATTAAGATACTTCTAATTTACAAAAAAAAGAAGTGAATAAAATATAAATAGCTCGTTCCACAAATCTTATACTTTCAGGAAGCTATCCTGAAAGTCTTTCCACACCTCTTCCGGCATGCCAGTGAGTGGATGATCAATTAATTCACCACCTTCCTGTAATATCACTGCCGATGTTTGAGGATAGTGTTTTTCAAGTGAATGAGCCACAAAATCCTTAAACTTCAGCAGTTCATTCTCCGACCAGGTTTTTGCATCTGCGGCAATAGCGCAATCAGCTGTTTCCTCTGTCCATTTATCAGGTTTTATTTTATATAACCAACCTGAGCCATATGGATCTTCGTTCAGAACTCCGGGCTCTGAACTTACATATTCATTAACATCACGTATTTCACCTGAGATCGGTGATGCTATTTTCAACTGCTTTCCATCCTGGGTTATTTCAGCAATAAGGTCACCCTTTCTGATCCTTTCGCCCGGGTTTCTGAAATTCTTCAGTTCTACCCTTCCGGTGATATGCATGAGCATATCATCAAGCCCGAGACTTACCTTACCTGAACGTTCCAGGTGAGACCATACATGATTCTTACTGAAAAATAAACCTTCGGGAATCTTAAGAACCGCAGCATTAAGTATACCGAATCTTTCGCTGATGGCTTCCTTAACCTTAACAGGCTTGTTCAAAGCTCTCCAGAAAGGTATTACCAGGATCAGGAAACCTATTACTATCAGGTACTCTATACCTTTAGTATCAAAAATATTAGTGTAACTAAATCCATCCATAATTAAATATTTTTATATGATTATTTATCTTTTGCCCATGAAGGTGCATCACGCAGTACTGGCATGCGGTTGATTATCCACCTGAAAATCCAGATCTCAATGAATATAATTGTCAGGGTAACAACAATCTCCTTCCATGTAGGATAGTAATGCTGTACTGAATCCCAATTGTAGCCTATAACAGTAACGTTCAGGCGGTTAATGATGATGCCTACCATTGTCACTATAGCAGCTATTTTTATCAATAACAGGTTTCTTTTACGGTAACTGTAAAAGAACAATGTCATAGGCAGGAGTACAAAACCAATCATTTCAACCAGGTACCAGTGTCCCATACGTGTATTGAGATATTCGTAGTTTTTCCCATGAACAAAAGCAAGCACCTGGAGAAAGAAGTACACAAACAATGTGATTGTGCATATCTTTGCCAGTCCATGTATAATATCGTGATGCGACTTATGATTCTTCTCACTAATCTGGTCAGAGAAAACCTTGAAGCTTATTGAGCCCTCAAATATCACCATTGACAGGCCGGCAAATATACTTGAGACAAAGAAAAGGATAGGAATAAATTCCGAATACCAGAGGGGATGTATTTTTTCCTTTGCCATAAGATAAAGCGCACCAAGGCCTGATTGATGAAGGGTTGATAATGTAATCCCCAGAATAACAGCACCCAGTGTCATACCAGATAGTATTTTTCTGGCTTTCCTTGCTCCCAGCCATTCTGCTATAGCAGGAGAGAACTCAATAAGTTCAGCTATCATGTAAAGAAGGAAGTGCCATGCCACCAGGAAGAGTACAGAGCTGACCCCAAAGCTGTTACCAATAATGGGATTTATTACATTCCATGGCTTACCCAGGTCAAGTAAAAGAGCTCCTGCATAAAATACATAAGCCAGGAAACCATTAAGAACAGTTACCCTGACTATGGTATGGTATTTCTTCAGGTTAAGGATATATACCATGAAGGTAATAACATATGCCCCTCCGGCAAATGCCACACCGGTAACAACATCAAAGCCAATCCACAACCCCCATGGTGTCTCCTGGGTCAGGTTTGTTACAGCACCTAATCCCTTTGCAAATCGTATTACTATGAGTATAATACCGATAATTATGACGGGGATTGAAATAATATTAAAAGGAGTAAATAATTTACCCTTGGGTTTAAATTCCCTGACAAGGAAATTCCAGACTGAACTCCTGTCATTTTCTCTGTTAAGTACAATATCCGAGTTACTCATTTTCTTCCTCCAGTTGTTTGTTTTTACCATTGGTTGCTTTATGTATACCGAGCAGAATTGCAGGCCACAGTACAAATATTGAAGGGACACTATAAAGGAACCCTTTCGTAAGTTCAGGATATGGTTTATCCATTACCTCAGTATTAAAGCCAAGCTCCTCAAAAGGAACAGGTGAAAGATACAGAACACCTGTACCCCCTGCTTCTTTCTCACCGTAGATATGGTCATAATACATATCAGGATTATCATTGATCCTTTTTCGTGCCTCAGCAATCATTTCCTTCCTTGTACCAAATGTCAGGGCTCCTGCCGGGCAACCTTCAACACAGGCAGGTAATTGTCCTTCCTTTACCCTGTCAAAGCACATATCGCACTTCTGAATATTCGGGTTTGAACTGAAATATTCAAATTTAGGTATGTCATAGGGGCATGATACCATACAGTAACGGCAGCCCATGCACTTCTCGTCACGCCAGATCACAGGGCCTTCCTCGGTCTTATACATGGCCTGGGTCAGGCATGCAGCTGAACAAGCAGGCTGATTGCAGTGCTTGCAAGAATTTTTTACATAGACTTCACCCTTGGAAGTTGAAAACGCATTGATCACTGTGCGCCTGTTTTCATTTGTCTTCCTGATTTTTCCTGCTTCCGGGATATCCTCCAGGTCAGGATCAGGTAGTCCGTGTGCAAGTGCACATTCCCATTCACATCCCTGGCATCCTGCACAGAGTGTTGAGTCATAAAGAATGGCATAGAATTCCTTAATATTTTCTTTCTTTACTGAAGAAGCACTCAGTTTCTTACCAGTTCCTACCGCAACACCGGTGAGACCTAAAGCTTTCAGAAAATTACGTCTGTTTATACTCATTATCTTTAATTATTTTATGGTTTAATAAGAAATCATTATTCAATTTAAGGGCTAAATAGAGGTATCAATAAACTTCCTCTGAAACTCTTCCCATACATCGGGACCAAAGTTCTCCATAAGGCCTTCCCTGATCTCACCTCCATCCTGCAATACTACCTGTGAATAAGTAATATTATCCGACTTTACCGCAACTGCGATAAAATCCTTTAACCTGGAGAATTCTGCCTTGAGCCAGTTAAGGTAATTCTCGCCCATGAAATATTTCCTGGTTTCCTTTATCCAGTTCTCAGGTTCGATCATATAGAACCAACCATCTGAATAAGGGGCTGAATTTATTAGTGATGGGTTTATAGAAAGATCATTGTTAATTTTAGTTATCAGGCCTGAAACCGGTGAATACACATTAAGTCTTTTACCATTCTGTATCAGGCTTATTACCACTTCCCCCTTCTTTATCTTCGAACCGATCTGTCTCATATCCACCCTTGTTATCTTTCCTGTTGTATGTTGCAGGAAATCATCCACTCCTATTCTGACCTTGCCTTCTTTTTCCATGTAAGTCCAGGTGTGGGTTTTATCAAAAAAGATGCCTCCGGGAACTTTTACAGAGTTTTCATCATAAACTGATGCATTAGAACTGATAAAACCCTTGGGTTCTTTCTTAGTGGAACTTAACATCTTCACTATGACATATACAAGGAACCCGACAATAAATACCGTTGCTACAATGAATAAAATATTAGCGTTCCTGACAGGCTTATTTGCAGCATTTATTACAGCAACATCTTGCCTGTTTAGAGCCTGAAGCTTTGGTTGTCTCTCTCCCGGTATTAATTCAGAATAACCTGCCTCGGATATATAAGCCTGCCCTCCCGACAGTACCCATTTCAGGAAATCTGTCTCGCTAACTGCAACAGGTGCCCCGGCTGATACAACATGGATATTCCTGCATAATGAGCCCGGATATTTGCCAATCCATACACCCCTGTTAAAATCATTCAGGCAGGTATATATATTCTCATTATGCTCAAGAATACCATTCCCGTTTATATCAATTGGTACTACCTGTAATCCTTCTTTGATACTGTTATGCTCATAATTAATTAACCCTGATAGCCTGCAGAAACCGATCGAATACCTGTCATTCTTTATAAATCCAATTAATTCATCATTATCTTCTGCTATTGTCGGATTACCCTTCAGGTTGTCTGCCTGCAGAAATTGCGAAAGGCAAAACTTTACCTGCTCATCACCCAGACAATAACAGTTGACGGGAGTATCATCCTTTGTTTTTAATACTTTCCCCCATGTCAGTAATCCTTCCTCAGTATAAACACCAGCAAACATACCGGGCGATATACCATTCTTATTTATAATATCACTAAAAGGATTGTCAGAGTTTATCACGGGTACAACCACGTCCCTGGCAACAACCATACTCCACAGAGACTTATTATCTAATGAGTGAAGGTAATCTTCTGTTACTATTCCCAGAGCACCATTTTTCTCCAGGTCATATTCATCACCTTCGTTATAGATATCAACCTGGTTAATTACCGATTCAGGATTACCCTGGGAGTATTCGGTAATCCACTTATTTACCAGGCCAGCCAATTCAGGACTCACCAGCAGATGCACCGTATCCTGATTTACGGGTGCAAAAACCGGAGTAACAACCATGGCATTGATACTGATCAATGACAGAAATGCTACTAAACTTACAACTGCAATGAACTTTTTCATAATTATTCGTTTTATTTATGTTATGTTTTAATTACATACACTTTCTTCTGTTATGATGTCAAAATTGCCATGCCAATAATAGTGCCAAAGTGTGTATGTGTTTGTTTTTCATTATGTTATGTAATTTGTGATTGATTTTTACCTTTCATTTACTGTTGTGATTTACAACACTGTTATATTACATAAGGTGTGAATTGCTTGTGTATCATTTTATTACGAAGTCTGTAGAATATTTCAACATATGTTGTATTATTCAAC
>Ga0272443_10005094_pt1 | contig 13789 bp, 15 predicted proteins | sample SSMAcet12_FD_193581 | JGI IMG/M metagenome (GOLD analysis project Ga0272443, IMG submission 193581) | Marine sediment archaeal communities from Little Sippewissett salt marsh, Falmouth, MA, United States - SSM-Acet-12 | ecosystem: Environmental > Aquatic > Marine > Wetlands > Sediment ...
CAATATCTGTTGCTGGATAAGGTTTCTACTTCGTTCCGAGTGCAACAGGAAGGTAAGACAACTGTACCTGCATCAACGGCTGAATGCCTTCCTGTGCCGTAAATGCTGCGGAATAGGATATAAGACGCAGTCAGACCGCGCCTATAGGAGAACTCCGTATCAAAAGAAAAAACTTCCTGGGCAAGAGAAAAAGAAGAAGATGACCATGGAAGAGGCTATGGAGGCCATGGAAAGAATTGTAAGCGAGCGGATGTGGAACACCCCTTAAGGTGGCCCAGCTTATGCTGAAAATCCACGGCTGAGAGGGTTATTTCTGCCGTGAAATTCAAAAGTAATGCTGTGCGATATAGACACGCCTTTTTTTTAATACCTGCCTACAATAACTTCCGAATACATCCTGTTTTATCGAAAATCCCAAAGCCATATTTTAACAGAACAGCTTCATGCCCGCAAAAGGGTCTTTATACCCTGTTTATGAAAGGAGTAAAATACCTGCTATTCTTATCCCCGAAGAAGCTCAGAAAATCATCCAGCAGCCGAACAAAAGGTCGAAATAAAGCACTGCCTTTATATGTGATTGGGTATCGGATGTCATCAGCCTTCGGGCCGGGAATGTCAAGATAGGCAATAGGGAAGCCATCGCGATGAAAGGAAAGGGCAGCATAGACAGGAACCTGTCTTTCAGCGATTATACTGCTGAGCTGTTTGAGAAATATAAGAAGATATGCGTACATACATTAAGACACTATTTTGTTCTGGATTACTACAAGAGGTCGGGTCACGACCTTATCCGTTTACAGAAGATACTCGGTTACAAAAGCGTTAATACCACGGAGATATACTGCTTGATGGACCCTGCGGATGTGAAGAATGGGCTTAAGGAATACTATAGTAAACTCGGTGAGGTTGATAAAACGGCATTAAAGGACCGGATACAACAGTTCGAGAAAGAACTGAGAAAGATAAAGGGGGAGATGCAGGTTGTTCTCTCCCGGAATCTCATGATTTTCTTTCCGACTGATGGGGGAGAAAATCTCGAATGAGGCAACATTTTTGCCAAGTGGGAAATTTGCCGCGATATGGGATAACATATTTACCGTTATGTTATTTATTCTCCGTAAATATCCTGTCAAACTCAGGGGCTGATTTCCTGAAGATTTCCAGTACAGCAGGGGCAAAGTGTTCGGGTTTGGTTTTATCGTCGCCTTCAAAAATAATCCGGCAGGCGGTTTCGTGGTCAAAACTCTCCTTATACGGACGCTTGCTTCTTAAAGCGTCGTACACATCTGCCATTTTCACTATGCGTCCTTCCATTGGAATATCCGCGCCTTTGAGTGCCGAGGGATACCCGGTGCCATCCCAGTTTTCGTGGTGGGCGAGAGCAATCTTTTCCGCAAATTGCAGATACTGCGAAGATGACCCTTTCAGGATATCTGCACCGATTTTAGCGTGAGACTTCATAACCTCAAATTCTTCAGGCGTGAGGAAAGCCGGCTTGTGCAGAATGCTGTCGGGAATTCCCACCTTGCCCAGGTCATGCATGGGGGCAGCATGAAACATCGCTTCCGCGTTTTCGGGAGAAAACCCCAATTGCTTCGACAATAACCTTGAATAATGTCCTATTCTCCTGATATGCAAACCGGTTTCCTCGTCACGGTACTCGGAGGTTACAGTCAGGCGATAGATAGTTTCAATATAACCGACTTTTATTTTCTTGTTTGCCCCGTCAAGTTCGTGCAGGGACTTTGTCAGTTCCTCTATACGCATCTGCACTTTTTCTTCCAGGTTTTTCTGATATGCCCTGTTTTGAAAAACTAACAGGCGCTTCTCAAAATTGGACGTTATGCAATGTCTAAGCTCGTCAATCTTAAGAGGCTTTAACACGTAACTGTCTGCACCATGGTTGAGGGAAGTGATGGCATCGGAAAGGTCATCGCTGGCCGTCATAACGATAAAACCTGTATCAGGCAGGCACTTTTTTACTCTTTTCAGAAGGTCCAGTCCGCTTTCCCCCGGCATATGAATGTCGGTTATCACCAGGGCCGGTTTTGTTTTCCGTATAATTTCAAACCCTTCTGCGGCGTTGCCTGCTTTCTCCACGTTGTTATATCCCAGGTATTCCAGGGAACGGGACAGAAAACGCAGGATTGTCACCTCGTCATCGATTATCAGTATTCTTTCGGGGTGTTCTTTTTCATCCGTCATTTTCTCCTCCCTGTACCGGAAGCGTGATGGTGAAGATTGCGCCGCCTTCTTTCCTGTTACCTGCATTGATTTCTCCGCCGTGTTCCTTGATAATGCCGTAACTGACTGGAAGTCCCAGGCCGGTTCCTTTTCCTACCGGCTTGGTGGTAAAAAACGGGTCGAACAGTTTCGGTATCACATCGGCCGGAATGCCCCGCCCTGTATCTGCAATTTCAACAACAGCTTCCTGTGGTTCCGGCCGCTTTCCCTTCAGGAATAGGTTAATCGACAGTGTGCCGCCTCGCCCTGCTTCCAGCATCGAGTATTCTGCATTGGTGACAATGTTTAAAAATACCTGCTCCAGCTGGGATGGGTCAGCCATTATTTGCGGTATCTCCTGAGGGCAGTTCCTCTCAACTTTGATATTCCTTGATTTCATTTCGTATTCCCTGATGGTTAATATCGTGTCAATAATCTCACAGATGGATACATTCTTGCGCATCGGCTCTTCCCTTCTGGCAAACCGGAGAAGGTTTTGAACGATTTTGTGGATACGCTCGCTTGATTGATAAATAGACTCGATGTCTTTCATTGTCTCTTTACCAAGAGTTCCCTTGTTCTCCCTCACCAATAGTTCAGAAAGTCCCATTATTCCGGTCAGCGGATTGTTTATTTCATGTGCTACCCCTGCTATCAGCTCGCCCACCGCAGCCAGTTTCTCGGACCGGACCAGTTGCTCCTGAAGACTTTTTCTTTTCTCCTCGTCTTGCTTGATTTCGGTAATATCGCGTGCTATTGAAACTGTGCCTGTTACTTTGCCAGTCGAATCTTTGAGCGACTGACTCCACCATGTAAGCAAGCGCGGTTGCCCATCCTGTCGCCGTTGCAAACTATTGAGATTAATAACCTGTTGGGTATTGTCCAACAACGGCTGAATGTTTTGAAGCGTATTCTGTTCGCCAACGAAATAGAAGCTGGCTTCCTTTCCGATTACATCATCCCCGAAAAACTCAAAGCCTGCTTTATTAGCCCACGTGTAGACTTTATTGCAGTCTGTTTCTATGACGATATCAGGAATGGAAGTCAAGAGGGCTTCCTGGTGTTTTGAAATCTGCGTAAGCTGCTTATCCATCTGAGTGCGGGCGAGCGTAATGCCGATGTTTGTGCAAAGTCCTTCAAAGAAACTAATCCTATCTATTGTGAACTGGTCGCGCTTGTGGTCATTGAGTTGAAGCAAGCCGATTATTTCATCGCCTGAGCGCAGCGGGACAAGCGCCACAGATTCGTATCCTGCGGTATTGCAGTAATTGCGGGTACGGGCCTGCCGGTCTTTTTCGGTAGTTGTAGCCAGCAGGTCAGTGGTACTGTTGGTCCAGAAACTGCCGCCTTTGGTGAAAAATGGCAGTTCGGGGTCGGTCCGTCCGCAAATGATATTTCCGCACATGCATTCCAGGCAGGGTTTGCCCTGCTCATCAAGTCTCAGGTTGCCTTTTTTGTCATGAGAACAAAGGGAGTTCTCCTTTTCCACAAACTCTTCAGGGAAACCGTTCTGTGCAAAATAGGGGAAGTCTTCGCCTTTGCGCAGGCGGATACCCACAGCTTCGATGTTTGAATGCTGCTTGATAAGATTCAAAATATCGGAGATTGTGTTTAGCGTATCGGGCTGCTTATTCAGCAAATTCAGGCATTCATACGACAATTGCTGGCGGTCTTCTAACTTTTTGCGTTCGTCAATATCGGTGAACATGCCGACCATGCAAAGTTTTCCGTTCATTTTCAGGGGGAACGAGTTTATGTCTGCGTAGAAGACGCTGCCATTTTTCCTCTGTACCGGACAACTGAAAAGATTTATCTCTTTCTTTGCCTGCTTTTCAAATGCCTCCATGATAGCGGGGAGATACTCCTGTGGGTGGATATTCTGCATACCTAATGTCGTCAGCTCCTTTTCTGTATAGCCGAGCATATTGCAGACGGCCGGGTTGGCGAACAGAAGTTTTTTGGTAGCAGTATCGACCACGAGTATCCCGGTAGTAGAGTTTTCAAAAACAGAACGGAAACGCTCCTCGCTTTCCCGTAATGATATTGTTGCATTCTTACTCTCAGTAATGTCTGTAATTGAGCCAATCCATTGTAGCGGTTTTCCTTCCGGCGTTCTTGAGACAATCCCACGGACTGACCACCACAGGAAAACACCGTCTTTCCTGCGTATACGGTATTCAGAAATAAAAGGCTTTTGCTCCTTGATACTTGTCTGTATCTCAGCTATTATACGCTCTCTGTCATCCGGATGAAGCAGTGCCTGCCAGCTCTCGAATGTCCTCGGAAATTCACCCGGTTCATAGCCGAGTAGTTCGTCAATCTTGCCAAACCACTGGGTGGTATGTTTCAAATCCCATATGTAAACTAAATCATTTGAACTTTTAACGGCAAGGCTGAAAAGCATCTCGCTATTCCGCAACTTCTCATCCGCCTGCTTGCGCTCGGTGATATCGCGGATGTTGCACTGCATAACTGCTGCCCTGTCAACCAGAAAAATATCTGCGCTTATGCTTGTGCCTTCCCGGGTTTTTACCGATGTGTTCTTATAATAAATCATGCCATCTCTTTCCAATCGTGACATCATTTCTTGAAAGTTTTTATGATCTTTAGTCATGCCGATTGTCCAGAGTTTCTTTTTCAAAAACTCTTCCGCGGAATAACCGAGCAATTTCTGGGCAGATGCGTTAGAGTTAAGAATGTCACCTTCGATTTTGTGAATAAGCAATAATCCATCGCGTGATGTTTCAAATGCCCCGCGAAAACGCTTCTCGGATTCCTCCAATTTTACTTGGAAATCCTTTTGCTCGGTGATATCCTCGATAGCCAGGAGGATTATCCGTTCCTTTCCCGGCCCTCGTTCGATTTGCCGGGCATTCAGGAGCATTATGCGCCTGCCGATGGTGGCAAAATCGTGTTCAACCTCGTAGTTATCAAAGGTTGTCTTTTCGGGAAGGATGGTTTCCAGCAGTTCCCGCAGCCTGGGAATATCCCACTGTTTATCGCCCAGGTCATAGATAAGTCGTCCCACAGTCTCTTCAGGTTTTACCTTGAAGAAAGCGTAGAAGGAACGGCTGGCGGTGACCACCTTGAGGTTTTGGTCCAGAACGATTAAGGGTTCTCGTATGGTGTTTATGATGCTCTCGGCGAATTCCGAGGATTTTGTTGCAGTTTTTTTTGCGGTTCTTTTCACTGCCATTTTTGTCTCCTTTTATTCGGTGATGCCAGGATAAGGAGTTTATCTTCTATACGCTGGTTTGCAAGAAATATCAATAATTACCTTCCTTTTACGTCCATTAATGCCTATTTTGCCAATTTTTCAATACTTGTCCATAATTTCTTATAATCAGGAGGTTTTATGAAAATCCCGTCTGCGCCTGCTTTCCTCATTTGGTTCATATTCTTTTCAGGGGCAGGACCTGTTATGGCAATCACGGCGATATGTTTTGTATGCGGGTCGGATTTTATATGTTTGCAGATTTCAAATCCGTCTATTCCCGGCATTATCAAATAAAGAATTACTATATCAGGGTTAAAGCTGACAAGGAGTTTTCCTGCATCAAATCCGTTGGTGGCTCCGAGTATGTGGTAATGAGGATTTGCTTTTTCAAGGAAGGTTTTCAGTGTTTTTATGATTCGAGGTTCATCATTAACAATCAGGATTTTAAGCGTTGGTGCCGCGATAATTTCAGAATCCACTTGATTGTGTAAATCATGTTGCTTGATAAATTCCGCAAAATCGTTCTTTGCAACACGGTATTTCCCCTTGTGGACACGGACAGCTTTCAATTGCCCAAGTCTTATCCAGCGATAAACAGTAACGCGGGTAACGTGTAAAATTTTCCCTATTTCACCTGTCGTTAAATATGTCTTTTTGTTGATATGTATCATTTTTTACCTTTTTAACTATTTTACCCGTAAAATGCAATTTTGTTAAGGCCGCAGCAGTTACGGTTAATATTTTGGTCTTTTCAGTTTATGTTTCCGGTGACCAGATAGTGTTCATGAGAAGTCCGGAATTGTATGGATTGGGATAGACTGATAGAGATGGGAAAAACGACGGAAGCATTGATACATAAGGGAAAGCTTTATTTTGCGGAATGGGTGGGAACGGTTTTGCAGACCGCTGCCTTGCCACTTGGCTACCAGGCCCGGATATTCAACGTTTTTTCTTTACTGCAAGGATTTCCAAATCGGCTTTGTCCCTGTTCCGGCCGGAAATTTTCTTGCTTTCTATGAGATTTTCCAGGTCGATAAAATTTACCTTTATCTTTCCGTACTGCCCTTTCTTTCGTTGTTTCCAAATTTTTTCAAAGTCCAACTTTTCTATGGATGTAATTATGTCAACTCTTACCGGTTCATATCCAAGCTGGATGATGCTTTCTTTTTCCGTGAAATCTCTTTCTGAAAGTTTCAACGACCCGAAACCGAATTCATCCAGTGCTTTCAGTATTCTCCTTGCATTAACCTTTGTCGGTTCTATCAGGATGTCTATGTCCTTTGTGTACCGGGGCATTGCATGGAATGCTACCGCATATGCTCCCACTATGCAATATTTTACCCTATTTTTGTTTAATAATCCTAACAGTTCTTCGTAATCTTTTTCCGTTTTCATTATTGCTTTTGTCGAGGTTAAACCACATCTCCCTCAACATCTGAACTGTTTCCAGCCGCTTTCCTCCACTCATCTTCAGATAATAATTCCTGTCGTATTTCTCTGCCGCTTTAAAGCTTTTTGTCTTGTTAACCCATATCTTCATCCTGTAATTATACCACTTCTATCCTTAACCTGCCAAGTAAATTGCCCCGTGCTTTTGCACGGTAAATTTTTTGCAGCAGAATCAATCCGATGTTTATCGCCGTTGCGCGGCGGAGTTTGCCGCGGCCATCTCCAGCTTTCTCAATGACGCCTTCCCCCATTACTTGCTTTATTCCTTTTTGGGTTCGGAAAGTGCGGGAGGCAAGTATGACTTGTCTCGTTATACGGTATAAATGGTACTGCTGCATCATGGGGAGGCGGCAAACATTCTGTTATATCAAAGGTTTCACAAACCTGTTTCCTTATCCGTATGTCGTTTAGAGGGATTTTTTCCATTTTTGGTTTTGACCTCGCGGCTGAAAGGTGTTATTCTTAAAGCCTTAAAGGCGTTTTTAAAACGAACATGCAGGCGGTGGGAAATGAATTATCTTTCTATTTTTGTGATGTCTTTCACTATAGCCCTGATAGGCGCGCTGGCCCCGGGGCCTCTTCTTACCGCGGTTATTGCCAAAAGCCCCAGGTACGGATTTAAAACCGGGCCGATGATGATGGTAGGCCATGCCGCAGTGGAAATAGCCATGATTATTCTCCTTGTTTCGGGCCTTTCCCGTTTTATACAGAATCCCCTCTCGATAAAGATAATAGCCCTGCTGGGAGGCGTAATACTGATATCTTTCGGGGTTGATATGTTAATGAGAACGCCTTCTCTTTCAGGTGCGGATAATGGGAAGCCAATCAGGGATTCCAACCTGCCTTTGCTGGGAGCTGCCGTCAGCCTGAGCAACCCGTACTGGTCCATATGGTGGCTTACCATTGGACTGGGGCTGGTTCTTGCGGCGCAAAAGGCTGGCGTAGCAGCTTTATTCGTTTTCTTCGCCGGCCATATTCTGGCAGATGTAGGGTGGTACACCATTGTTTCTTTTACAATAAGCAGGGGGAAGCGCTTTATTTCCGGGAAGGTTTATAAAGCCATGATGAAAACCTGCGGGGTTCTTCTCGCGGGTTTTGGGCTTTATTTTATTTCGGCGGTATTCGGAAAGAATATGTAGGCTGTACGGGAAAGCGTGTTTTTTCGCCATTCTCACTTTTTAATTTAAAAGAGGGGTTTTAGGTCAAAAAAAGGCCGTGCCCCGGTGTTTTTTCACGTCGGCTTTTCACGGAGGATTATATGAAAGAAGCCTGCAGGGACGGGCTCTATTTCCTGGATGCCATACCTTTTCATGGCGACCCTTCAAGGGCGGCCGAAAACCTGAAAATAGCACAGGAAGGGGAGTATTTCGACCTTTTTAAAGGTATGCTGGATGAAGCGTCGAAAAGAGGCCTTCCCAAGGGAGTTTACAGGGTTTCTTACATTGAGGCAAGAACGGAAGATACTGTAACGATAGACGGCATAACTCTTAAGAGCAGGGTGTTGAGAGTAAATCTTGAAAACGTGCACCGGGTCTTTTTGTATGCCGTTACCTGCGGCAGGGAGCTTGAAGAATGGTCGAAAACCTTCAGCGACCCGCTTATGGCCTATTTTGCGGATTATATCAAGGAAGCCGCACTGGGTTCGGCGGTAAAATACCTGTACTCCCGCATACAGAAAACCTACCGTCTCGCAAAATTTGCGACAATGGCGCCGGGGTCTCTTGAGGATTGGCCGGTAGAGCAGCAGAAACCTTTTTTTAAAATACTTGGAGGGGTGGAAGAAACCGCAGGAATTATTCTTACGGACACTTTTCTCATGCTGCCGCCAAAATCCGTATCCGGAATCATCTTTCCTTCCGGGAGCTCTTTTGAAAGCTGCATGCTTTGTCCCCGGGAAAAATGCACCGGAAGGAAGGCCCCGTACAACAGGAACCTTTATGAGGATAAGTACGGGCCGGGGAGGTAATGTGCGTTTGCCCCCTTTGGAGTATTGATGTATACTGTAGAAGACAGGCGCTGGTAAAATTTACTGAAAGGGAGATACAAAAATGGCTTTCCTCGACAACAACTACCTTTTTGACAATGAAACAGCCCGTTTTGTTTTTAAGCAGGTTGCCGGCCTGCCCATTGTCGACCCCCATAACCATGCGGACGTGAAGGAGATAGCCGCCAATAAAAATTACACGGACCCCTGGCGGTTTTTTATCGGAACAGACCATTACATATGGGCGCTCTTAAGGAAGTTTTCTTTAGACGAGCATTACATAACGGGTTCCGCCGGAACAAAGGAAAAATGGCTCAAGCTTGCAGGAGTCTTTCCTTACATGGCAGGCAACCCCGTTTACGAGTGGATGCATCTCGAACTGAAAAGGTTTATGGGAATAGAAGATTTGCTCGGGCCGGAAACGGGAGAAAAAATATGGGAGGAAGCTTCCCGCCTTCTCCTGAAGCCCGAATACCGCCCGCAAAGCCTACTTGATAAGCTCGGTGTTGAAGTAATGTGTTCCAGCGACGACCCCCTGGACTTTCTGGATGACCACGAAAAGGTTAACAGCGACATGGGGCGAGTGGCGGTACATCCGACATGGCGAGCCGACAGGATAGTCAAAATATCTTCTCCTGGCTGGCCCGGGTATGTTGGAAAGCTCGCAGAAAGGTTTGGACAGAGGTGTTCTTCTCTTCAGGACCTGGTGGATATTCTCCGCCGTTCCCATGATTATTTCGCAGAACACGGGTGCAGGGCGAGCGACCACAGCATGAAAGCGCCTTTTCCCTGTTCGGCGGAAAAAGTGGAGGCAGGCCGGATATTCAAGAAAGCCATTGCGGGGGAAGAGATTCCCGCAGAGATGCAGGATATTCTTGCCGATTATATATTCGCCCGGCTGGCAGAGATGGATTCAGAAAAAAACTGGGTTTTCCAGATGCATATGGGCGTGTTCAGGGACACGCGGGTTTCCATGTTCGAAAGTTTCGGTCCTGACGCAGGCTGCGATGTTTCAGACCATGCGGTTGACATGCTGACTCCCCTGAGGGCATTTCTTAACCGCTTTGACGGCAGGCTTAAGGTATCTTTCTACTGCCTCGATTTCGTTTACCAGGCCACGCTGGCGACCCTTTCACGGGCCTTTGGGGACAGGGTCAGGCTGGGAGCAGCCTGGTGGTTTTGCGATACCCCTTTCGGCATGAAACGGCAGCTTGAATATATAAGCTCGGTGGACCTTTTGTATTCCTTTCCGGGCATGGTTTCGGATTCCCGCAGAATTCTTGCTTACGGTTCGAGGTTCGAGATGTTCCGAAGGGTTTTGAGCAGTTTTCTCGGCGCCATGATTGAAAAGGGAAGCATCCCCGAAGACGTTGCCCTCGAGCTTGCCCGCAGGGTATGTTATTCAAACCCGAAAGACTTTTTCAACCTTTAAGGGCGAAAACCGGAGGACGGTATGTTAAAAAAAGGAACGTTTTTGCTGGTTCTGGTTTTACTGGCATGCAGGTGTCATGGACAGGAAGAAGCAGGGCGGGAGTCGGGATTAAAGGAACTGGCGGGCAAAATAGAGGTTATTGAAAAAAAGGCAGACAGTGTTGCAAGGGAGTTTGCAGAAGCGCAGAAAGAACTCGGAGAGATAAAAAAGGAGTTGAAAGAGTTGAAAGAGGTTAATGAAAAACTCACCCTGTTTCTGCGCAATCTTGAGATTTACGTGAAAGGCGCTTCTTCTATCCGTCCCGAGAATTCCCGGTGGGAAAGCGTTGTTTCCGGCACAGAGGCCGGCGAGGTGTCGAAAATCCTCGGCCAGCCTGAAGAAATTACGGTTTTGAGGAGGGGCGGGGAAGTCTGGTATTACTATGGACTGGGCAGCATAACATTCAACGAGAGAGGTGCCGTCACAGAGAGAAAAAATTTCAAGGAGTATCCGCCCAAAAGGTAATAATCCGGGAATAAGCCTACCCGGAGTTTCGGTAAAAAGCTCCGTTTACGGGTTTTACGGGGTAAAATGCTGGTATTGTGCCGAAGGATTTTTTGTAGGCGCTTCCCAGGCCGTTTTCAAACCTTTCTGCAAAGGCTTTTTCAATGAGGATGATACAGCATCCTCCCATGCCTGCGCCTGTGAGCCTTGCCCCTTTTACTCCTTCGAATTTTTTCGCAAAGTCCACTATAAAGTCGAGTTCGCTGCAGCTGACCTCGTAAAGTTCTTTAAGGCTTTTATGGGATTGATACATGAGCCGGCCGAATTCATCCATCTTTTTTTCCGGCAAAAGCCTGGAAGCCTTAATTACCCTTTTGTTTTCTTCCACTATGTGCCTGGCCCTTCTGAAATCTTTTCTTGAAATCTTTTTTTCATATCTTTTCAGACTGGAGAAGGAAAGGTCTGCCAGGAATTCTGCTTTTTCCGTCTTTTTTACTGCTTCCAGAACTTTTGCTGCGGATGCAACCCTCTCGTTGTAAGCGGACGCGGATAACTTTCTCTCCTTCAGCGTATTGGCCAGGATAAATGCGTTGCCTTCCATGTAAAGCGGAACGTAACGGTAATCGAGCGTTTTGCAATTAATCATGATGGCGTGGCCCCTTTTCCCGAGATACGTGGAAAACTGGTCCATTATTCCGCAATTTACGCCTGCAAATTCGTTTTCCGCCCGGCGGGCAAGCTTTATGGTTTCAATCTGCGGCAGAGGCGCATCAAATAATTCCTGCAGGAGGGACGCTGTCGCTATTTCGAGTGCGGCAGAGGAACTCAGCCCGCTTCCCGCCGGAATATTCCCTCCGAACGCAATTTCCACCCCGCATTTCATGTAGCCGGATTTCCTGAATTCTTCTATTACCCCCAGCAGGTAGTTTGCCCATGTCTTGCTTTTCTGGCAGGCGATATTTTCAAGAGGTATTTCCAGAAACTCTTTGTAATTGCAGGCTAAGATTCTAATGTTCTTTTTTCGTGTTTTTCTTCCGGAGGCGTACATGAACCTGTCAATAGCCATGGGCATGACATGGCCTCCCTGGTAATCTACGTGTTCGCCTATCAGGTTGGCTCTTCCGGGAGCCTCAACCGAAATAAAGCCTGGTTCTCTCCCGAAAGCTCCGACAAAAGCTTTTTCTATCTCTGCCTTCATGGGCCCCTGAATCTCCTTGAAAATTTCAAATCCGGTTCAATATACGGAGCAACCAGAATATTATATAAAAAAATTTTACTTATTGGAAATTTAGTGTAAAATTATATAAATTGTAATATATGTAATATAATATCCCGTGAGTCTCTTAAGTTGAACATAACTGCAAAAAAAGAGGGCAGTTAAATAAAAAGAAGGAGCACATAAAATGGAGCAAAAGATTGAAAAGCAGCTTACCCTGCCTTTTAAGAATGCTGTCCAGATGAGCATCAGGAGCCTCAAGATAAGGTTTGGACGCTCTATTATCATTACCATGTCCATCCTTCTCGGGATAGCCTTTCTCATGTCCATCCTTGCGACAAACGCCTTCACGATGGCTTTGATAGAAAGGGGGCCTGAAGAACTTAAGGCCATTCTAATGACAGACCTGGAAGAGGTGAGGACGAAACAGGTTTGGCTTGTGACCCTCTCTCTGCTCGTTTGTGTTGTGGGTATCGTAAACGCCATGTTGATGTCGGTTACCGAAAGGTCGAGAGAGATAGGTACAATGAAATGCCTGGGAGCGCTTGACAAGTTTATCGTTGAGCTCTTTATGATAGAATCTTTTGCCCACGGCGTTTTCGGGTCCCTGATAGGAAGCCTTCTGGGCGTGGTGATAATGACTCTGGTCTTTATCTTCCAGCACGGGTTTTTAATAATAAGGATTTTCCCTGTTTTAACGATACTGAAATACCTGCTTTTTACTGTTTCCCTGGGGACATTTCTTGCCATTGTGGGGGCTCTTTATCCTGCCAGTGTTTCGGCGAAAATGGAACCTGCAGAGGCTATAAGAAGGGAAGTTTAAATTTTACAGTTCGGCGATATTCATTAACAAAGGGGATAAAATGGCTAAAGAAGCAATTGTAAGAACAATCGGTGTAAAGAAGGTCTATATGCTGGGCAAGATACCCCTCCGCGTTCTTAAGGGGATTGATATTGAAATATTAAAGGGAGAATACATCTCCATCATGGGTCCTTCGGGAAGCGGCAAGACAACCCTTTTCAACATGATAGGAGGGCTGGATAAGCCCTCTGAAGGCAAGGTTTACATAGACGAGGTTGATATTGCCCAGCTCGATGCTTACGAACTTGCCTGGCTGAGATGCCGAAAGATAGGGTATATATTTCAGTCGTTCAACCTTATACCCGTTATGACGGCCCTTGAAAATGTCATGCTTCCCATGATATTCGCCGGACTGACAACAGATGAGGCAAGGGAAAAGGCAAAGGTTCACCTGGAAACTGTGGGGCTGGGAGAGAGGCTTGACCATAAGCCCTTTGAGCTTTCGGGCGGCCAGCAGCAGAGGGTTGCAATAGCGAGGGCCCTTGCGAATGACCCTGCCATAGTGCTTGCCGACGAACCTACGGGTAACCTGGACCTTAAAACAGGCAAGGAGATTATTACCCTTCTGCGGCAGATGAACAAGGATAAAAATGTAAGCATCATTACCGCGACCCACGACCTTAAGATGCTCGATGTATCCGACAGGGTCATATGGCTCAGGGACGGGATGATAGAGCGAGTCGAGGACAGGGAAAACATTACCATTAAAGTGGGAGAAGTCGAAGGAGAAGAGGGCGGTTAAAAAGGTGGAGTTGCAAAGTATAGGGTTTATCGGATGCGGCAATATGGGCGGGGCTCTGCTCCGGTCGGTTGTCGATAACGGGGTTTTCGCTCCTTCCCGCGTATATGCTTCCGATGCAAGGAAAGAACAACTGGAGATGCTGGGAGATATCGGTATAAACATAACCGATAACCTTTCCCTT
>Ga0272443_10005095_pt1 | contig 13787 bp, 13 predicted proteins | sample SSMAcet12_FD_193581 | JGI IMG/M metagenome (GOLD analysis project Ga0272443, IMG submission 193581) | Marine sediment archaeal communities from Little Sippewissett salt marsh, Falmouth, MA, United States - SSM-Acet-12 | ecosystem: Environmental > Aquatic > Marine > Wetlands > Sediment ...
AAAACAATACTTTCTTTATCGAGAACTCTGATACCGACCTTTTCTCCGTAAACAGTTGGAACGGTAGCTATACGAAAATCGACCTTTCTTCCCATAAGCTGTGCTTGAAATCTACCATCCTGGGGCTTTCTTTTTTCCTGTATTTTGAGATTCGACATAACTTTAAGCCTCGAAACCACAGCCTTATGTAAACGCCATGGAGGAGGTTGAAAATTATGAAGAACACCATCGACTCTCATCCGAACCCTGATATCCTTATCAAAAGGCTCTATATGAAGATCGCTTGCTTTCTCGGCTACAACTTTTTTTAATAGAAAATTGACATATTGTACGACAGGGCCAGAATCGATCTGCGCGGCAAGAGCCGAAACCCCTTCATCATCTTCCTCTTTCTCCATTATCTCGACCGCGTCTTCCGCCAAACCCATCTCTTCCGCAACTTCATCCTCGAGGGCTTTAGTCTCATAATGCTCTTTTAAGATCCTCTTGACTGAAAGCTCGGCTGCCACCAAAGGTCTTATTTCGTAACCTGTCCTGAACCTTATATCTTCCTGAGCCTGAACATCATTCGGGTTTATCATTGCCAAATATAGAGTTTTTCCCTTTTTCTCGACAGGAATACATTCATAGGCCCTGGCAATATCCGGAGAAATTAAATTTAAAACTTCGTCGTCTAAAGGATAATCGGAAAGTACAACACCTTTTACATTCAAATTCTTTTCGAGAGCTCTGATCAACTGTTCTTCACTTATATAACCTAACCCTATGAGGTTCGCACCCAAACGTCCTCCGGCTTCTCTCTGCCTTTTCAGCGCTTCTTTCAACTGATCTTCAGATATAGCGCCATCTAATAATAGTATCCTTCCTACTCTCACTTTATTATTATAAATACTTTTCACTCAAAAGTCAAGGTTGGAAATGATTTAACGAAAGGGACTTGACTTATCAGCTTACAGAGTTAAAATAAGTATAAATGGGGGCGAATTGGCTCTCGACGGAATACGGCTGGATTGAAAGCCGCATGCCGAGCTGTCATAACTCGATAAACTGTGGCATTTTTATAATAAATGGCAACTATAATTACGCCATGGCAGCTTAATTAAGCTGCTCGTCCTTTCCGGACGTTCTCTCCTTACTCCGGATGTGGGCGTCATAAAAAGGAGATAGGTTGTGAGACTGCCAGGATTTCACAACTAAAAAAAATACTGGCTTGGTCATTTCGATCCCTGTGATTGGGGCAAGAAATGTCGACATTAAAACAATTACTAAGCATGTAGAAGTTTTCAAACAGGTATTTCGGACGCGGGTTCGATTCCCGCCGCCTCCACCAAAAACAAGGGAGGAAAAATGAAAATAACGCCTTTAGACATCAGGAAACAGGAATTCAGAAAAGCATTTAAAGGCTACGATAAAAATGAAGTCGATATTTTTCTCGAGATGCTGGCAAAAGAAATAGAAAATATTGTGCGTGACAACAAAAGGATGACAGACCAATTAAAAGAATTAGATTCGCGAATAGAAGATTATAAAAGAATGGAAAAAACACTTCAGGATACGCTAACTTCTACACAGAAGACAACAGATGAAATCAGAAGGAATGCGAGAAAAGAAGCAGAGATGATACTACAAAAAGCCAAATTGCAAGCGAGCGAAATAATAGAAAACGCGGCTACCAAAGTAAAAGACTTGCAAAGTCAAATAAGCGCTTTAAGAAATCAAAAAGACGGATTTGTAATACAGTTACGCAGCTTCCTATCATCACAATTAAAAATGCTCGAGGAAGTCGAAATTATTAATGTAAAGGAAAGAAGCAAAAAGTACTCTTCATCAGAAAATGAAAAATCAGAAGAATTAGAGAAAACGAAGAAAAAAGTTCAGGAATTATTCAAGGAATAGATTTAAGGAAAAAGGAATAATGGGTTCAGAGAAAAAAGAAGTATTTGATATTTTATCTAAAAGCAAGGAATATATTCTCAATAAAGTCAACTTCGACAGTTTTGACTTCGGGATAATATTAGGATCCGGTCTCGGCGATGTTTCCGGAGAAATTAAAAATTCCGTAAAAATATTATATAAAGATATTCCCAACTTTCCCGTTTCAACAGTTAAGGGACATTCCGGTAACTTAATATGCGGAGAAATAGAAAATAAAAAAGTTTGTGTTATGAATGGTAGATTTCATTATTATGAAGGATATCCGATGGAAAAAGTTGTTTTCGGAGTGAAGCTCCTCTGTTTTCTGGGAATAAAAACTCTTATATTATCTAATGCTGCGGGCGGAGTAAATCCGTTGTTCTCCAGAGGAGACATTATGATTATTACCGATCATATCAATCTTTTCCCGGAGCATCCCTTAAGAGGACCCAACGATGAACGTCTGGGACCGAGATTCGTCGATATGTACAACACTTACGACAGGGATTTAATAGAAAAAACAGAAGACATTGCTTTAAAAGCCGGAATCAAAGTCCGAAAAGGCGTTTATTTCGGACTACAGGGACCCACCTTTGAAACCGCAGCAGAATACAGGATGATCAGAATATTAGGTGCTGATGCGGTAGGTATGTCAACAGTACCTGAAGCGATAGTCGCGAAATGGATGGATACGAAAATCCTGGGTCTTTCTATAATCACCGATACCTGCTTGCCCGATGCCATGGAACCTGTTAGCCACGAAATAGTACTAAAAGCGGCCAATACTGCCGCTCCAAAACTTTCCAGGTTAGTAGTAGACGTTGTTAAAAAAATATAATTTTTACTTATTCATAATATCACTTCTGTTTATTATCAATTGCGAACAAAAAAGCAATTATAATAAAGCTTTTGAATATTACCACTCACTAAGACCGACACGAGCTTTAATCCTGCTGGAAAATTCAAATATACCCAAAGAGATATACCTTCAGGGAGAAATTTATCTTAATCTGAACGATCCGAGAAGAGCATTAAAGTCTTTTGAAAGACTGATCGATACAGATCCCAGATGGAAAACGAGAGTACTAAGAGAATTATTAGAGGCCGGAGAAGAAGCATCAAAAAAAGGAAAAGATTTTATGGCAGTTATGATTTATTCGAAAATATTAGAATTTGAACCAGAATTCGATCTTAAAGAAAAGAATATATTAATGGGTAACTGGTTCTTTGATTCAAGGGAATACGAAAAAAGCATCGATTACTACATAAATGGATTAAAGTACAAAAATAAGGACGAAACCCTAAGACTGAAATTAGCTCAATGCTACATAAAACTTAACGATTTGGTTTCAGCCTATGATGTTCTAAAGGAATCGACTAAAGAACTTTCAAGCTGGAGATTGCGGTATTGGCTAGGCAAAACTTCTTTTAATCTTGCTGAAAAAAGAATTAAAGAAGGAAACTACGAGTCCGCCGAATTATATCTTAAAGAATTGATTTCTATAGGAATGCCTAAAGTACTGATAGACGACGCTCACTTCTTGTTGGGCGATATTAAATTAAGTCAGGAAAATTATGAAGAAGCCGCGAATCATTACAATAAAGTACTGGATCTTAACAAATTCGCGAAACCCAAAATCAGAAGAGAAGCGGAAGAAGCTCTTGAAATTATAAAGCATATGGAGGAGGATAATTCTTGAAGAAAAAAATATACTTTATCATATTCTTTGTATTAGTTTTATATTCCTGTTCAAAGAATACAAGGCCTGATATTACCTCACCTGATGAAGAATATCAGCAAATCGTTAAGTTTTTTGAAGAAGGAAATTATGAAAAATCCCTTAATTACCTAAAGCACTTCTTTAACAGATATCCGGGCAGTCATTGGATAGATGATGCTCAATTTTACTACGCGGAATCATACTACAAATCGGAAAATTACATGGAAGCAATGAATGAATTTCAATTTCTCCTCAATAACTTTCCGAATTCAAACTGGAGCGAACTCGCTCTTCTCAGGAAGGCTCAATGTCTGGAAGAAATGGCGCCACTACCACAAAGAGACCAAACGCTAACAAAAGAAGCTATAGATTCTTACAATGATTTTATAAGAAAATATCCTTACTCCAAATACCTGGAAGAAGCCTACATTGGCAAAAAAAGGGCTCAGGAAAAAATGAATCAAAATTTTTTGGAAATCGGAGAAACTTATATTAAAATGGGAATTAAAAAATCGGCGGTTGTATATCTAACAGAAGTGGCGAAAAACAGTGAAACATGGGATGACAGAGCCAATTTATTACTCGGAGATATAGCTTTATCAAACAATAAGGACTCACTCGCTATTTCTTATTATTCGAAAGTTGAAGGAGAATTAAAAGAAAAAGCTCTGAAAAAATTAAAAGAAATAAATTGAAAGCAATTTTCGGCGGAAATTTTAACCCTGTTCATACCGGACACTTAATACTTGCCGCGGATGCTTTACGTTTATTATCTTTAGACAAAGTATTGTTCATTCCCGCGTGGAAATCTCCTTTTAAGGAAAACGTTCCTGTTATTCCGTTCGAAGACAGATACAACATGTTGGAATTAGCTGCATCCAACAAAAAATACCTTAAAGTATTAGATATCGAAGGGAAGAGAAAAGGAATTTCATATACCTATCAGACTTTAAAGGAACTTCTTAAAAAAGAAAAAAATTTATGTGTTCTAATAGGTGAAGACCAGGCTAAGGATTTTAAAGAGTGGTACAAGTGGGAAGAAATTCTGAAAATGGCGAATGTTTTCGTCTTTAAAAGAAGCAAAAAAAAACACAAATATCCGGAGGGACTAAAAATCCTTAACTCCAGAATAATTGAAATTTCTTCTACCGAAATCCGAAATAAAATAAAAAACGGCCAACCTGTAGACTTTCTCGTACCTGACCCTGTACGCGATTACATAAGAAAGCATAAACTGTATATAAACTAACGCTATTGGTTTTTAGCCGATGCTGTGACAAAACCCCTGTTTTTCAATGTAGGGCAACCCTTCAGGTTTACGAAATAAAGGATCGGCAGTATCTTAGCACGGCTAAAGCCGTGCCCTAGGAACAAAATCGATAATTTTGTCACAGTTTCAGCGAGAGGCTAAAAGCCTGTACAATTATTTTCTTTTCTCTATCTTACCTGAATATTCCAGTATGAGTTCACCCGTACCCGGGGAAACCGTATAAATATTGCAGAGTAGAAGATCTCCGATTTTGAATTTGTAATATGCTCCTGAGAGAGAACGTCCTCTAATTTTATAATTATCGCCGGGCAGAATTCTTATTGGTATAAACCCTGTAACCAAAAAATCATCCAGCTCTACCCAGATACCGTCAGAAGAGATATTGGTTACCATACCTTTAAATTCTTTATCTGTATTTTCCTCAAGATATCGCATTATGAAGAATTTTGTTATTTCTTTCTCGGCTGAATCTGATTTCCACTCTCTTTCTGTCGAATAATCTGCTATAGATTTCAACTCTTCCTGCCTGTATGATTCACCAAAAAGGAGTCTATGAACAATAATATCAGGATACCTTCTTATGGGAGACGTAAAATGGGTATATATCTGGGAACCTAAACCATAATGAGGCTCTGGTTTTGCGATATATCTTGCCCTCTTCATACACCTTAATAACTCATAGTTTAAAACCCTTCTGTAAGGAGAATTCTTTATCTCATCCAGAAAAAAAGACAAATCTTTTCTCTTAATAGAAGATAATTGAAATCCAAGATTCTCGACTAACTCTTTAAACTGTTCCAATTCATTTCTTTCCGGCTCTTCATGAATTCTATAAATTGCCGGAATTTTCCTCTTTTTTAATTCCTGAGCTACCGACTCATTTGCCGCCAGCATAAACTGTTCTATAATTCTATGAGACCACAATTCTCTGACCGGATAAACCGCGACCGGACGAGAATCATTTACTTCGACTCTGACCTCTTCTCTGAAAAAATCAAGGTATCCTTCATTTGTTCTCTTCTCGGAAAGAATTTTTGCGAGTTCGGACGCCAGTTTAAGATCTGAGGCATAATCCGATTCGACTTTACCGTCAAGAATTTCTTGGACTCCCGTATAAGAAAATTTCTTATCAGATTTAACTTTTGATCTATAAAACTTTTTTTCCAGAGGATTTCCTCTATTATCGAATTTAATATATGCTGTAACCGCGGGCGACTCTTTCTTTTCGTCCAGACTCAACAATTTTGTGATTTCCTCCGGAAGCATAAAATAAGTCTCATTTGGAAGATAGGTGGTACAACCTCGTTTTCTTGCATCATTATCAATCGAAGAATTCCTTCGCACTCCCGCCGAAACATCCGCGATATGAACCCAGAGATGGAAACTATTAGAATCTTTTTTTACTGAAATAGCGTCGTCAAGATCCTTAGCATCGGAAGGATCAATTGAAAAGGTCCTCAAAGAGGTAAAATCTTCCCTTCCTTTAAGCGAAGGCTGAGAAAAATCTCTCGTTTCCGCCAGGGCTTTATTCGAAAATCTATGCGTTAGATTATATTCCTGTTTAACAATGATATTATATAAATTCTCCTCACTGATTTTTTTCGAGAACTTTACAAGCGGCGGGAGAACGGGCGTAGTCCATTTAACAAATTCCGCAAGAACAAAATCACCCTCATCGGCTCTATGGGCATCTTCGAGCTCAAAATAGTGCGGAATATTTTTATCCTGAGGCTGTAACATCAATCTGCTTTCGAACATAATGACTTTTCCGACAAAATAATTTCTCGATCTCTCGATTACTTCTTCGACTCTCGCTTTTAATCTACCTCTGGATTTCCCGGTTATCTTAGCTAACACCAGATCCCCATTTAAGGCGGTATAAGTATCGTCGGGAGGGATAAAAAGGTCTTTCATGTCCGAAGCGGGCATTAAAAATCCATAACCATCTTTTTTACCATCAAAAATTCCTCTTATATACCCGGCTCTCTCCGCAAGCGCATACTTTTTCCCCTTTGATACTATTTTCCCTTCTCTTTCAAGTCTTTTTAACAAAGGTTTAATGCATTTCCCGCATTTCTTCTTGAGTGTTTTTATGTTTAAATATACAGAAGAACCTTTTTTTAAAGATTCAAAAACACATTGGGTTTTTTTGTCCATTTGCATCAAAACGAATCTCTCTTTCTTCTCTTTGCTTTAGGTAATATTCCCATTTGATTTCGATATTTTGCTACTGTACGACGAGTAATGTTGATGCCTTCTTTTTCCAATTCTTCTTTTATTTTTTGATCAGAGAGTTTCTTACTTCCTTCCGATGCGACAATTCTTTTAATCTTCTCTCTTATTGTATTTGTCGAAAAGTTTTGTTCCTTACCCTTAACACCCCCACTTAAAAGATGCTTCATGTGAAAAACTCCCTGCGGGCTCTGCACATAAGTATCTTTTATATACCTGGAAATAGTAGACTCCGACAGATTTGTCTTCCTGGCTATTTTCTTGAGAGTCAGCGGATTCATGTGCATTACCCCTTTACAAAAAAAGTCTTTCTGAAAACCTACTATATATTCCATAACTTTTCTGTAATTTTTTTTTCGCATATCCAGGGACTGAAGAATAAATTTAGCTCTTTCCATCCATTTCTCGACAAACTTTATCGTTTTTTTATCGTAATTCTCCGGTGCCTGTAAAACGCCGAGGTATCTTGAATTTAAACGGAAGAAAGGAAGTTCGGGCTCGCTTATAGAAATTTTCAGTTCTTCTCCGTTTTTTTCAACAATCACAGAAGGTATAATATATTCAATTTTTCCGAAATCTCTTCCTGTTGGGCGAGGATTAATTTTTTCAATTTTAGTTATAGCGTTCTTAACATCTTGTTCATTTATATTTAAAGCTTCCGCTATTTTTTTTGCTTCTTTATTTTTATACTCATCCCAAAAATTTTCAACTATTTCAAGCTCGAGCCCTTGTCTTTCCGATACTCTCTCAAGATGCAGCTTTAACGATTCACGTATATTTCTCGCAGCTATCCCGGGAGGAGCCGATTCCTGAATGATTTTAAGAACTTCTTCTAAATCGCTTTCCGAAATGCCGAAAAATTCAGCTATCGTAGGTAAGGGCGTGTCCAAAAACCCTTCATCTGTAAGAGAATCGATCATATATTCTCCGACTACGATCAATCTCTCGTCTGACAGTTCCATACGAAGTTCTGTTTTTAGTTGTTCTGAAAGCGGAGAAGTGTAGGGTATCTGGCTTTTATCTGTTATTTCTGAATCAGACGGAACAAAATACGTCGGAAAATCTTCCTCAAAAAAATCTTTCAGCTCTTTATCCAGCAGGTCCTCTTCCTCTTTTTCTTCTTTTTCCTTTTCTTCCCCGGCAGTTGCAGACTCCGGAATATCGGGAAATTCATCTTCTTCATTTAGGTTTAACATAGGATTAACTTCTATTTCCTGGTAAATTATATTTTTTAACTCGAGACGCGGACATTGAGTAATTTTTATCATAAGCACCTGAAGAGGACTCATCTTTTGTTCGAGTTTTAAGCTATGTTGAATTTTTTGCGTGGGCGAAATTTTTCTGTTATCCATATTTTCAGAGTTTAAATTTTGTTCCCAGATATAGCTTTTTAGCTTTCTTATTCGAGATTAAATCGTCTGCTTTACCATGCAATATTATTTTTCCATCAAACATTAGATAAGCCCTATCTGTAATCTGCAGAGTTTCCCGTACATTATGATCCGTTATTAGTATACCTATATTCTTTTTTTTAAGTACTAAAACCATTTCCTGTAGTTCTTCCCTGGTTATAGGATCGATTCCGGTAAATGGTTCGTCTAATAACAGAAACTTAGGGTCCGAAGTAAGGGCTCTGGCTATTTCAACTCTCCTTCTTTCTCCCCCGGAAAGTTTGCTGGCATTTTGATCCAGCAAAGAAGAAAGTCTGAATTCAGCTACCAATTCATCGTATCTTTTTTTTCTTATCTCGGAATCCTTAATCAAAATTTCAAGAACTGCCATAAGATTATTTGCTACTGAAAGACCTCTGAAAATAGAAGCTTCCTGTGGTAAATATCCTATTCCAAGCTGCGCTCTTTTATGCATCGGTTTTCTGGTGATTTTTTCGTCGTCAAGATAAATATCGCCCCCCTCAGGTTTTACAAATCCGGTTATCATGTAAAAAGTTGTGGTTTTACCTGCTCCGTTAGGCCCGAGTAAACCGACAATTTCACCCTCTTTAACTTCAATTCTCACTTTATCGACTACCGTCTTCCTATTGTATTTCTTGATTAGATTTTCCGCTCTCAATTTCATTTTTAACAAAATTACCTCTCGACTTCCCTTTAACAAAAACACTATCTAAAGATTCCATATTGTAAAAAATATTAATAGTGTCTCCCCAAACAATATTCCTTCCATCCTCGCTATATGTTATCACTTTACCATTAAAAGATTTCATGAGTTTCGACTTATGTTCGACAAGAATACTATCCCCCATAATAGAATCTTTATCTTCCAATATAAATGGCGCGTCGAGAAGAAGCGAAGTTTGATTTTCTATATTATGGATCAATTTACCGCAATTGCCGAAAATATTTGAAGCTTCAAAGTTCACGTTGGATAGAAATTTGTAAATCGAATCTTTTGTAACATATATAGCATAATCTGATCGGATATTAATTTGAGGTGATTCGAATTCCGGGTTTCCTCTGATTATAACAGAATCTTCGGAAAAATCCCCCGACTCGCCCTTTATTCGAACCGAATCTGAAATAAAAATCAAATTACCGATTAATTCTCCCTCTTCTTTATCCTTAAAAAAAACCATTGAATCACCTTTCAAAGTATCTTCTCTCCAGATTTTTATATTGCCACTCCCAAAAATAACTCCATCGGGAATTTTATAATTCAAAGAATCCGCGATGAAAGAGAAATCTTTAGTTTTAACCCCAACATTTCCTCTAAAAAATACCGATGTATCTGTTTGCAAAGCCTCCTCAGCAATCAAATGAAAATTTTCTGAATGAACTTCTACGGTATCCTTAAATATTTGTTTGTTTCTGTCCACAATTTCCATTGAACCTGAATATATTTCATAAGGAATCATCAAAAGCAATAAAATCATTCAAAATCACCTTTTCCTGAAAATTCCTCTTTTATAACAATATGTTCCAATTCGGGGTCCGATTCAAGACCTCTGCCCATGTAGGTTTCATTCTCTTTAGTATACTTTACTTCTTTATCCGTAAATATTTTCTGTTTTTCTTCCGAATAGTTCAATTCTTCGGTCCATAAATTAACGGAATCACTAGACTCGACAAATATATGACCCATAGCTTTTAAATCATTAGTTTTTTGAACAAAATATCCGCTATCGGCTTTTAATGTTGAAGACGGCTGTAAATTTTCATAAAAGAACACCAATTTCAAATTATAAATAACTGTTGTATCGGATATTTTAGCTTCTTCTGCCGTCAATTTCCATTTAAGCTGGCTTTCTTCATAATTTCGGAGAACAAAAGAAGAAAGGCTTTCCTCACTCAATTCTGTTTCCGTTATTTTCTTGTCTTCGCATGATATTAAAACAAATATCATTATAAGTAAAAAAAACTCCTTCATAATATAATTATAAGATTCTTGATATAAAAGTCAACATAAGTTGTTGGAATAAATCGATTTTTCTTAAAAAAATCACCACAAAGTTTTAACTACAATTACCAAAACCCTATTGTGCCAAATAAATTAACATCGGTCTTTTAAGAAACGAGCTTGACATTTAACGCCAGTCTCAATATAATTTATATACATTAAGGAGGTTTATATGAAATCAATAAAAACAAACATTATTATTACCATATTAATTGCTTCTCTCAATTTGTCAGCTCAAATAGTTATAGAGTCGGATGAAATACCTCATGAAGTCGGAACTCAATGGGTAAAGAACAGCTCGATAGGCAGTATACCTGTAAATCTGGGTACAACAGGCGGACCGCAAACCTGGAATTTCACATCTCAACCCATGGGTATTGAAAACAGTACTCTAACTATTGAAAACCCAGCTTCCACGCCTTACATAGATTCATTCCCCGGCTCGAATCTTGTCTATAGCTCTCCTTCGGATTCGGATACCGTTTACCAGTACTACAAACTTAATGATGATTTCCTTACTCTACTTGGCTTAGGAGGAGCCTCCGCCACCACTCCCTTCCTATGGAGATACGATCCGGCAGATTCAATCCCTTCACCCCAAACATACGGAAATTCTTATAGCTTTCGATACGGTTTCAGAGAAGAAATAATGCCCGGAAGCTACTACCAGAATATTCATTACGGAGTTAATGTATACGATGCTTACGGTACCGTAAATACACCTTTCGGCGGTTTTCAATGTTTACGGATTCGCACTTATGACACACTCGCTATGACAATGTACATGAATGACATACCCATATTCTATGATACGACTACCTTTATAAACTATCAATTTGTAGCTGAGAATTATGCGGCTGTGGTTTGCGTAAAAAGTAATCCCGGTGAAACAGACTCGAATTATACTGAAGCCTACGTACTGGAAAGACTTACTTCTTTCACCAGCGGAATAAAAGAAAACGAAGATCCTATGGCGATCGAGTGCTTTAACAACTCACCGGTATTTTCAGACTACACAACAATCCAATACTCTTTACCGGAAAATAATTTCGTAGAACTAAAACTATATGACATGACTGGCAGAACGGTAAAAAACCTGGTCAAAAAAACACAAACTCCTGGTAATTATTCCTATAGATGGTACGGAGAGAACGACGATGGCAAAAGAGTACCCAATGGGATATACTTCTATAATTTAAAAGTGGGTGATAAAAAATATACAGATAAGGTTTTATTAATAAGATAACTCGCAATTTTACCTTTTATTCACATGTAGAACATTTATTGTTTCAGTTTTTTGTTTTATGAGCTTATGACAGGAACACTGAACTGTAATTCCGGTCATTAAAATAACGCAATATTTAAAGAATAAACGGAATCGTAATTTAAAGTTTTTTTATTGACTATAACTTTTTTCACATTTAGCTTTTTAAGATAATTATACATTACATGCTTATTGAAAAAAATAGAATAAACATACCCTTGAACATTACTCTGCAATGCCATTTCGTGTGCCAGATACAATTCTGATTGCCGTAAAAACCACATAATTTCCTTTTGATACTTAGAATCCGGTTCGATATAGGAAGAAGGTATGAACGCACCATACAGTTCACATTCATTTATATCTTTTTCTTTCAATTTCAATTTTTTCTTTATTAGTTCTCTAAAATTTTTATAGAAATTTCCATCTAAAGTTATTTCTTCTCGAGCATATATTTCCCAGGAATTATCTTTAATTTTTGAGAAGGTTATTTTAATCTTATTTGTTTCATCGTTTACCCAATAATCGACCCATATATCTTCGTTTCTTTTATATAGAACTTCATAATTTGTTCTCATCATTAATATTACATCTACTCCATCAGAACCATATAATAAAGGAGTATTCTCTTGCCAACTCCATGTTATTTTCAGGTTAAAATTATTAATAAAGAAAGACATTCCATCTCCTGAACTCCCAAAAACGGGAGTAACAACGATAATAAAAATCGAAATATAATATATTTTTCTCATCTCAAAGAACCTATTCTTATATTTGCGATAACTATATCATCGAACCAAACGGTTGTTTGTTCTTCCGCAGTAGTATAATTTTGAGGCCATAAGTAATTAAGTTTAAGTTCCTCTATTACCCTTACCTGTAAATCTAAAGGAATCATTTCTTCTCCCTCATCCGGAGGATAGTTAGTACAAGAAGGAAGATCCGAATCTTCCGTACAGAATTTATCGGCGACCCAATGACCCAAGCCGGATGTACCAGTAAAATCAACAATAAACTCGTCGTTTATCCACAGCGTCAGCTCTGCCCCATCGCCAGAATTCATATAAGGATTAACTTTGAAATAAACTTCTATGCAAATCCATTCTTCATCATAATAAGTGGCAGAATGGTGAACCAGACTGTTTCCCCAGTAAGAGCTCGGCGGATCCGACCAGCTGCGCATCTTCATCCAGTAATTATAAAAATCCAAAACACCCGGAAAACTCGGTTCGATAGCGATACTAAAAAGGTCATCACCGGCGGGTTTTGTTCCGGCTCTCGGATAAGGCCAGTTAAGCGGTTCGTGGTACCCTCCGAACCATACTCCGGTATGATGATATTCCGCATTTGCTTGATATTTCACATACCACCTTATATACCATTGTTCATAACCATCTTCTCCGAAGTTCTTATAAAAGTCAGTCGCGTCCTCCTGGTCCCCTCCGGCAACTAACGCCAGCGACTTCGAACCGGAACTTAAAGCGGGAACGTCATCATCGAAATACATTCCATCGGGATTTTTATAATCTTCGTACCTCGAAAGTATATCGCTTATACTGCTTTCTTCAAAATTTTCCACCCATATAACATCCGGGTCGTTTTCCATACCTAAATCGCCGGGATATTTTTCAGAAAGAAAACTTCCATCTATTTCTTGCGGATCTTCCGTACAGGTTGATAGAAAGGAAGATAATAATATTAATATAATCTCTTTTTCAAATCTTATTTTCACTATATTCTCCTTTTAAAGAATTCATTTCGCATTAAACAGAAAAAAAACTGTGTTATCTATTAACATCTAAAATTTATAACCCATTTCAATCATATACGAATCGTCCGGTCGCTTAAACATCACGTCTATTCTATTTCTTTCATAGGACTTTGTAAACAAATACGAACAGCCTATGCCAAGTCCGGCACCTCCTAAAACGTCCCAATAATCGTGTCTGTCGGCATAAACCCTGGACCACCCGAC
>Ga0272443_10005096_pt1 | contig 13785 bp, 14 predicted proteins | sample SSMAcet12_FD_193581 | JGI IMG/M metagenome (GOLD analysis project Ga0272443, IMG submission 193581) | Marine sediment archaeal communities from Little Sippewissett salt marsh, Falmouth, MA, United States - SSM-Acet-12 | ecosystem: Environmental > Aquatic > Marine > Wetlands > Sediment ...
TGGATGGTCCCGGATCACATCTTATGGTTCCCATTTGATTCACATATGATCCGGCATGCGAAAAAAGACACAGCCCGACCAACAGGCTATCAGGCCAGTTAACGCAAACGAGTATTTATTATGGCAAGGCGGTCAACCAAAAATGACCGCCTTTCTTATTACCGGAGGGAAAATTGACAGAGCTGACATATTACCCGATCTGTTCCACAGAAGACTTGCCCGCAGGTGAGCGGCTGTTCATTGATTTGGATGACGAACCTGTGGTGATATTCAACATCGCGGGGAATTACTATGCCATTGCCGATGTCTGCACGCATGATATGGGTTCACTGGGGGAGGGTGAGGTGGAAGGCCACCAGATCATCTGCCCCCGGCATGGCGCGCGGTTTGATATCCGCACCGGCGAGGTGCTGACGCTGCCGGCGGTCAAGGGCGTGCCTTCTTGCCCTGTGCGCGTGGTGGATGGCATGGTTGAGATTGGGGTGGAAGAATAGACGGTTCTCAAGCTGAATAAATAAATACCGGGTGGTCATGGCGATCACCCGGTTTTTGTTTGTTAAAATATAAGGGGCTGGATCCTATTTCCCAAATTCGCCCACGATCCGCAGAATGTCAAAGCCCTCAGCATAGGGGCGTTCGGCCAGCGCGCCGTGGCGGATAGCCGTGGCGTGAAGGATGTTCTCGTCGAAATAATATCGGTCCTGGTAGGTCGTATAAGCTTTCAGGGCTCTGATCTTGGTTTGGACACTTTGCTCGGATACATCCACCAGGAAATTGGGGAAGAAACCGTAGCTGGACCGCAGAACGTCAAATCCCAGGACGGTAGTGCCGCGGAAAGCCCGCAGGGCTTCTTCGGTCACAGTTTTGTGGTCCTGGTGAATATCCTGCGAGGTGTGGACGAAGACGACCTCCGGGTGGTAGGCTTTTTTCAGGGCGAGCATCTCTTCCAGGATCTCCTGCCGAGCGGCCTGGAACCGGCGGGTGGTGAATTGACGCAGGATGTTATTTTCGGGCTTGACGCCCAGAATGGTCATGCTGTTTTGGTGTTCACCCACCAGGTGGGTTAGCTCGGGGTTTTCCTGGTTATCCGAAAGGGTTACGCAGACCACATTAGCCCGGTCAGCGACTTCTGCGATCAACGCGCCGCAGCCCAGTTCGATATCATCCGGATGTGCGCCGATGAAGAGCAGTGTTTCGCCGTAAAAGGTCATGTTATGGTTCATGGTTGCCTACTTTGTGGCGAGGATCCCGCCAACGACCTTGGTCATCACGAGATTGCCATCCCGGTCGAACCATTTTTGGGCGACCTGGGTGATTTTTTCCATAATGGCTTCGAAATCTTCCTTGGTCTGGAAGAAGGTGTTCCAAAGCAAGCGATCTTCAGAAAGGCTGGCCCGAGTGTAGGCGATGAAGGGTTCAACCGAGGGGAAGGTCAGTGGATTTTCAAAGACGACAACTTCGGTCTTGGAGAAGGTTTCTTTGACGGAGCCCAGGATTTCTGAAGCATAGCGTGAACTGCCAGGCATGGGGGGAATATCCTTGCCGGTGGCTTCCTTGATGATGTCATAGAACATCTGCTTGTTGTCGGGCATGGGGCCGGTGGTGAAAAGGGTGCCGCCCGGCTTGAGAACCCGGTGCATTTCCTTGATGGTGAAGGGGATATCTTCGGCATAGTAGATGGCGAAGGAACAGGAGACGAGGTCGAAGGTGTTATCCGGGAAGGGGAAGGGTTCGTTGAAATTCAGGGGTTGGAAGGTGACTCGGTTACCCAGCTTCTTGTTTTCCTCTTCAGCCTTGGCGAGCAAGTCTTTAGAAACATCACCGCCGGTGATCTCAGCTTTGCCGCTGAGGTGGGCGAGGTATGAGAAGCATTGCTTCCCCGCGCCGCAGCCGACATCCAGAATGGCCATGCCCTGCTTAAGGGGCAGGACTTCCAGCATCCATTTATCAATATCCCGTGCACCATAGGCATCATGGATATTGATGCGGGTAATCAAATCGTTTGTCGTCTCAACGTAATCAATTTTCATAATTATTCCTTCATCGACAGATATTATTAGATCGCCCCTAAGTATAGTTGGTTAGGGGCGGAAGGGCAAGATTTAGCAAATCCTGGGGAGGATCTCCCCGGAGAGCATATCGAGGATGCGGGTGGTACCGTAGGGGGTTTTGAGGAGCACCTGTTCGGGATCGGCTTCAGCAACCAAGCCAATGCGCGTAGCCATTGCTCCATAGGGGCTTTTATGGAGCACTTCAAGAGCTATTTCGGCCTTATTTTCCGGCAGAACCACGATCAGCTTGCCTTCATTAGCCAAGTAGAGTGGGTCAAAACCCAGCATATCACAGGCGGTTCGCACGGCGGGTTTGACCGGTATGGCCTCTTCTTCCAGATGGATACTGATTTGGCTCTGGCAGGCGATCTCTTTGAGGGTGGTCGCCAGGCCGCCGCGGGTGGGGTCCCGTAAGACATGCACATCCGGCACAGCTTCCAACAGGGCCGCGATCATTTTATTAAGCGGGGCGACATCAGACTGGATGCCGGACTCAAAGCCCAGGTCTCCCCGGGCCTGCAGGACGGCAATCCCGTGGTCACCGAGCGTGCCTGAGATCAGGACGGCATCACCGGGTTGGGCCAATTGGCCGCCCAGATCACGCCCGGGTGGGATCAGGCCAAAGCCCGCGGTATTGATGAAGACACCATCGGCTTTGCCCTTTTCCACCACCTTGGTATCCCCGGCAACGATCTGAACGCCGGATTCTTCACACGCCGCCGCCATTGATTCGATCACCCGGGTCAGGTTTTCCATGGGGAGGCCTTCTTCGAGGATGAAACCGGCTGTTAGGAAAGCGGGTTCTGCACCCAGCATAGCGACATCGTTAACCGTGCCGCAGACCGCCAGCCGGCCGATATCGCCACCGGGATAGAAGATCGGGAAGACGACATGCGAGTCGGTGGAGACAGCAAGCTCTCCCGATGCGCTTTGCAGCGCGATTCGGGCAGCATCGTTGCCCTGCTCGAGATAGGCGTTTCCAAGATGCGATTGGAAGATGTTGCGGATCAGGTCACGGGTCATTGCGCCGCCGCTGCCGTGACCTATCACGACCGTGTCGGTGTGACGGTGGGGAACGGGGCAGACAGGTCCCTGCATGTTGACGGGTTTAAAGGATTTCTTGCTCATGATGATTTCCTGCCATAACGATAATAAGCGGCACAGGCGCCCTCTGACGAGACCATTGGCGCACCGAGGGGCGTTTGCGGGGTGCAAAGCGTGCCGAAAGCGGGGCATTGCGAGGGCTTCATGATGCCCCGCAGGACCTGTCCGGCGATGCAGATCTCTGATTCCTCGGTCTGGATGCCGCTTGTGTCAAAGCGTTGGGTGGCGTCAAAGCGCTGGTAGGCTTCCTGCAGGCCGTAGCCGCTCAGTGGGATCGTGCCAATCCCGCGCCAGTTGCGATCCACCGGTTTGAAGACCTTGGCGAGCATTTGTTGCGCGATCTTATTCCCTTCATAGGTCACTACCCGGGAATAGGCGTTTTCTACGGCCACCCGGCCCTCTTCGAGCATTCTGACAGTTGCGAGAATGCCATTGACGAGGTCAAGCGGTTCAAATCCGGTGACGGCCATGGGGGTTTGGTATTTTTCGGCAAGCGGAGGGTATTCCCAATAACCCATAATGGCGGAGACATGCCCTGCCGCCAGGAAACCCTGAATACGGTTTTGGGGGCTGGAGAGAATCGCTTCAATTGCCGGGGGGACCAGCACATTGGCGGGGAGGATAGAGAAGTTGGTTAGTCCCAATTTCTCCGCCTGGATCACGGCCATAGCGTTGGCGGGGGCGGTGGTTTCAAACCCGATTGCAAAGAAAACAACCTGCTTATCCGGATTCTGGGCCGCGATCTTGACCGCGTCAATGGGGGCATAGACCACACGGACCTGGCCACCGGCGGCACGGATAGAGAAAAGGTCTTCGCTTGAGCCGGGGACACGCAGCATGTCGCCAAAAGAGGTGAAGATCACGTCCGGCTGTTTGGCGATCATCAGGGCCTGGTCAATCAGCTCCAGCGAAGTGACGCAGACCGGGCAGCCCGGTCCATGGACCAGTTCGATCTCATCAGGCAGGAGTTGATCCAGCCCATACTGCATGATCGCGTGGGTTTGCCCGCCACAGATTTCCATCAGGGTCCAGGGCTGAGTGACAGTCTGATGCATTTCCGCCAGAACGGTTTTAACCAGTTTGGCGTTGCGATAGCCAGAGAGGAAATCGGGGATTTGGTTAGCCACTTTGGTCCTGTTTTTTCATTGCTTCCAATTCGTCCAAATCGCCCATCTGTTCAAGGATATCCAGTGTTTCGCGGGCTTCCTCTTCGCTGAGCAGGTTCAGCGCAAAACCGGCATGGATGATGGTCCAATCGCCGGGTTTGGCATCGGGAATCACTTCAATGCAGGCTTCCCGCTGGACGCCGCCGAAGTCGATATTCGCCATTTTTGTGCCGTGGTCTTCATAGACCGATTCGATCTTTCCGGGGATTCCGAGGCACATGCTTTACTCCTTTTTGTGTGAGTACTGGTAAACGGCGATCATTGCCTGTCCAAAGGCCACGCAGCCGTCATTGGGCGGCATCTGGCGGTGGATCAATGGTTGAAAGCCGTGTTGGTTAAGTAGTGTTGTGGTTGTTGCCAGCAGACGCAGGTTCTGCCAGACGCCGCCGGAAAGGGCGACCTTGGTGATCCCTGTCTGATTTTGAACTCGCTCCGCCAGGTCTAAACCTATGTGAGCGATGGTGTTATGGAATTTAGCAGAGATGACCGCTGGGGTGATGCCTTGTTCCAAGTCTTGCAGGATGTTGGCGATCATCGGCGCGATCAGAATCTCATCTTTATCAACCTGCCAGGAATAGTACCCTACTTCACCGGGTTCATCCAGAGCCTTAGTACTGAGGGCTTCCAGCTCAATGGCTGCCTGGCCTTCATAGGTGACCTCCTGGCGAACGCCCAGCAGAGCTGAGATCGCATCAAACAGCCGGCCCATGGATGAGGTCTGTGGGACGTTGATTTGATGTTCGAGTTGATGCCGCAGAGCGTCCCGTTCAGTTGGGCTGAGGGCCTGGACAGGTGCCAGAGTATCGTCCCAGGACATCCCAAGCGCCCAGAGCAGGCTCAGGGCCATCCGGGCGGGTTTCCGTATGGATATTTCACCACCGGGCAGTGGGAGGCGCTGGAGATGGTAGGGGCGGGTGAAGGTGTCGCAATTACCAACCAGGACCTCACCGCCCCAAATGGTCCCGTCGGTTCCATAGCCGGTGCCGTCAAAGATCAGGCCGATAACTTGTTCGTCCGGTGGAACCTGATTCTCCATAGCGACTGCCACCAGATGGGCATGGTGGTGCTGGATGCCGATCACCGGCAGCTTGTCCTTTTGCGCTCTTTCGAGAGCATATTGGGTTGAGAGGTAATCCGGGTGCAGGTCGTGAGCGATGACTTCCGGTGTGATTCGGAAAAGGGATTGGTAGTGGTCAATGGCGGCTTTGAAATCCTGGTAAGTCTCCCAGTTTTCCATCTCACCGATGTAGTGGCTCAGGAAGGCGTATTTTTCACGGGTCAGGCAGATGGTGTTTTTCATCTGCGGACCCACCGCCAGCACCTGGGGTACAGCATTCGCCAGCCGGATTGGATTGGGAGCGTAGCCTCGGGCCCGACGGACAGGATAGGGAGCGCCCTGAAAGAGGGTAAAGACGGAATCGTCAATCCGCTCTTCAATGGGCCGGTCATGCAGCAGGAAAGCGTCGGCGATGCCGGCTAACCTTTCCCGGGCGACCTGGTTTTCATGGATGATGGGCTCCTCGGAGAGGTTGCCGCTGGTCATCACCAGGGCGCGTGGGTAATCGGTCGAGGGCTCAAGAAGGAGCAGGTGAAGCGGCGTGTAGGGAAGCATGAATCCCAACCGGGCTTGGCCCGGTGCGATTCCTTCCGCCAGAGGAGCCTCTGGCTTCCTGGGCAGCAGGACGATCGGCGCCTGGGGACTGCTTAGCAGGGATTTGGCGGTTTCATCAAGCTCAACATAGGTGCCGATGGCAGCCAGATCGAAAGCCATCAACGCAAAGGGCTTGGCAGGGCGGTGTTTGCGCTCCCGCAAGGTTGCAACCGCTTGCGGGTTGGCTGCATCGCAGGCCAGGTGGAAGCCGCCCAGCCCTTTCACCGCCAGAATTTTGCCCTCAGCAAGCAGCTTACGAGCTGATTGGATGGCCTCTTCTTTTTCAGCTAATGGGTCACCACTGGTATCTTCAAGCCAGACCTGCGGGCCGCAGACCGGGCAGGCGACCGGTTGGGCATGGAAGCGGCGATCACGGGGATTCTCGTATTCCGCCAGGCAATCCGCGCACATTTCAAAGTCCGCCATGGTGGTCTTGGGCCGGTCATAAGGAATTTCTTTGATGATCGTGAAACGGGGGCCGCAGTTGGTGCAGTTGATGAAGGGGTACCGGTAGCGCCGGTCAGCCGAGTTGAAGAGCTCATCCTGGCATTGGGAGCAGATGGCAACATCCGGTGAGACGGGGATAAAATCAGCCGCCTGATCCTGGCTGGGGATGATTTCAAAGCCTTCAAAGGCCTGCAGTTCAACCGGCCATTGTTCAAGCGAGTCGATCTGGGCGAGGGACGGCGCCTGGTGAGGAATGGCGGCGATGAAGGCGTTCAGATCGCCGTCTTCTCCGGTCACCTCGATATCCACACCGCTGGCGGAATTGCAAACCCAACCTGTCAGTTTGTGCTCAAACGCCAGGTTAAAGATAAATGGACGGAATCCGACCCCCTGAACGATCCCATTGATGTGAATATGCCGACTGTGGGTACCCATAAAGGTGATTTTACTTGTTAATTTTGCCCTTAAGCCAATCCAGCCACGCATCAATACCCTCACCGGTCTTGCAGGAGACGGTAAATGTGGTCAGGCCGGGGTTGAGCATTTCAACACCCTGGCGGAAATAGTCCATATCGAAATCGATATAAGGCAGCAGGTCAGTCTTATTGATGATCAGAACTTCCAATCCCCGGTAGATATTGGGATATTTATAGGGTTTATCATCACCTTCAGGGATGCTGGCGACCACGACCTTGCTGTGTGCGCCCAGCTCAAAGGCAGCAGGGCAGATCAGGTTGCCGACGTTTTCGATGATCACCAAATCCAGGGGAGAGAGGTCCATCTGGTCGAGGGCGTTTTCCAGCATGATTGCGTCCAGGTGGCATTCGCCGCCCGTGTTGATCTGGATGGCCGGCATTCCGGCGGCATTGATCTTATCCGAGTCGATGGTCACGGGGGCGGTGTCGCCTTCGATCACACCGATCTGAACGCCATCGGCGATCAGGCCTTCGATGGTTTTGATAATGAAGCTGGTTTTACCTGCTCCGGGGGAAGCCATCAGGTTGATGGCATAAACGCCAGCGTCATCGAACTTCTGGCGGTTTGTATTTGCCAAACGATCATTGGCATTGAGTATCTTCTCTACGATCTTAATCCGATTTTCGCTCATGTTATCTCTGCACTTCTATGCTTTCTAGGTTGAATTCATCACCAGAAATCACACGGATCCTGGCGCTGCCGCACTGGGGGCAGGGAGTAAGGTCATTATCAAGTGTGTATTTATTTCCGCATTCCAGGCAGACCAGTTCGGCGGGTATTCTTTTGAAGTGCAGGGTGGCTTCTTCACAAAGCGTCCCCTTACTGATGAAATCCCAATAGAACTGGACTGAATCGTCAACAATACTGGAAAGTTTACCTATGACCAGATAGATATCAGTGACCTTTTTGGCCTGTGCTTTTTCAGCATGCTTGCAGGCAATTTCAAGCACACTTTCGGTTACAGATAACTCGTGCATCAGTTAATTATAATACTTTTATGATAAAAATTGTGGTTTTAGGGCTTTTACTGAACAGTGGCGTTTATTTACCTTGTTCCGATATCAGCTCCAAAAGGTGCAATTTATGATTGAGATAACGTGAAGCCACAATATTCGCCAGGCGGCGCATGATGACAAAGCCAAGTTCGCAATCTGATTCACAAAGCTCCATCATGGCTTCCGCAGCGAAACTGAGGGCGACGGTATGTTCCAGGGCTCGGGCTGTACTGGTTTTTTGACGGACCATTGGCGTCAGGCTGGACCAACCGATCACGTCCAGCGATTCGGCCACGAAGATAGGCATTGTGCCGTGTCCGGGTACAAAACTTTCCAGCAGGACTTTACCTTCCAACAGGATATAAAGGATTGGGTGCTGTTCTCCTTCAGAGAAGAGAACGTCTCCTGTGTTGAATGAGCAAAGATTGGCAATTCCGGAGAGCCGATGAAGACTCTCTGGATTCAACTCAAGAAACCAGGGGATTGATTTTATTGTAGTCGTGAGATCTGCCTGATTGAGCATTTGAACCCTTATTGATTTAAGTGTGGTTTCCAGCCGCTTGTACTCTATTAACCATACTTCTGAACGGCTATTTTCGACATTGTATTATGTCATTTTGCCCGAGTGACAACAGTCACGCGCCCTTATTTATGATTAATCCAGTCCCAAAGCCGGTTAATGGCCTTTTCCGCCAGCGTTTCAGTCTGGGGGCTGAGTGCCCGTTCAAACTGGAAGTGATAACCGCGCACGGAGACCAGGATCGTTTCCGGCATGTGGTCGTAGATGGTCGCGCCAATTGACAGGACCGTTCGAGGGGACATGTGATGGGTGAGGGGGGATTTCTCGTATTCAGGATTAAGCGTGAGCCAGGAGATTTCCTCGGCGACATCGGCGGTATGGGCATCAACAAAACACGCCCGCCGGTAGTGGGATAACGTTTCAGCCAGTTCAGGGTAAATCTGCTGGATAAACATCATATCCGCCAGATTCGTTTCCACTTCTACGATCTCCCCCGGATCTTCCGGCACGGTCTTGCCCAGCTTTTCAGCGAGGATCTTAACGATGTGCCAGCCCACGCCGTCATCCTGACGGTCAGCGTTCCCTATGCCGATGATGAGTGTATCTGCCTGCATAATTATTTTCCTATCGCCTGGTGAAAGAAAATGATCCCCTTCTTCAACCGAATGCTCGATAGAAGGGGATCATTAGATTAACTTATCCAATCAGCTCAGTCGCGCTGTAAATGCTGCGTGACCTCACCCTGGGCGTCAAAGACGTCAATAGTGATCGGCATCTGACCGATGGCATGGGTGGAGCAGGAGAGGCAGGGGTCATAGGCCCGAATGGCAGCCTCAACCCGGTTGAGCATCCCTTCCTGAACGTCAGGACCCTTGACATAGGTCTTGGCAACCGAATCAACGGCTTCACTCATGGCCCAGTTGTTATGACCGGTCGAAACGATCAGATTAACCTTTTCCAATTGGCCATTGGGTTTGGTCCAATATTGGTGGAAGAGGGTGCCGCGCGGGGCTTCAATCACGCCCACAGCCACCTGCTTGGGGTCTTTGTGGTGGGTGTTAAGGATATCGTTTCCGAGGATATCGGGATCGTCGAGGAGTTCACGGGCACGTTCAATGGCGAACAGGGTCTCGATCAGGCGGGCATAATGGTAGTACAGGGTCTGGAAGACCGGCTGACCGCCATCAAGCTGCCTGTAGAGTTCGAATTCGGCCTGCGCCAACGGGGTGTCGATGTGGTCAACAGCGTTCAAGCGACCCAAAGGACCAACCCGATAGGAGCCTTCCGGATATCCCATCTTCTTGTAGTAGGGGAATTTCAGGTAGGACCAATTTTCAACATGTTCAGCAATAATGTCCAGGTAATCCTGAGCATCGAAGCATTCCAACTGTTTACCATCGCGATCTACCAGGCGGACATTGCCATCATAGAGTTCCAGGCCGTTCTTGGGCGTCACAAGGCCCATATAGCCGGTGTGGAAGACGGCGAATTTCTCGATATCTTCAATATTGGCGGAAGCCCAGTCCTTGATCAATTGGATGCCGATCTGGGTTGTTTCAATGGCCTGATCCAGTCCGGCGCGCATATGGTCACGTTTTTCTTCGGTCAGGGCACGATTGACGCCGCCGGGAACTGCAAAGTTCGGGTGGATGCGGCGGCCGCCGACCTGATAGATGATGTCCTGACCAAACTTGCGCAGTTCAACCGCGCGAATGGTCAGAGCCGGGTCGGCACCGATCAGACCAACCACGTTGCGGATGGCGGGATCGGCGTCAAAGCCCAGAATTAGGTCCGGACCGGCCAGTTCAAAGAAGTGCATGCCGTGGCTCTGGATGATCTGGCCCATGTGCATCAGTTCTCGCAGGAGTGTGGCTGTGTGGGGTGGTTTAGCGCCCATCAGGATATCGCCGGCTTTGGCGCTAGCGAGGTGATGACTCACCGGGCAGATGCCGCAGATGCGGGGTGTGATTTGGGGCATTTCGAAGAACATACGCCCTTCACAGAATTTCTCGAAGCCGCGGAATTCATTGACATGGAAATAGGCATGGTCCACGCTGCCGGCATCATTCATGTGAATGGTGACTTTGGCATGGCCTTCAATTCGGGTTACGGGTTCAATTGTGATCTTTTCTGATACCATTATTCGTTCCTCCTAGTGCCAGTGCAGCTTGTCGTTCTTGATTTCCGGGATCCGGCCCTGGGCCAGTTCGGCCAGAGCGTAGAAGATCACGTCTGCATCAGGCGGACAACCGGGAATAAAGACATCCACCGGGACGACCTCGCTAACGGCACGCACCCGGGTCATTTGAGCTAATTCAGGATCAGCGGGGATCAGCCCTTCGGCGTCTACGCTCTCAGCATCAACATAGGCTCGTTGCAGAGCGGATTCAGCGCCGACCAAGTTGCGCATGGCGGGCACACCGCCGAAGACGGCGCAGTCACCGAGGGCGACCAGGATCTTGCAGCGTTCGCGCATTCGCTTGGCGACTTCTTCATTGTAGGTGTTGTTGATACCGCCTTCAAGGATGCCAACGGTTACACCGTTCTCATCCGGTTCTTTGAGGTCGGTGATGGGTGTGGCACGCAGGTCCACCAAATCCACAACCTGGAGAATGCGTTCATCAATATCCAGCAGGGACATGTGACAACCGGCGCATCCGCAAAGCCAATCAGAGGCTACAGTGGGTTTTGTCATAAAAATTTTCCTTTCGACTCAATACCAGTATTGTATCTCAGGACTAGGCTTCCTGGATTTGGATTGTGGGAATTCGGGCCATCAGACTGGCTTTCCAGTCCTGATCGGGCTGGACTTTCAAGGCGCCGGCCACTTTTTCTAGAGCTTCCAGGGTCGTCAGCACACCTTCCGGGGCTTCCAGAGATTTGATGGCTTTTTGGAGGCGGCCATCCATGCTTAGATAGCTGCCTGATTCTTCCGCCCACATCGTAACGGGCAGAACAACATCCGCACCGCCGGTCAGTTGGGATTCATAGGCGCTCAGAGTGACAACAAAGGGTACCTCTTCGAGTGCTTTGGTCAGTTTGGCCGAGGGGGCTTCATCGCCCAGAACAACGAAAGCGGCGGAAGCGTTTTCGGATTTGAAAGGCGCTTCAAGGCCCAATTGAGCGGCCGCCATGCTGTTGGCGTTGCCTTTGACGCCGACGAGGGCTGCGCCGGTCAGGTCTGCGAGCTTCAGGAGGGCGTCCAGAGCGATTTCATCCGCGTTGGCTGCGAAGGTCTTGCCGTAAACGATCACTGGCTTGTCAGCGGCTTTGAGGGCTTCTGCAACTGGTACGAGTTCGGGGTCATCCGTGCCGTTCTCAACGGCATCCACCAGTTTCGCCAGCAGGACAGCTTCACTGCCGGGTTTGAGGGGCAGCACGCCTTTGGCACTCTCAGCCAGAGCGTTATCTTCCTGACCAGCAACGAAGAGCTTGGTGCCTTCCTGCAGTTGGCGTTTGATGAAGAAGCCGGCTACCTGATGATCTTTCACAAGATCCAGCTCGAGGGAGAGGACGGCTTCGGTGTCTTTGAGGACATCCAGAGAGGATTCGAAGGATTTGCCCAGTTTTTCAGCCAGTTTGGAAAGTGAGGCTGTTGCTGCGCCTTCTTCCAGGCTGGTGACTGTGTCAGCAGGGAATTTATCCCCGAAGAAGGATTTGAAATAGGCCAGGGCTTCGGCGGAAAGCCTTGTGGAAGCGAGAGCGGCCAATCCCTTACCGGCACCGAGGCCGGCAGCAATGGCTTCAATGGCCTCATCCCAGGTGGCGGCTTTCAGGCTGCCATCTTTGCGGACGAGGGGGGTCACAACGCGGGGGCGATCCTCTTCCAAAGGCAGGAAGCGGCCGAATTCGCAGAGCAGACCGTGTGAGGGTTCTGCATCCCAGTCGCCTTCAAGCCGTACCAGGCGGTTATCCCGGGTGAGGACGTCCCGAATGCAGCCGATGGAGCATTCGGTGCAGACACTGATGTGATGATCCACATCGGTCTCTTTACCCTGATAGGCGCTTTGGCGGTCGATCAGTGCGCCGGTGGGGCAGATCTGAACACAGGTGCCACAGGAGACACAGGTGCTTTCGCCCAAGGGCACACCGTAGTCAGCCACCAGGAAGCTTTTGGCGCCACGTTCTTCAAAACCGAGGGTGGCATTGCCAACCAGTTCATCACAGGCCCGGACACAGCGCCGGCAAAGGATGCAGCGGTTGTTATCCAGAACGATGAAGGGGTGGGAGGCATCCACTTCATAGGGCGTCCAATTTGGCTGAAGATCCCAGTGGGTCATGCCTTCATCATAGGCCCGGTTTTGCAGTTCGCAATCGCCGCCACTGACCTGGCAGTACATGCAGAAGTGATTCCGCTCACTGAAGATCAGGGTGAGGACGAATTTGCGGGCATCCAGAACCTTTTGGGATTTGGTATTCACCACCATGCCATCGCTGGCGGGCATTGTGCAGGAGGGCTGCAGCGTACGAGCGCCTTCAACTTCGACCATGCACAAGCGGCAGCCGCCATAGGGTGTTAGCTGCGGATGGTGGCAGAGGGTCGGGACAAATACGCCGGCTTGTTCAGCGGCTTCCAGGACGGTCGTCCCTTCCTTTACCTCAACTTGTTTTCCGTCAATTGTCAGTTTGATCATAATAAGGACTCTCCATTACATCTGTTTTCAGTCGATCTGGAATGCCCGGTGGCCGCTCATGGGGCAGACGCCTGCGGGACAGACTTTGAGTTTGATATGGGCTTCAACTTCCGCCCGGAAATGCGCCAAAATATCGCGCAGAGGTGAGCCGGCGGTCTGACCGAGACCGCAGTTGGATAGCTGGTAGAGCTGGTCAGCCATCATTTGCAGGTCTTTCAGGTCCTGTTCCGTGCCCACGCCTTCCGCAATATTACATAGGGTTTCGTAGGAGCGGCGGTTGCCAATCCGGCAGGGATTGCACTTGCCGCATGATTCGAACTGGAAGAAGTTCAATAACACTTTCGCCAGATCCACAACGCAAACCTCCTCGTTGCAGATCAGCAAGGCACCCGAGCCAAGTGAAACACCGGCTTTGGAGAACGAATCGAAATCCATGGGTGTATCCTGCAGGCTGGCGGGGATGATGGAACCGCTCGAACCGCCGGTTTGGGCCAATTTGAAGTTGTGACCATCCTTCATGCCTTTGGCATAGATGGAAATGACTTCACGAAGAGTGATTCCCATGGGAACTTCGATCAGGCCGGTTACATTCACATTGCCCAGAATAGTGTAGACCTTCGTGCCCGGGCTGGATGGGGTGCCAATGGCCTTGTACCAGGCTGCGCCGTTGCGGACGATGGCCGGGATGTTGGCCAGTGTTTCCACATTGTTGACCAGGGTTGGCTTTTTCCAGAGCCCGG
>Ga0272443_10005097_pt1 | contig 13783 bp, 7 predicted proteins | sample SSMAcet12_FD_193581 | JGI IMG/M metagenome (GOLD analysis project Ga0272443, IMG submission 193581) | Marine sediment archaeal communities from Little Sippewissett salt marsh, Falmouth, MA, United States - SSM-Acet-12 | ecosystem: Environmental > Aquatic > Marine > Wetlands > Sediment ...
GGATTCCCACCGATCCCACAGATGAGGCAAACAAGAAGCTTGGGAAGAACACGGTCAGGCCGACAAGGGGCCAGCGGTATCTTTCCGGCAGGCGTAGCATGAGCAGGATGCGGTTGAGGATGACCAGGGACAATGCCCCGAAAACCGATGAAAGCATGGGGCCGGCAAAGGATGGAACCCCGATGAGTTTCAGGACTGGGATGAGGATCACCTGGAGGAATGTCGGCAGCGGAGGATCAACGATAAGGATCTCTCCCAGTGAACTTTCCCTGCAAAAGAGGAAAAAGAATCCTTTACCTGTTGTGGAAAGGGCATCCATACTCCCGATCTTCCAGAAGAAATGGAGCAGGATTGCAGCGGATAAGAAAAGAACCAGCGTACATAAGAAGATCGTCCAGTTCTCGAACTTCCTGGGTTTGGGTGTCTCTGCCAATTCCCTCCGCCTGTATTCCTGGGGAAGGAGCTTTTTATTGGGGGTGCTGTGTGATTCAAAAGTGGTTCTCATTCTTCTTCTTCTTCTTCGCTTTGTTCCTGATCAGCTTGAACTTCAGCCTGATCGTTGAGACCATGGACCGTCTTTTCCCAATAGTGCGGCTTGGTTAACAACTGCAGGAAACCCCGCCAACCGCCGATGCTCATTAATCCCCAATATATCGGGCTGATCAGTGCGGCCCAGACCATGTCGTAATATTTCCGGCCCATCGCACCGGCAACGTTAATATAGGTGAAAGCAAAGTTGCCGAAAAACAGGCTGAATGCACCCAGGTAATAGATCACCCCCGGAAAAAGCGATGAGATGAAGTCGAACCGGAACAGGAACCAGACAGCAGTAATGATCCAATATAAGGGATTCAGGATCACTGTGAAAATATTCCCACCCACGACCATCTGGAAGCTGAAGAAAGCCGGGAAACCGATATCCTTGATGAGCTTGATCGGGTGGCGCATGTGCACCAGCCAGGTTTGGATGTGGCCTTTCACCCAGCGGGATCGCTGCCGAATCCAGTTGTGGACTTTGCTGTTGGCTTCCTCGTATGTGGTTGTGTCCACGATCCGCGTACGGTAGCCCAGCTTATACAGGCGGATGCCCAGGTCCGCATCTTCTGTCATGTTATGAGGGTCCCAAGCACCGGCTTCAATCAGGGCGAATTTCTTGAAATGGTTGGAGGTCCCGCCCAGAGGGATGGGGACGTTGCGGGCATCCAGACCCGGCAGGAAGAGGTCAAACCACATGGAGTATTCAATGGAGAACCATTTGGTCAAGAGGTTCTGGTTCCGGTTAAAGTAGTTTAGTTTGCACTGGATGCAGATCACGTTGGCAGGGATCTTGTTGAAGGCAACCACGACCCGTTTCAGCTGGTCCGGGTCAGGTTTGTCTTCTGCATCAAAGATGACCACATACTCACCGCGGGCGTGAATGAGGCCGTAGTTGCATGCTTTGGGTTTCGTCTTTGGCTGGGAAGGGGGCAGGATGACTGCCTGGATATACTCGGGTGGGTTGATGGCGTGGAAAGCCGCGATGGTTTCCTCATCATCCTGTTCCAGGAGGACCTTAACATCTAGCTTGATCTTGGGATAATCCATCTTGGTGATGGATTTCAGCAACTTGGGCAATACAGCTGCTTCCTTATAAACCGGGATCAGGATCGTATAGACCGGCAGTTCGTCGTCCCTCAGGGCGTCGATCTCCTTTTGAGAGATAGGTACTTCCAGGTCGCTGCCGATCGCAGCAGAAACCAGGAAAAACTTATAGACGACCATCAGCATATAAATGATCGTGAAGATGGAGTTCAACGCGATCAAGAAGGCCTTGATGTTCCAGATTGCCAGACCAGTGATGACGATCAGTGAGAGGATCATCCAGATTTTTTGCTGCTTGGTGAGCACCCAGGCGGCCGAGTTTTCCGGTTCACGACTGAGCAGGGCTGTGACGCTCTGCGTAGTATAGTGTTCCTGATACAATTTTTCCAACGCCATTTCAAAATCATTTTCAGTTATCAATACAGGTTTTACATTGAGCCCGGTCTTTTCTTCGATATATTCAATCGGATCACGACTGATGGGGTCAATCACGCCAACGATAACCGTTTGTTCATCTCTGGAAAGCGGAATGACCCCTCTTTCCCACTGCTCATCCGGCGTGAGGATATTCGCGGCTTCTTCACTCAACTTGATCTTTGAAAGATCGAACAATGGGATGTCCGCCTGCCTTGACAGGAATGAATAGAGCTGCTTTTCTGTGATATACCCGCGATGGATAAGCGCGTGGCCAAGCCGGGTGTTTGTATTCTCCGCCAGGTTGAGGGCATCGTTAAGCTGGTTGCGGGTGATCATCCCGGATATCATCAGCAGTGTGCCGATGTTGGTGCGTCCAAGGGTCCTTTCGATTGCTGCGTCGAGGGATTCTCTGCTGGTGAGACAGGGATGGAGCTCCTCCTGAAAGATCCTCCTCAGGTCAACAAGTGCCTTATCAAAGAGTGGTGTGGCAAATGCCACGGTGATTCCATCTTCGGTTAGATCAATGAATAAGGCACCCAGGCGTTTGGCCGTCTTATAATCAAGGCGCCGTGCGACAGATGCATTGACCGGGTCCTGGGTACGGGTTTGTTCAACCTTGTTGCCGAGGGGATCGATCAACTCCATTTTCTGCTTGACTGGCTCAAGGGATATCCGAGGGACATTTCTGAAATCTGCGAATAATTTCGGCAGGTCTGCTTCCGGATCGGTTCGATAGGATTTTATGACCTGATCGAATAGCTGCCCTTTATCCACGACCGCTTCAACAATTTGATTCCTGTCGCTTGCTGAGAGGATATGCTGGTCAATCAAATAATCGATACACGCTTCGAGATAGGGCGCTGATTTCTTGGTGGGAATGAAACTGATATGTTCCTTGATGGCGTCTTCAAGTGCTTTTCTTGAGACGACAACCGGCCATACGCGGCAGTTGCTCTGCGCTGCGATCTGATCGAGCCCTTCTCCCTTTTGAGGATCGGCTACAGCTACCCAAAGGTCGTTTTCATTACGGAACAGAGGAATGAGCTGCTTTTCTTTCAGGAAAGGTTGGGAGAATTGATTGATAAGGTTCATATCCAATGGATATTGGTCCAATGCGATGTATGGGATTTGATAGATGATCCCTAATATCTGTGGAATGTCGCTGTCATCAATCAACCCTTCCGAAACCAGACGACTCAGGAAGGACTGAGTTGAGATATTCTCGTAAAATTCCAGCCGGTCAAACTGGTCTCTTTGAATGAGGTTAGCGGATAGAAGGAATTGTTTGACATGCCCGGTTTCCACACCAAGCACTTCTGGTTTTGGTAGCACACGTGAAGAAAAATCTAGCCAATCGCAAATGGTTTCTTCTTCCATAATCCTGGGTTCGACCGCAAAACCGGTGGCATCTTCAAGAATATCGATCACGCCTGGATGGCAGTCTGATAAACCGACAACGAGGATATCATCAACCAAGTTCAACGGCAAGACGGTCAATAAGCGGCAGAGATCAAAAGGAAGGAAATCAAATAAATGGATCAAATCCAGATCGAAATCAACCGGGAGGTCATTTTCGATTACCGCCAGCATACCTCTCAGTTCGGCAAACTCTGATAGCCATTTCTCACGCAAATCGGGCCGGCCATCGATCAGTGCCTGAAAAAGTGATATTCCGGTGGTTTTTCTGAGTGTCCTTGCTGCATGAAATTCATCAATGGAAATTAATTTAGCTTTGAGTAACTGACGGGCAATCTCTTCCTCGGATATCGTTTCAATAAATAGGTCTCTCTGGTCATAGGATGCGCTTAATTTCTCTCGCAAACCGGTTGGGATCAGGACATAGGATCTTTTGATTTTCCAGGCATCCGTCATGGCAATGACTTCCCCAATGTGATCAATGTCGCTGACGCCAAGGATAAGCGTATCCTTGGCCCACCACAGGGGGATGAAATAGTTTTCAGTCAGCCGGTGCATGGGATCAGCAGGAATCAATTTGACCAGATTATTCAAAGGTGAAGGATCTGCAAAGAGAGCATAAGGGAGTGCATAAAGCCAGCCGATGATCTCTCCCCACTGTCTGTTGGTCAGCCAGCCGCTCTGGAGCCAATCTGAAAGTAAGGAGGTGTCAATGCTCTCCAGGTCTTGTAAAACCGATGACCATTTTTCATGCGGGTCGATATCAAAACGCTTCAGAAGTGATCCGGGCGGGATAGGCTCAGGGTGGTGTTCCTTCTTATCATAGAGCCTTGATTGCAGCTGCCTGACCTGCAGGTAGCTGGTCTGGATTGTATGGATGGGATAGCGAACCAACCTTTCCAGGCGGTCCAATTCTACTGGCGACAATTGACGATATGTTGCAATTGTCAATTCACGGTCAGTCGCGGATAATGGCACGATTGAAAAATCCCGGGCAGTTGCTTCAGAGACAATCCTGATTAAATATTCGGATGGTTGAAATCCAAGCATTGGATCGGTCTTGATTAAGTTATCTGAGGTCATCTAAATCCTGTTTGTCACCTCGTACAGCCACGATTACAGCAGAGATGATGAAGATGATGGTAAAAGCGATCAGGAACAGGGCATAATAGCCAAAAAACAGGCTTAGAAAAACGAGGATGAAAAAGATGATAGCGAGCCCGACTTTGAGATTGACGGACATCAAGCCCAGAAGGTCGCGGATCGCCCAGGTTTTTTTCTCAGGCGTCATTGTCCTTATCCGATTCCTCTTCAGCAGCGATCAGGAAGTAATGATTGGCAAGGTTGGTTTTCTTCACCTGCCAACCCGGGAACGGCTCGGATTCATCTGACAGGTTCTCAATGTTTGAATAGATCTTGATGACCAGGTGATTCGCCTGGAGGAATAGGAATTCGACATTTTCAACGTGGTTGGATGTGCGCAGACTCTTTTCAATCTCGATCAGATCGGACATCTGATTGAAGCCTTCGATCCATATAACCCATTCGTTTTCACCAAGGTCGATATTTTCGAGAATTGTTACATAATCCTGATGTGAGTCGCGTTCGTCTCCCAAACCAATGGGTTGAGTGAATTCGTCTTCAATTGCATAATCCGAAACAACTGCTTTTTTATCCAAAGTTTGATAGCTGACCATGGTTTGGTCTGAATTTAACGCAGCTCTTAAGGCTTCTTCAGCCCTATCGATCATATTTTCGGGTGAGATTGCATCTTCCGGGAAATTACAGATCCCTGCCGCAATGTATGCATCCACTTTACGAGAAAAATGTTTAATGAGCCTTTCGGTCAGGACTTGTGCACCTGAAAGGCTGGTCTCAGGCAGGATCAGTCCGAATTCATCACCGATGAATCCAATGTCGATATCCGTCCGGATGGAACTTTGAATGATCTCGGCTGCAGTACGATAGATCCGGTGGATATCGTCCTCAGGGAACTGCTCTTTATTGCGGACATCAAAAAGAACGAATGTGACATCGTTTTGATATCTTCTCCCCCGCAAAATTTCTGTGTTCAGAGCTTGCCTGGCGAATTTCCAGCGCATCAGCGAGGTGTTCTGATCGTAAATGATCAGGGAATCAATCACCTGCTGGAGACGGCTGTATTTTTCAACAGTTTTCTGAACCTGGGTGGAATACAGCTGGCAGATGATCGTTGTTATCAGAAAGACTCCTAACCCAATCCCAGAAGTGATAAGGAATTCCTGGCTGTTGTTCAGGATGCTGTATCCCATCCCAACATATAGAAGTACACTGATGAGCAGACTCACCCATGAGGAATGCTTGAATAACCGGGTTAGCGATAGAATGATGATAAATATATCAAGAACCATTCCCAGGATGCTTAATTCAGCTGTGTAGTTCATGAAGAGGAATACGCATACCATCCCCCAAACTGCCAGGAGGATGATATAGATATATAACTTGAGAGTCTTTAATTCACTCTGATTTTTCATAATTTTCCTCAATCTTCCCCAGACTTTTTGTTTTTGACAACCAGGGCGATCAGCAGTGCAACAACAGAAACCACCGCAACACCTATTGAGATCCTGATGATCCAGATTGGCTGGCTGCTAACGTTCAATACGGTCGTCTTCTGCTCTACAGTGATTGTCTGCGCTCCAGATTCGTTTGATGTAATCTGATAGATACTGGCGTTTTTATGGTCGCTGACCACAGCCACATTCCCATCCAATCCCATGCGAGCTGCTGAATCGGATATCAACTCACTGGCTGCAAGTAATCCCTCATCCTGCATCGCGGTGATCACCAGGCAGGAATGTTGGTTGTCTTCATACGTCTGGATATAACTCCTGATGCCTTCGGTTGTACCTATCAAAAGGATATCATCCTCGGATTGCGGAAGGCCGGTTTCCCGATCAATGGGCAGCGGCAGGTCTTCATTCAAGGTGCCGGAAAACAGGTTCGGGATGGTACCGATCAAGACCAGGTGATCGTAATCACCATCGTCCAAACGCGCATCGTTTTGATATAAAACCTCAATATCCGCCGGGCTGCCTTCCAATGAGTTTCCTAATCCCAGGGCAACATTGACAAGGGCTTCAAAGGAAGCGTAGTCCTCTTCCTCACTCAGTACAAAAGCAAATCCTTTGAAACTGAATGGATCTGCAAAGCCAAATGGGAAGTTCTCCAGATTAAGCGTGCTTTCCTCCGGCGCTTCCGGCAAAACGATGGCGGTATCTCCATGAACGGTCAACCATGCCCGCGGGTAAGTGTCATCCGTGCAGAATTGCTGTGCGTCAGTCCGTGTATCCCTGTATTCCATATTCGCTTCAAGAGTGATGGTGTTGCTGCCGATATTAAAATAGCGCAAGGGCAGGCGGACTTCTTCATAACCTTCGTCAGCTGTTTTGGACGTCAAGGCAATGCTTGCTACCGGAATGCCGTTGATCATTACATTCAGAGTGGAGCGGTCTTCGTTGAGCAATTCTGAATGTGAGAAATGAAGCGCAAGCCATGCTTCACTGTCAATATTCCAAAGGGCTGTCAGGGGGAAATTAAATTGGATTGTTTGTTCGCGCGTCCCATATGCGGTTATGGCTTCCTGGCCAAGATCCTCCATTGTGAACGATAACTGGGTGGATGTTGGGGAATCTTGAAGCTGGGGAACCGTCAGGACAACCGCCCATTGACCCTCTGATTGTTCATAGAACTCATTCATTGATGCAGCGCGAGCGCTTTTCTTAACCGCTTGTGTGGTCAAACCTGTTATCACAAAGGCGTGCGCCGTGGGATTGTATGGGGAATTCTGGAATGTGACCAACCCATCATTTTCGTCGATCGGGAGATGGCTGGGATCGCTGCTTGAATAATTTTCGAGTGCAGATGCTATCAATGGACTGAGATCAGGGATGTTATCCTGGATCTGGTCAATGGTTGCAATGACCACCAGGTTCCCAGAAGGTTCCGTTTGGCTTGCTTCTGATATTGACAATACATCCAGGCTGATATTTCGCCAATCTGCAAGTTGACCCAGTTTCGCACTCATCACTGCCAGCGCGTTCAACAGTTGGAGGTCTGCATTCTCCGGGATTACCAGGGTGATTTCATTCGGTGAAATCAGGCTTGAATCGATCAACAGGTCCGGGGCAAGGTTCAGCTCTGGTTCGATCATGACGATTTCATATGGGATTGAAAAAGTGGTGCTTGTATGCACGACCGCCCAAACAGCAGGGTTATCGTAATCAATACAGAAATCATCAGCAATCCCCATAAAGAATTTAATTTTTAAAGTATTGTATCCGGGGTTGATGATTTCTGGTGATAACGCAACTTCAAAGGTACCGTCATTTACGTTTTCATTCGTTAGGAGGGTGCTACCAACACGCTGATCATTCCAATCAACACTCATGCTTGAGGCCGGATTCAGGGCTTCAGAATGACTGAAGTGGAGGGTCAGCATTACCTCAGACGTAAAATGCCAGTTTGCAGGAAACGCGATGTTGAATGAACGCTCTGTAAGCACCCCCTCGAATTCCTGGTCGTCCGTGTAATTAAAATCCTCTAGTGTAAAAGTTGCCGAGTTTTGCTGCAAATCAGTGAGAACTTCAGCATTAACTGTATGGATTGGGAATAAGACCGCAATTGAGAGAAGACATACAACAAATAAAGTCAACGTTCGTTTTAATTGGTTTTTTTCAATAAGCAATAGCATCTTTCACTTTCTTCCTGGGTATGAATCATCTATAAATTCCAAATCAGATTGATTTCCTTCAAAATTGGCAGGACGAGTAGATTATCGTATATTCATTTCAGATTCAGAACAATTCAATAACAGTAAACAAGCACATATGGAAATAGTATAAAGATACCCAGTCTCAAAATAGTCTCTTAGTAGCGCAGCCGACCTTCGAGAGATATTTTTCGGCTCCGCTTGCATACAGTTAAAATAATTATACAATACTAACTTTAATTTATGCCATTGAAATAAGTAGAAGAGAAACCAAATATCAATATATCACCTTTTTCTACCGGGTTAAAACGACTGATCTGAATCACAATAAATTAAGAAGTATCACAAGAAAAGAAGTATAAATATCCAGTAGCATTTATTATGGTAAGATTCTTGCAACGACAATTTTGCAAGAATCCATTTTTATTATCATTCGGATGAGATAAAGAATATTGAAAACCATGTCTGACCAAACAGAAAACACGAATCCTGGTTTATCAGGGGACACTTATTCCTATATAGCTAATCGTGATATTGCTCCGATTGATATTTCTTATAATAAGATCTCTGGCTTCATGCCATCTGGTGTTCTTTATCTCGATCGTAGGGGGAACATCATTTATGCAAACGAAACTGCTGCTGAGATCCTGTGTATCCCGTTTGAACAATTAGAAGGACATGATATCCTTGACCTCGATTGGCATTTGATCCGGGAAGATGGTTTGGAATTCTCAGAGAATCAAAGTCCCATCGAAATCGCTCTGAAGACAGGAGAAATTCTGACGGATGCCATCATGGGCTTCACATTTCCGGGTGATAAAGATGTCTGTTGGCTGCTGATCAATGCACTGCCAGTAAAAGAAGTCAAAGGTAATAAAACCAGCCAGATACATATCGAATTCAAAGATTTTACTGAAGGGTTTCATTGGACCAGGCATATAAAAAGACGGGTCATGGAATTCCATCAGTTCAGGCAATCCATAGAATCCAGCATAAGTGATTTTAAGGAGCCTGAGGAGATCTATCAAAAGGTCATTGATTTCTTCCTGGATATCTTTGCTTACCCTGAGGTTACATCAGCCAGAATAAATATCGGCGATCGGGTATATTCTACAAATAATTTTCAGGATTCAACGATCAAGAAAGTCGTGCCCTTCCAATTTAAGGACACCTATATCGGAAGCGTTGAATTTCATTATGACGTTAGAGAGTTCGATGAATTCAGTGCGCGTATACTAACAGCAGATGATATCCTCCTCAGAGCTGTCGCAGAGTGGTTGGGTTTACTCTCTCAGGTCATTGAGAAAATGGGCGATATCAAAGAACTGGAAGAGGAAGCGCTGACAGCTTATGATCGGATGATTGAAGCGTGGTCTGCTGCTGTGGAAACAAAAGACCAGGAGGCAAGCGGTCATACGCAGCGGGTCACCGAATTAACATTAGAATTGGCAAAAGAGATGGGGTTTGAAGGGAAAGACCTGGAGGATATCCGCCGCGGCGCATTACTGCACGACATTGGCAAGCTGGGCATTCCGGATGAGATCATCTTGAAACCCGGAAAGCTGACGGAAGATGAGTTTCAAATCATCAAGAAGAATCCGCAATATGCGCAAAAGTGGCTGTCAAAGATCGAGCTACTGCAACCGGCACTCCAGATACCTTATTACCATAATGAACGTTGGGATGGGACAGGATATCCAAATGGATTAAAAGGGGAGGAAATTCCGCTTGTAGCGCGCTTGTTCTCGGTTGTCAATGTTTGGGACGCATTGATCTCAGACCGTCCATACCGCAAGGCATTGGGAAAAGAAGAATCACTTGATCTGATTGTTACCGAATCAGGGTCGCATTTCGACCCGGATGTCGTTGAAAGCTTCTTGAGCGTCATCTCTAGCGGGGACTATATGGACACAAGCTATGAGATCAAGATCCAGGCATTCGGGCAGGAACGTGTCTGGATCCAGAACCGGCTTATTACGACTAAAGAATGGCAGGTCAACGCGGCACGGGATTTATTTTTCTTGCTCCTATCACACCCTGAAGGTCTTACAAAGGAACAGGTAGGTTTATATATGTGGCCGGACGTTTCTCCTGAAGACCTCAATGTCCGGTTCAAGAATACGCTGTATCGCCTCAGGCGGGCAATCAGCAACCAGGCGATCTTACTGGGAGACCAGGGATATCGTTTCAATAAAACGCTGGACTACTTTTACGATGTGGAGACTTTTCTCACCAGAATACAGAATGCACACGAAACATCGGATGTCTTACAAAAAGTCTCTCACCTCAATGTCGCAGTCCAGCAATATCGCGGGGAATATCTGGCCGATTTTGACCAGTTATGGGTGATGGCTGAACGCGAGCACTACCGGAGGATGTATCTGGATGCACTGCTCCAACTGGCCGAGTTCTATTACCAGGAACTCGAACTGGCTTCGGCCTTAGAATTCTGCCAGCAAGCGCTGGATGAAGATCCTGTTCTTGAAGACGTGCACCGATTGATCATGCAAATACATGCTGCAAGTGGAAATAAAGCTGAAGTCATTCGCCAATATGAACAATGTCGAAGAGTCCTTATGGAAAATTTCGATGTTCCACCATCGCAGCAAACTCGTGAATTATTTGATACACTGATTAATTCGTGAAATAAAAACAATTTGAGAATATGATAAAACTCAACAATATTCAATTAACTATAAAAGTGTTTCCCGTTAATTTGCGAAAATATTTAACTTAATTTAATCTCCTTGCAGTCTGCTTTGAAGCCTGCTATTTGGGATACTAAGACTGTTACTAAGTGTGTTAATTTGATTAATTGTTAAATTAATGGATTTGAGAGATATGACAATATTGGACCACCCGAGTACCAAACTGACTTTTATCAATTATCAGGAAATCGCGCCTGAAGAACCCAAAATTGATAGAAAATTCATTTCATATGACCTTCAGAGTATGAAGCAGATTTTCATTTCTGCTTATAATGGGAAGGTTCATCGATGGTTGGATGCGATGGACCTTTACGACCAGGAGATCACAGCTCATACACTCAGGGTGACTGCGTTGTCGCTGGAGCTTGGCCGGTTCATGGGCTTGAGTAATGATGAATTAACCTACATTCAATACGGGACGCTCTTGCATGATATTGGCAAGCTGGGTATTCCAAATTCGATCATCCATAAACCCTGTAAATTGAGTGCTTATGAATACCGGATCGTGCAGCAGCACCCGGTGTATGCGAATGAATGGCTGACTAAAGGCAAGGATTACGAACCAGCCAAGGTCATTCCCCTATATCACCATGAAAAATGGAATGGGATGGGGTATCCTTATGGACTGAAAGGGAATGAAATTCCATTCTTAGCGAGACTTGTTGCTGTTGTCGATGTCTGGGATGCGGTCACTTCGGACCGGCCATACAGGATGGCAATGAGCAATGCACGTGCTGCCGAACTAATTCGTTCGGAAGCAGGAAACCATTTTGATCCTGAAATAGTGGATGCTTTCTTGCAGATGGGCGTTCATATGGCACAAAGGCTTTCCTGACCGAAATGAAAACAGCAGATCCCATGGGATCTGCTGCACAATTGATAACGTAAATATTCAGAATTTTGTAGGATATCAACCTTTAGAGTTACGATTGGTTGATATTTTTATTCCGCCTTTTTCCTTTGCTTCATAAAGTGCTTCATCAGCCCTGACCAACAAGTCTTCCAGCGTATCCGTCCAATTCTCAATGCTGGCGATGCCTGAACTGATCGAGATTGAAAAGGATGAGTCCTGATAGAAGATCGGTGAGGAAGCCAGGACCTGGTTGATCCTTTCCATCACATGATAAGCTTGATTTTCATCTGTTTCAGGAAGCAGAATCAAGAATTCATCGCCGCCGAAGCGCCCAAGGATATCCACTTCCCGTATGATTTGCTGAACAATCTTTGCGAAAACAGATAAAGCACGGTCGCCAGCAAGATGTCCGTAAGTATCATTGATCTTTTTTAGATTATCGAAATCAACGACGATAATCGAAATGGGTCGATGGTAACGTTTGGCACTTTTCATCTCCTTTTCAGCAAGATACATGAAGTGCCTTCGGTTTGGAATACGGGTCAGGTCGTCAATGGTGGCTTGATGGTAAAGTTCATCAAAGCGTCTTTTACGGTCGGTGATATCCCGATTGATCCCATGAAAACCAACTAACTCTCCCTTATTGTTATAATGCGGTGCTGCACAGATTTCTATCCAAATCCAGGTTCCATCTTTACAGCGTTGTTGGAGTTCAAAGCGGGTGACGTTCATATTGTTACCCACTTGCTCCTTCTGGCGGTGATGTTCGATCTTTTCTCGCACGAGTTTTGTGCCTTCGCGTTTGAAGAAGCTCCAGATAGGCTGACCGATGACCTCTTCAGGTTTATAACCACGGAGTCTTTCATCAGCAGCACTGATGTAATCAATTCGATAACTATTATTAATCGACCAGATCACATCTGCTGAATTCTCGGTCAGGAAGCGATATTTCTCTTGATTTTCCCGCAGCTTTTCTTCCATTTTCTTGCGAGCTGTAATATCATGAACGGATGAAAGAATATGCAAAACGCCATTGAGATCAAAGGTCTTCGCGGAAAGCATACCAATCAGGGTCTTCCCGTTCTTTCGGCGAAAGCGAAATTCCATATTTTCAATGGAGCCGTGTCCTGTCAATAATGTGACAAATTTCTGTCGTTCTGATGGATCAAACCAGAGATGAATATCCAGGACTGTCTTCCCTTCAGCTTCTGCCCGGGAATAACCTGAAAGACTGATGAAACCTTCATTTACTTCAACGATATAACCATCGTTCAATCGGGTGATCAACAGCGCATCCGGGATGGTGTTGAACATCAGATAGTATTTCCCTTTTGCTTCATCGGAGTTATTTTCAACACGTTGATTCGTGAATACGATGAATCCAACCGTCCAATGTGTGGCAACAATAAAGAGGATTATTGACACAAATGGTTCGACAAGGGTTTGTATTGACGGCGTAGTGAATGGTGTGACCAGGAAGATAATTCCAAGTGCTAGAAAGAGGACGGCAAATATAAAGAATGTGACAGAAAATACTTTCCTAAACCGATCAATATTCAAGACGACATTGGTAAACACCAATCGACCTGTGATCGTTGAGATCACAGCAATGAATAGGGAAGTAAGGATATCCAGAGATGCAGAAATTTTGGTGATGTATAGGAAGATGGAAATGATCAGGTATGCAACATAAAATATTGCCAGGTTGCGCCATTGCGGACGTTTATCGAAGAAGTGCAGCATACCGATGTACACAAGGAGAGAACTGGTGGTAACCAGTAAGTTCTTAATCAGATAAAAGGAAGCGCCTAAATCGTAAACGGAATTGAAAAAAATGAATAGGAAATATAGACTGAGTAAGAATACGCTTCCGTACCACCAGATAAAGCCCCTATGTGTGTTCCCTTTACGATAGTGAAGGATAAGGACGACAACTTCAAGGAAACAAATTAAACTGAAGAGTAAATAAAGGATATGCATAGGATTACTCAAATCGAAATTGTAATGGATTCAATATATTATAACCGTTTCATAACAAACAGCAACAATAATCATAGC
>Ga0272443_10005098_pt1 | contig 13782 bp, 11 predicted proteins | sample SSMAcet12_FD_193581 | JGI IMG/M metagenome (GOLD analysis project Ga0272443, IMG submission 193581) | Marine sediment archaeal communities from Little Sippewissett salt marsh, Falmouth, MA, United States - SSM-Acet-12 | ecosystem: Environmental > Aquatic > Marine > Wetlands > Sediment ...
ATTCGTTTCTGAAGCTCTCTTCAAATCCCGCCAGTTTCAGGACTGACTCCGCGGTTCCGGCATTGATTGACGGTTCTGCTCTCATAATTCCTGAGCTTAGCATCAGGAGGAACAGAATCGTTGTCAGGATGATGGGAGCACTTCTTTTCATATTCACCACCCGTTGCTTTCGGCGGGCTATTCAACTCCCTCCCGCAAATCTCAAGAGAGATCGCGCGCTCAACACATGCAGAGCGAACTTCTTAGATCGAAGCCAAAGAGCCCTTTTTTCCGATTTTCCAGTCCGAGCACTCCATGCCAGCCAATGGAATACCCGGCGAGATTCTACAGTATCTATATCGGAAAGACATTTTCTCGCATGACCGAAGCAGACAGCTTCGTTCCAGCAAGAAACACGGCCATCGTACAGTGAATAGTGAGGCGCAGGGGAGTTGAGTAGATTAAGATGTAAAGAATCTCGACATTCGCCATCCTAAATGTACTAATTTGTTGTACAACGACTTACATCTCCGATCAGCACTGTCGCGTTTTTGGCTGTTTTGCAGACCGACACGGACACCCTTGTTCAACGACAGTTTCAGGGCTACGTGTTCTGTTTAGTTAACTGATAAGCATAGACTTATAAACATCGGCCAGTGCTGGCATAAGTATTGCTCATAAATTGCACAATCGAAGATAAATATGTCTCTTAGTACGCACAGGAGGAAGAAGAATGAAGTTCACAAGAATCATTTTGGCAACAGTCATGCTGCTTGGAATGGCAAGCGCAAGCTATGGCTGGTCTCTGGATTTCGAGTGGGGATTGGGCCACGATCTTGAGCCCGTAGCATCAGGCGTTCCCGGTCTGCAGTTCACGACCACTGACGGCTACGACTGGATCTACTCGGATATTACAACAGGCCTTTACAACGCGCGTAATGATCTCGGCGACGTATACGGAGCAGGCGAATACTGGATGGAAGGTTATGTCTGCACATGGCTGGGCACGACCCAAGGTGCGGGCAGGATCGATTTCCTTGATGGAAACGGTTCATACTTCACAACCGGCTATTGCTCACAGAGCGACTTCTATCTGGAGGCGTATGACGCCGATAACAATCTTCTTGATTGGGACATGGGCGCAACGAATACGTACTCCGCAGGTGGTACAGGCCTTAACTACCTGACAGTAAGCTCTGCCGCCAACAACATCGCTTATGTTCTCGTGCATGACACTGGCAACTACTTCATCGTTGATAACATCTCTGGCGACGCCAGTGGTGTTGAAGACCCGAGTATTCCCGAGCCGGCAACACTGCTGCTCCTGGGTGCCGGTCTTCTCGGAGGCGGCATACTTCGCCGCAAAATCAGGTAACACCTGATTGCCTAAGACTCAAAAATCGCTTGAAACTGGGGTCGCATTGAGCGGCCCCTATTTTTTGCCTGCACCCCGCCCACAGCGTTGATTTCGCCAGATATCCCATAAGAGTTGCACCTCAGACTTCAACCACATTCATGAAGCGAATAGTCGATTAAATGTGTCGACTTTATGGACGTTTTCTGAATCAATCTAAGCTCATATTACACAGAAGATTACCTCAAGGTGGAGAAAACCAATCCAATATCGTGTCGGGGATGACAACGATTCTGACGAGTTCTCAGAATTGTGGGAAGTAATCATAACTTCTCAAACCCGCTGAAAGACAACTAATTTCGTCGTCATTGTCGGGTCTGGCACAAGCGTTGCTTAAAGAAGGGCCAGTCTATTGTTAACCAACATTTCACTGCTAACCTTCCTGAGGAGGATTGAATGGCAACTCTAACACGAATAGCAATGGCGCTTCTGATCGTCCTTGCTCTCAGCGGAACAGGACATGCCTGGCTGATCAATTTCGAGAATGGATTGGGTCAGGATGGGACTCCTGTAGCTTCCGGCATACCCGGATTGGATTTTACGACTACTGATGGTTATGACTGGATTTATGCGGACATTCTCAACGGCAGCTACAACGCCACGAGTGATAACGGCACTGTTACCGGATCAGGTGAATTCTTTGTTAGCGGTTATGTTTCGACCTTCCTTGGTACAACACAGGGTTCGGGTCGTATCGACTTTCTGAATGGCGATGGTTCCATGTTCTCGACCGGATACAGTTCCGCATCGAATTTCTATCTTGAAGCTTACGACGAGTTCGACAACCTTCTGGATCAGGCCATGGGTGGTCCGAACACCGTATCGAGCGGTGGTACCGGCCTTGAGTACCTGACCGTCTCATCTGCTTCAAACAACATTGCCTATGTCATGATGCATGACACCGGCAACTTCTGGACGGTAGACAACATGAGTGGTGATGCCTCCGGTGTCCCCAATCAGGATCCGATTCCAGAACCAGCGACTCTGATTCTGCTCGGTGCCGGGCTTGTCGGTGGTGGGATGTTCCGCCGCAAGTTCAGGAAGTAGAATCCATAAACATAGGTAATTGAGATGAATTTGAGGGTCGCTGTTGCGGCCCTCTTTTCTTTGCCAGAAATTGAGACAAAAAAAGCGGCTCGCCTGACATGCAAACGAACCGCCCGAGATTAGTTCTTTCCCCCTGCGCCTTCTTATACCACGAGTTTTTTCATTAGTTCCGCAATCGTGGCGACTTTTTCGAGGTTATAAACGGTCTCCCTGATGTCCTTGCGTCGATCATCACTGAGAAAGTCGGCCGTCAATCCATAGAACTTATCCATGAGATCATCATCGGACATTGTCTCCCTTGGATCTCCCTTGGCATAATCAACCCTGTGCGATCTGACCTCTCCGGACTTTAGTTTCACATCGACTACTGAGGGTTGGAGTTTGGGGAATTCTGCTTCAAGGTCATCATCGGCAATGACCTTGATGTTCTGTATGAAATCAATGAGCTTGGGATCTTTAATGCGCTCTTCTTTGAATTGCAGTGGTGTCACCATCTTATCCATCAAAGCTGCACCGACGCAATACGGCATCGAGTGGTCAGCGGTCTCTTTCGAGGTCGGGTGGTACTTGGTCGGATCTGCAAGAATGTCAACAGCGCGATGAATCGTGTGAACTGTGACCTCTTCGATGTCTTCCCAGTTCACATCGTGTTCCTTGACGAGCTTCAGGGCAGCGGTCACTGGGGACTGGGTAAGGAACTCTGTCGGGAATGCCTTGAATGAGCAGTCCTTAATCTTGAAGTTCTTGCCGAGACCGTCAAAAAGGACCTCTTCTTTGTATCCTTCTCCCATTTGCTGGCAGAAACCTTCCTTGCCTTCGAAAATGGCCTCGGTTCCGATATAACCCTTCTGAGCCAGAAGAGCCGCAAGCACTCCGGACTGGGTCGCCATCGGGTCAACGGTGTTCTTCATCATGGTCAGTTTGCCCGCAGCAACCGCCCCGGCAGTGAAATTGTGACATCCGGATATGCCGACAGCGTTAGTCAACTGATCTACGTCCAAATCGAGCATCTTGCCCGCAACGAGCGGTGACACGAGTTGTGTCAGGGTAGCATGATGCCATCCGCGCTCGCGAATACCCGGAGTGACATACTCGCAGAGTCTCATCTCAAGCTCATGACCGATGATAATCCCCATCAGGAGATCCTTGCCCGTCTTTCCCTCGCGTTCACCTACCGAGAGAGCAGCAGGGATTATGTCGGAAGGATGAGACGGATCCTCTTTCCAGTATATATCATTGTAATCCATCACTCGAACCATTAATGCATTCGCGAGTGATGCCATATAGGCGTTGGTCCTGAACCCGGTCGCAACAAGAGTTGACTCCGGATTCCCGCCGAGACCTTCTATAACTCCAAGCGAGATCTTGCAATCTTCCGCACGATGACCTCCCAGCGCGCATGCAAGAGTGTCCAGGAGGAAGCGTTTGGCATGCCTGATAGATTCCGCATCAATATCCTCGTACTTCAGGTTGAAGACGAATTCTGAAAGTTTCCTCGAGATTGTCTTTTCCATCATTCCATCCTCACAAATGGGGGATAACCACATGACTTATCGTGAATTCAGGTTTTCTTCTCTCTGCTGATGACACAAAGTATGACTCGGGCTGAAAAGGTCAACAGAAAACGGCACGGTTAGGAGCCGGCGCCAACGAGAAGCGCGTCGAATCTATCGACGCGCAATCGCAAAGCCAGACCTCTCTTCTGAGCTATCAGGACAATCCCATGTCCTTCATCAGCTTCTGAATCTTTGCCACATGGCCGGTCTCGAACCTGACCAGATACTCGTACGTCTCCTTGCCTTTGGGATCTTCCATCTTCTCGGCAAGATCAGCATAAAGATCTCGGGCACGTTCTTCCAATGCGAGCCCGATTTCGAGGATCCGCTTCGGAGTTATGTTCTCGTCTACTTCATCGAGGTAGGCGTCATGGACCTCCTCCATGTGCTCGTCAATATTGGGAAGGTCTTCACTCCGCATGATGTCGTTGTACGTGACCCATTTCTCGGATCTTATCAGACTGTCATGCTGCGTTTCAAGAAGTTTGTAGTGCTGCTTCTCTTCACCAGCGAGCCATTCGAGTATCTCTTTGATCCTGTCATCTTTGGTAACGTCAAGAGCCTTCCTGTAGAAGACATATGACGCGAGCTCTGCCTGTATCCCCTTGTTGATTCCCTCTATTACAGCTTTCTCAACCGGTGTCATACCTCTTTCTCCTGTATCAAATTTCTGATCTTTTGTTCAAACTATTGTAACTAACCCAACATGTCAAATGTTCAGGATCACGAATCCTGCTAAATCATCCACACCCATCAGTCCGCGACGCTACTCAGGATCTTCTCAAGAGCAGGCTTGAGGAACTTATAATCGAATTCAAAACCGTCATCCAGCAATTTGGTCGGGACAACATTCTGGCCAGCCAGGAGAGTCTCCTCCGCCATTCTTCCGAACTTGAGCCTGGCGACGAAAGCCGGTATTGGTGCAAAGACCGGCCTCCCAAGCACTGCGGCGAGTACCTTGGTGAATTCAGCATTCGATACCGGATTCGGTGCTACCAGATTAACCGGCCCGGACAAGCTCGATTCAAAGGCGATGAAGCTGATTGCGCGAACCATGTCACCAAGAGCTATCCAGCTCATCATCTGTTTACCATCACCAAACTTACCCCCAAAACCCTTGCTGAAATAGGGAAGCATCCTGGCAAGGGCGCCACCTTTGGCATCAAGCACGACACCTGTTCGCATGTGTACTGTGCGAATACCGGCATCTTCAGCAGGCTCGGTTGATTCCTCCCAATCTCTGCAGACATCCGCAAGAAAACCCTCTCCCATCGAACCGGTCTCATCCAGTTGTTCTTCGGGATCTCTGTTCCCGTAGTAACCTATAGCGGATGCGGACAGGAAAGCATCCGGCTTGTTTTCAAGCGAGACCAGACTCCTCGATAGAAAGGAAGTTGTAGCTAACCTGCTTTCGCGAATCGTCTTCATCCTGTCATTTGTCCACCTCGAGTCAGCAACGCCGGCTCCGGATAGATTTATGACCACATCGTGACCATTCAACTTATCCGATTCTATCGATTCAGAATAGGGATCCCAGCTTATCGGGTGAGTACCGGTCGGTTGAGAACCGGGTTTGCGAATCAAGGCGGAAACCTCGTGACCTTGTTCGATCATGTAAGCTGCGAGAACTGTCCCCACGAGTCCGGTGGCTCCAGATATCGCTACTTTGCCGGGCATCAGCTTCTCCTTCGCGTAGACTACTTACAATGATTAACAGCCACCGGCATTCGGTGGTTCACAAGGACATTTACGAATTATCACGGCCTGAGAATCTTCACTGTCAGCGGCGGCAGACTACTTACCTCTGCTTCGATCACATCTCCGTCGTTCACTTCGCCAACTCCTTCGGGTGTGCCTGTCATCACGACATCGCCCACGTCAAGTGTCATGAAGGCCGAAACGAAGCTGATCACTTCACCGAACGAGAATATCATCCTGTCAGTCTTAGCTGACTGTTTTACTTCGCCTCCGATCTTGAGACTGATTTCCTGGGACACCGGATCGAAGGAGTCATCCTTCGAGACGAACTCGCCGAAAACAGCAGCACCATCAAAACATTTCGATATCGTCCACGGACCTCCGGACTTCTTCGCGACTGACTGACGATCTCTCAATGTAAAATCCAGGCCGACCCCCCAGGCCGAGATGGCATGACGGGCATCCTGCTCACTGACACTCTTGCAGGGTTGTGAGATCACGAAACACAATTCCACCTCATGGTGCAGAAGCCCCAGTCGCGCAGGAATGGTGACCGAATCTTTACCTGATAAAATCGAGGAGTTCGGTTTCATGAATATCGTCGGCTCAGGCATGGGCTTACCGCCCCCCATTTCCCTGATGTGAGCAAGGTAGTTCTTGCCGACACAGACGACTTTGCCGGGAACGATCGGTTTTCCATCTACTACGATCTTCTGCATATTACCCTCCGCATAGATACACTTCCAAAAAACAGATTCGATTCAAATACTCCGTGCAGACTGCCCCCAGTGAGCACGATTCACATAGGCGAAAACGAGTCTTTGCCTGCCGAACAAACAGGACAAAGATAGCCATCCGGAAGATCCTCGAAACTGGTTCCCGGTTCAATACCGTGTGCCGGATCACCCTCCTCAGGATCGTAGACCCAGCCGCATACTGTGCACACGTGTTTCTGCATCTCAATATCCTCGTAAGCTGTGCAACGCTGTTTTGTATAGGATTGTCATCACAATAAGCGCTCTTCCATAAAACCTGCACATAAGAAGCGAAGTCTACATCGAAGAATAGCCGCAGTCGGTATATCTGTCAAGGATGCAGTTCACCTCCTGTAAGGTAATATCTATTTAGATGGGGAAAGAGCCGGAACCTACAGCCAACCTACAGAGACAGTCCCGGCTCAGAAGTGAAGATATTTGCGAGATAACACATTTGCTACGCCTAGCTATCTCACAAAACCAGAGCGGATCGGTCCAGTTCCATGTGTATCGCTTTTTCTGCGAAAATCTTTGGTCAAGGACAACCCGATCCACTCAGCGCATAACGACTCCTAGTGATAAAGACGCCGGGTACCGCTTATTTTCTGACTTTCAACATCAGCAAGCAGCCAACAATGAAGAACAGGCCATTCACACCCCATGCCGCGGCCCACGGTGGGATGGTCCCCTGGGTACCGAGCTTCTGGCCCATTTCGAAGAGCAGAATGTAGAAGAATGTTATTCCTGCCGAGAAGGCGAATCCTATCGCGAGCGATCCTCGCCTCGGGTCCGAGGCAAGCGGCACCGCCAGCAGGACGATGATGAAGCTCATGAGTGGCAACGAAAATTTGAATTGAAAAAAGACCTCTTCCCTGGTCGTCTCACGTGCGGCCCTCTTGTACCACTTGATCGTTCGCGACAAATCTGCGGCTGACATATCAAACCCCAGATTCTTGTCTGAGCCTTTGCGGATCATTTCCGATTTGACAAAACGCTCAGGTGGTTCCGTGATCTCCGGAAGATATCGTTTGTCGAATTTCTCGAGCGTTTCGGCTCCCGCCCTTCCATCTTCTGCCGAAAACTCACGTATCACACCATCGTAAACCACCCAAATGGTGTCGTTCCACATCATTCGAGTGCAGTCGATCTGTCTCTCGAGCCTGTTACCCGAGACTTCATGGATCTGGACTCTCTGGGCCGTCATGGCGATAGGATTATAATTGCCGAACTTGAATATTCGCCCACCTTCACCAAGGTAAAACAAGTCATGGATCTGTTCCTTACCGTAATTAGGGTTGCCTTCAATCTCACCGTATCTCACTTCCATCTTCCTGCGATTAGCTTCGGGTACAATCCTGTCCGAGAAGAAGAAGATGGCGACGCTGATCAGCAATCCCCCAAGCAACAGAGGCTGGGATATTCGGTACAGGCTCACACCGGACGAATTGAGCGCGAGGATCTCGTTTCGTCTTGCCATCATCCCGACGCTGAACATAGCTCCGAGTAGAACCGCTACAGGAGTCACCTGCACTATAATGAACGGGAAGAAATAGAGGTAGTAACGAAGCACTGTCAACAGTGGTGCCTGATTATCGATGTAATCATCGAGATGCTCAATCACATCGATAATGAGATACACGAGAACGAAAACGAATATCGAAAGGAAAGCCGCCTTGAGAAAGGTCTTCAGAAGATACCTGTCGAGTACTTTGAGCATTAGTCTGACCTGCCCCCAAGATACGAAGACAACCTCGATAGTCTCTTCTCAGTCATTACCTTGAACATCATCAATATGCCGGCTGCCCCGATAAGGATATTGGCGGCCCACATCGATACTGCAGGTGAAAGAAAGCCCCTGTCGGAAAGCTCTTCTCCTCCGATCAGGAATGCCCAGTAGATAATAAACAGACCGATAGAGATACCTATGGACACGGCCATCCCTCCACGTCTCGCCATTATTCCGAGTGGTGCGCCTATCAGGACAAATACAATGCAGGCTGCGGGCAATGAGTATTTCTTGTGAACCTCAAGCAGGTAGGTATCAATTAGCTTCTGTGTGTGACTCTTTCCCTTGAGCGACTGTTCAAGCGCCCGTTTCACACCAACGGCATGTTGATAGGCCAGCGCCACCGCCTTCCGCTTGAACATGTCACCGCCTTCATTGTCCTTGATATTGAGTCCATGCAGCAGACGCCTGTTCTCGTTATCTACCTTCCTCAGGGACAGCCGGTCGGTCCTGCCGAGTTTCTCACGCCACTTTCGAATCTCGGACAGCATGTCTTCCGACGATCTCTCGCGGTCTCCCCTGTAGGTTGAGGATGTGCGTTTCAATGATCGGCTGATGTCACGGATGTTGAAGGTCTGCTTCTTGAATGTTACCCATCTCCATTTGTCTGAGCTGTTCTCGATAGGCTCGTGAACTTCGCCGTCTTCAAGTATGAAACTCAATACCGTGCCGTCTTCAAGATATTCGAGCTTTCCCCTCTCCGCCAGAATCGTGCGAGGTACTTTGGGATTCTTCTGATCGAAAATGGTAACATCCTTGATTCGGGATGTCTTGTGGTCAATGCTTTTGATGAGGATAACATAGCCCGGTATATCATTGAGGAAAATGTTGCTTTTCAATGAGAGAGTCGGGCGCATGCTGCGTATATCGCCCATAAGGACTCTTGCTTCGTGATTGGCATCAGGGAGAACCTCGTTGTTGAACCACACCAGACCTGCGGCAAGGAAGACGGCTGCTATCAGCACGGGTCGGATTATCGTGAAGAGATGGACTCCTGAGCTTTTTATGGCCAGAATCTCAAAATCCGATGTCATTCTGCCGAAGGCCATCAGCGTGGCAACGAGAGTGGCCATAGGTACGGACAGCGCGAGCATCCATGCGAGATTGAGCAGGAATACCCACAAGATAGTCAGCACATCAAGGTCTTTCCCGATGGCCATGTCGATAACATTCGGGACAAAGTCAAGAATGAGCACGAAAGTCACTACTACAAACGCAAACAGAAACGGACCAACGTGCTCTTTCAAGACATATAAACTCAGTACACGCATTTGAGCAAAGTATTTATCCTCCATTGATTATACAAGTATTTTCCTTGCAGACGCTTCCGCCTCGGATTATTTTGGCTGAAAGGAGAATTTCATGATTTCGAATTTCGCCCAAGGGGATGCGGTTGAGGATTTCTTCGTACTGGTTTCGGCCACACTTATCCCGTACGACCGTGGAGAACGTCTTCGCATCGAACTGTCTGACGCAACCGGCAAAATCGAAGGTGTGATCTGGGATTCCGCCTCGGCTATATACGAACAAATCAAGGAATCTGAGATAATCAAGGTGCGGGGACTTGTGACTTCCTACAGAGATCGTCCTCAGTTGAAAGTCGAGAAAATCAGGCCGGCAACTGAAAGCGATGAGATCGACCTCACACGGCTGATCAAGGTTGTGCCCGGGGGAATTGAGGCTCAGATCGAGCGTTTCAATCAACTCCTTTCGACAATCGAGGACCCGTTCATCTCCGAACTCATTCGACTGTTCAAGGCTGATTCGGATCTGTTTGAAAGATACTCGAAAGCTCCGGCCGGAAAGCGCTGGCATCATGCTTATCTCGGCGGGTTGATCCAGCATTCGGTTTCGATGGCTGAACTGGCTGCCGTGGTCTGCGATCACTATGAGGAGTTGAACCGTGACCTCGTGGTCTGCGGAGCCTTCTTCCACGATGTCGGGAAAATATTCGAGCTGTCGGGTGAGGCCAAGCTCGATTACACCGACAAAGGACGGTTGATCGGGCATATCACTCTTGGGGATCAACTCATATCATCTCTAATTGCGAAAATACCCGACTTCCCGGAGAAGCTGGAGTTCAAAATCAGGCACTCGATTCTCGCGCATCACGGCAGCTTCGAGTTGGGGTCTCCTGTGAAGCCCCAAATAAGGGAGGCATTTATCCTTCATTTGCTCGATTTGATCGACAGCGGGATGAACGTCTTCGGACGCTACGATGCATCGCGAGACGGTGAATGGACTGATTGGGTTAACCTGTGGGAGAGATATCTTTACTTCGGATGATGCTTTGAGCAAGTTTTTGTTGCAAAAAGACTTTTGTAAGACTATAATCGCTCCGATTATATATCTGGGTATATTATGGCACTATTGGGGTTTATCTCAAACGACATAGGCATCGATCTCGGCACTGCCAACACTCTCGTTTTTGTCAGGGGCCATCCAAAGGGCATAGTACTTAACGAGCCGTCGGTTGTTGCTGTCGAAGTCGCAACCAACAAAGTCCTCGCTATCGGTAAGGACGCCAAAGAAATGCTGGGTAGAACACCCGGCGAGATCAAGGCTATCCGACCGATGAAGGACGGTGTAATCGCAGACTTCGAAATCACCGAGAAAATGCTTTCCACCTTCATCAAGAAGGTGGTTCGGCATCGTTATCTACTAAAGCCGCGAATCGTCATATCCGTACCATCGGGTATCACCGAAGTCGAAAAGCGCGCTGTTCGAGATTCCGCTGAAAACGCGGGTGCACGTGAGGTGTTTCTGCTTCAGGAACCGATGGCCGCAGCAATTGGGGTTGGACTGCCTGTTGAGGCACCTTCCGGCATTATGGTCATCGACATAGGCGGCGGCACATCTGAAATCGCCGTCATAGCCCTCAACGGCATCGTCAATAATACTTCGATAAGAATCGCCGGCGACGAGATGAACGAGGCTATAGTGTCATACCTGAAAAAGAACTACAATCTCCTGATCGGTGAGCTTACGGCCGAAGAGATCAAGATTCAGATAGGCAACGCCTTCCCTCAGGAGAGAGAAGAGTCAATGGAAATCAAGGGTCGTGATCTTGTCGCAGGCGTACCCAAGAATATGAAGATTTCCTCAGCTCAGGTTCGCGAAGCGCTCGCCGAACCGATAGATGCTATCGTGGAAGCTGTGAAGCTATCGCTCGAGAGAACACCACCGGAACTCGCATCGGACATTCTTGATCGCGGTATCGTCCTCACTGGCGGCGGCGGCCTGCTCCGGTCACTGGACAAGAGATTGCGTCACGAAACCAACCTCCCGGTCAATGTTGCCGATGATCCACTTACTTGCGTTGTCAGGGGAACCGGAGAAGTCCTCAAGAATATGACCAAGTACTCCAAAGTCCTTATGAAAAGCCGCGCAGACTGACTCCTGCCAAATTGGCACACAACCGAGCCTCTTTTACAAGCATTTAACTTGACATCTAATGCCAGTTTGTCATAACTTCCTGTCATGGCAATAAAAAGAGAAGATATTCTGGATTTCGTCTCCTCGAAGAGCTATCGACCTGTCAGAGTGCGTGAACTCGCGAAAGGGCTCAAGATCCCCGAGTCCGAATACAGGCCTTTTCGCAAACTCGTTCGAGAGCTTCTCAAGGAAGGCGCAATAACCCGACTCAAAGGCGGTCGGGTCGGTCAAACCGAGAAACTCAGCCTGAAGGTAAGTGTGCTCTACATGAGCCGCAAAGGATGGGGCTTCGCAAGACCGGAAGATGGTACCGAGGAAATTTTCATCCCGCCCGATGATACCTCCACTGCCCTTGATGGTGACCGCGTATTGGTGAGAACCAAACCACACCGGAGGGGCAAAAGCCCCGAAGGAGTCGTAGTCAAAGTACTCAAGCGAATGCGCAAAACTCTGGTTGGTACTTACCGTCGACAACGACACTTCGAGACTGTTGAGCCTGATGATGAGAAAATCGGGCGCACCATTTATGTACACGACATCGGAGACCTGAATATCGCGAATGGTCAAAAAGTTGTCGTGGCACTATCCGAGTGGAAGAACAGGTTCATGAACCCCGAGGGAAAGGTCATCGAAGTACTCGGTTATGCGGATGATCCCGGGGTTGATATCCTATCGACCATCAGGAATTTCAACCTTCCGACAGAATTCCCGCCCGAAGTCGAGGCCGAAGCAGACTCGCTAAAGCTCGATATCACTCCCGAAACGCTCGAAGGCAGGATTGATCTGCGGGACAAGATAACATATACAATCGACCCGGCTGACGCGAAAGATTACGACGATGCAATCTCTGTCGAGAGACTCGAAAACGGGAATTACCTTCTCGGAGTACACATCGCGGACGTTTCACACTACGTGAAAGAGAGCACCGAAATCGATCTTGAAGCTCGCGAACGTGCCACGTCCGTCTATCTCGTGGACAGAGTACTTCCGATGCTTCCCGAGGAACTGTCTAATAACATTTGCAGCCTCAAAGGACATGTTGATCGGTTGACATACTCATGCATAATGGAGGTCTCGAAACAGGGCAAAGTAAAGGATGTCAGGATATCTCCATCGGTGATTCACTCCCTCGGACGACTCTCATACGACGAGGTCCAGGAGTATTTCGACAGCGGTGAGATTACGGACAAACTCAAGGGGCTGACCGAGAGCCTCGATCTCGCTCGAGAGCTTGCAACCATTATCCGCGAAGAGCGATTCAGCAAAGGAAGCATCGACTTTGACCTGCCCGAACCGAGAGTTGTGCTCGACAAATCGGGTGATGTATTGGACATCAGCCCCCGCCCAAGAAAGGAAAGCCACCGACTTGTCGAAGAGTTCATGCTTGTGGCCAATCGAACGGTTGCCGAGCATTTCACGAGACTCGGGCTTCCGACACTGTATCGTGTTCATGAGGTGCCGGACAAAGACAAGCTGGAAACCTATGCGGAATTCGCCAGGGGATTCGGGCATCAACTGAAGGTGACCGATCCGCCCAAACCAATCCAGATAGCGAAGTTCCTGAAGACTATCGAGGGTACTCCCGAAGAAGAGATCCTGAACGAGCTGCTGTTGAGATCGCTCAAGAAGGCATGCTATCAACCGCAGAATGTCGGACACTTCGGACTCGCTTACACCCACTATCTGCATTTCACATCTCCTATCAGGCGGTATCCCGATTTGTTCGTACATCGACTCCTCAAAGAGATCAAGAACAAGCGCTATCCCGGCAAGAGAATGATAGTCATCAAGAGACTTCTGAAACGTATCGGTGAGCACTCATCGGATCGGGAGAGGCTTGCGGAGGAAGCCGAACGTGAGACAGTAAGGATCAAGCAGACCGTATACCTGTCAAGACACATCGGTGACATCTTCGAGGGCATCATATCCGGTATAGCTTCATTCGGGTTTTTCGTAAGATTGAGGAAGTTCTCTGCAGAGGGAGTGGTCAGGCTTTCAACTCTTGATGATGACTACTACAGAGTTGATGATGACAAGGTGGCAGTACGTGGGGCTCATACCGGTAACACCTACTCTCTCGGAGACAGGATTTCCGTACAGATTGTCAATGTG
>Ga0272443_10005099_pt1 | contig 13778 bp, 31 predicted proteins | sample SSMAcet12_FD_193581 | JGI IMG/M metagenome (GOLD analysis project Ga0272443, IMG submission 193581) | Marine sediment archaeal communities from Little Sippewissett salt marsh, Falmouth, MA, United States - SSM-Acet-12 | ecosystem: Environmental > Aquatic > Marine > Wetlands > Sediment ...
TATTCAGGATGAGTATATTCAGACATCAACACAAAACCAATTATCAAAATAATAACAAGAGTAATAATAATACCAAAAACAGGTATTACAATACTATTATCATTTGTATTTTTACTTTCATTCATTTTTTTATACACCTTTTACCTTATTACTTTTTCAATAGATTCTTTCAATTTATCAGCACAACTCTTACATATTTCTAAATTAAAATCACACCATGAATACCATTCATTATCAGTTCTAACAAAACCAATAGTTGATTCTTTATCTGTTGCTTTACATATATCACAATATCTACCCATATTTTCATACTCCTTTTACCTTATCTTTCTTCAATTCCATCACAACTATGACAAACAGGTTTAAAATTCATACCAACTGATGAATTAAAAAAATATATTCTTTTACCACAAACACTACATCTCATTTTAACCCCATTCCTAATTTTAATAATTTTTTAAACCCGAAATTGATAACATTATAATATTTTCTTCTTGATATTAAATTATCTTCCATAGTCATATTGACCTTTTTATTTTTGTATTTAGGTACATCAACACCTATAAAACTACAAATGTCACTAACAATTTTATAATTATCTTTTTTAAGGTCCTCCAGATAATAAACAAAAACATTATCGAAATTTTTTCTGATATAATCCACATAACTTTCAAAATCGTAGAATTTAGTGATGTTAAAACGCATCATAAACTCTGGATATGATAAACGATAACCACTTTTGACATATTGACTGTAAAGACTTCTACTCCATTCTTCTTTGTCCCTAAGACCCAATATAATACTAGCATGTGGAAATATTTTTTTAATCCTATCGATAACTACAAAACGATCGGTCGGTGTTAAACCTTTATGAAATTTGTTATCAAAAGGACATATGCTTAAATCTTCGTTGCTGATAAGATTAATTTTAAATCTTTCCATTTTTGTTACAATAGTATAATTTCTAGTGAAATTAACATCTTTGAGTTTTGGGAAAACCTCTTTTTGTAAAAAGGTTGTACCAGTGCGATGTAATCCTAAATGTATAACAACTTTCATTGATTATCTACCTTATATCATTTGGTCAGTAACATTACTAACCATAGTGTTAAATTCTTTAAGCTCTTCAATACAATCTTTCCAACCCTGACGATAATCATCAGAAACATTATCAAGACTGTTTAAACCATCTTCAAGATAATCATATTCAGGATGCGAATACTCAGAAATCAACACAAAACCAATTATCAAAATAATAACAAGAGTAATAATAATACCAAAAACAGGTATTACAATACTATTATCATTTGTATTTTTACTTTCATTCATTTTTTCCTACTCCTTTTACCTTATGTTTTCTAAAACAATACCTATGACCAAGACAAAAACCACAACCAAAAGTCAAAAGTATTATTAAACCGAATACGATTATTTCTTCAATCATTTTCTTTACTTCCTACCTTAAAATTATTTCCTCCAAATATTTTTCATCTTCAACACCTCAACAACAAACAAAGGATAAAATATGATACAACCCCACCATATACGAACAACATCTTTCCAACAGAAAACAATACTTTTAATTTCCTCCTGAACAAAACTTTGTTCACAAAAAGGACAAAAAGCACTATTAGTCTTACCACCACAAATCTGACAAGTAGTCAAAACTTAACACCACCACCTTTAGATAAATTATAATCAACTCTAAGTATCCACCAACAAATTAACAACAAAGGAAACAATAATAACCCGAACACACTAAAAAAACAAATACCAACAATACGTTCACTATTCATTCAACACACCATCCAAAGTACTAATAGTAATCCTACAACAAATACGTTCAACAGGGTCAACAATATCTTCAACACGACTAACTTCCAAATCTAACCAGTTTCTAATTTCATCTTCACTTAACAAACCACTTCCACCACCATTTTTATTAATTATATTAAAAAAAGGGAAACCATGACTTTCCAACCAACTAAGAGTAAAACGTTTATTATCCTGCATAGGAACAACATGAATATTTTTACTACCACAACAAGGACAAACAATAAAATCTTTACAGATAAAATCAAAACTACAAAAACGACAACGACATACCATACTCTGACATTTATAAGGTTTCAACATGTTCTTACCCATGTAGATACTCCCTCCTAAGAATATAATAATCAGATCTAGTTATATGATCTCGTTCATATGCAAGTTGTAAAGCTTTTAGATAATATGTTTTATGATTAATCATTTTTTTATTTCTCCTATACATAGTTTATAGAGTTCATTAGGAGTAATTATTAATCCTTCACTTTGTAGTTTTTCTGTTTTAGCTTTTATCCAGTTCATATCTACTCCATATGTTTCTGGGCTTCCACGACCATTTTCTACAAACTGCTGCTTAATTGTGTTACAAATCTTATGTTTTGTGTTACACTCCTCATCATGTTGTAACACAATATGCTTCCAATGTAACACACGTTTTTCGTGATAATCTAACCTGTTGAGTGCATGCTCTACATCTGTAGCACGAAAAAAATCAAAACCTTTCATACAAAGATCACTATATGTAATTTTATTTTTTTTACAATATTCAATTACATATGAAGGAACTCGTGCCGTTACATGTTTCTTTTCAACTTTTTTCATACCTACTTCACCACTTTGTGTTGTGTTAGTGTTGTGTTACATATCATTATTATTATACATTTTATTTTACAAATCATTATAATCACATTCAAAATTACAAAATTTTTTAAATATATTTATATCATTAATTTTTTTAATATTATTATTAATTAAATCATAAATTATAACATTATTATATGGATAATTTCCTTTAATAATATACACTTCTAAAGTTGGAAAATCCAAATCTTTATCATTATTAACAAACTTGAAAACTTTACTAAATTTTTCTAAAACTTCTTTTTGAGAAAAAGGAATTTTCTCATTCATATGTTTACTTTCAATAATCCTTAAAATATTTTTACTACGTTTATACTGTACTATATCAATATTATTAACTGTCATTAACTTAGAACATTTTTCATTCATAAATTTATTTAAATCACTACCATAATAATTTAATTCTTCAACACTCCTATATTCTAAAACCATTTATCCAACCTCTTGGGAATGTTATTTAATCGTTCTAAACTCTGTTTATAATATTTTTCATCAATCTCAAAACCTATAAACCTGCGATTAAGTTTTTTACATGATAAAGCTACTGTTCCAGTTCCACTAAACGGGTCAAGAATAACATCATTAATCTTTGTAGTTATCTCTATAAAATTTTTAGGTATTTGTTCAACAAAAAATGCGTTATGACCAAGTTTTTTCCTACTTTCATTATTCTTATATCTCATCTCCCAAACAGTACTAAATTGTCCATTACTATAAAAACCATCATTTTTAGTATAATATTTATTATATTCACCAGTTTTACTACATACAAAAATAGTTTCACCTTGTATATAATATAATCCTTTATACCAAAATATTTCTTTTATTATTTTAAATCCACATTCTTTTAACCAAAAATAAATATAATGAGGTAATCCACTATTACGCTGGTTACCTACATTACACGCAAATATTGATTTATCTTTAAGTATTCGATATATATTTCTAAAAACTTTTTTTATAAATATTTCATATTCTGACCATTCTTTTTGATCTTCATACTCATTATAATCAATTCCTATATTATACGGTGGGCTTGTTACTGCAAGATCAATACTATTATCTTTTAATTGATTCATACCTTCTATACAATCTTTATTAATTATTTGTATATCTGGTATTTGATAATGTGTCTTTATATCTTCTTGCAATGGGTCACCTACATTTTTGCGTTTGTCTTAGTTGTTTTTTCTTTTTTTGGGGTTGCAGGGGTCTTTTTTTCTTTTTTATCATATTCAGCGTTACGAGTGTTTAATTCTTCCATAGTTATTTGAAAAGCACTTTGCAGTACTTTTTTATAATTCTTTAAACTACTATTAACTGTTAGTTCTCCTATTAAGAATGTTCCGTTTGCGTTTTGTTTAAAACTTCCTTTTACTTCTGCTTGTCTTATATATACGTTTTTTTCATCAAACATTTTATTTATACCTCTATTTTTTTATAATATAAACCTAAAGCTATTACTATGATTGCTAAGATGCCTACTGATATTGTTATCATCATTCCGAAACTCATAAACCATTCACCTTTATGTAACATTTATCACACCACGTCATTCGTAGATAGGCATTTTGTTTCATTAAAATTTGGGATGGGGTTGGGATGCACTCTTTTACATCTTTTTTTGGAGGAGATGGGAAATATCTATAAATTAGTGAGGAAAAGATGTCGCCAATTTTATAAAAACAGTTTTTTGAGTGCATCCCTGTTTTTTCTCCTATCTCTAAAAGGGAGTATCCAGTAAATCTAATCATAAGTTTTTTTCTTTTTATAATATTCATTATATGTTTCCTCATCACCTTCAATACACATTTTTTCATATTTACCAGTTCGGTTCATTTATACTCCTCCAAGTCATATGATGCATAGTTTTTAGTAACTTTATATTTATCAGTTTTTATGATGTAGCTTATCATATCTTTGTATTTGTTAGCATCTATTTGACTTTCAAATTCTATTTTGAAACCATATCTGGTAGGGTTGTCATATGTTTTTGTTATCCCACCTATATATGTTTTCTTCATATTTTTATTCTCTCCATTATACGGTTTATGGTTTTATCCTTCCAGAATAATTTTGTACCAGATGAGATGAAAACAGCATTATTGAGGAAGATTCGATCATCTGGTACTATTATTCTGCCTTTCAATACATCACCACGCATTTCCTATCTGCATCAAAAAAGCCTGAGTTGTTAGACAAAAGGAAAACTGCTTCTAATACTGTGAGGTAGTCATAACTAATAGTTATCATGTTTGACACCTATGAATAAAAATTCTTTCCATGTCATTTTTCCCTTTGCCTTTAGGAGTAGTTTGTGTTCTTTGTCTTCTAAGGGTATTCTAATTTCTTTCATCAATATCCGTATCACTCACACACATATAAATGTTTTGGTATTTTTACAAATTGTAACTCTACCAAGAAACAATTAAATACTACCAAGATACAAAAATAATATCTATGAAAACCATAAAAGAATATAACCAAAACGAAAAGCAGATACTAATATCTAAACTAATGCAAGACTATGATAAACTACAACAAAGAATAAAAGAAAAAGAAAAACAAATACAACTCATACTTTCCACTTGTTAACAAGATCAACCAAATCTTTAGGAAGCATATCAATATGTTTAACAAAAATATTTCTATTATCAGGCATAAACTTATCAGCAATTTCAATACCATGTAAAAGTTCAAAATAACGTTTTTTCTCAGTATACCACATATAATAAATATCAGGGATATAACAACTATATTTATCCTGAAAAGGAATGTTTATACGATATTTAACCTCATCAGGGTAATACTTCCATTTATAAAAACGGATTTTACGATTCCAAGTTTGTTTAAACTGGTTTCCACCATGATCGTCAATAAATGCTTCACCTTTAAAATCATCTTGTTCACGAAGAAACTTAGCAACAAGACAACGTTTAGGACTATTAATAAGAAAACCTGTAACAGCAGTACGAATAGTAACAATTTCACCTTGAAGTGCATCATAAAGTTTTGGGTCTTTCTGATGGAGCATAGTACTAAAATGCATAGATGCATCGTCAAGAGTTATAATAGGTGTAATCTTACGTTTAATCTTATTAAGCATTATAAGATCAAGGAAGTCTTTAGGATGATAAATCATACAGTCTAATGCTTGTTTATATGCATCTTCCTCATCATCAGTTTTAGAATATCCGTTAAGAGTATAATATATTTTAGCCATTACCTTATAACAATATGTACTTTTACCCTGACCACGTTCACCGAATATAAACCCTCCCATGAAACCATTTTGTTTACTGTTATCAGAGGGATGTCTGCGTATTACCCAATCATGGAAACCACTATTCCAATCACGTAGTTTTTTATAGTTCATGTTATCACGTATCTATTCATATATAAATACTCCATTTTCAAAAATTTAGAAAAAAAAATATTTATAATCTATTCAAATGTTTTAATAAATTTTTTCTTCCAAACCATATTAGTATCACTTTCAAGTTTACTATTAATGTTACAAAACTGTTGATAATGTTTTTCAACTCCACTAGGTGTAATATCTCTTGTAAGAGGTGGGAATTGTTCACGTATCATCGAAGGTAAAATAGGTATAAGTGCTTTAAGACTGTATTCAAACTCATTCCACATCCCTTTACTATAATAATATACAACCATCCTGATCTGCTTTTCAAGAGTGTCTTCACGACTAAGACCTTTACTATATGTTTCTTCGTTGTAATGAAAACTGTCTTGTTTAATATCATCAGAAGACATTTTGTTTACTCAACGTATTCCAGAAGCTAAGCATTTCCATACTTTTCCATTTACGAAGCTCTAGATAATAATGCATCCCATCACCCCATGCATAGAAAGGGTCTTGATCTTTAAGTTTTTTAGCAAACTCGGTTTTACGTTTCTGATATTCTTCTGTAACTACACGTTCTTTTTTATGTACTTTATCCCAGATTACCTGATCGTTAATATGTATCTTGCAGTTATCAAGTATTCCATCACATATGTCAAAACTTGTTTCACCGAGTTCGTTTATACTGTTAAGTGCTTCTTCTGCTTTTATAAGATTATTTTTAACTTGTTCATTACTCATATTTACATACTCCATGTTAACCCAAATAATATACCCCAGAAAACACAATATGCTGCTATTATAATAGTAGCTATTATGTCTGCTTTTTGCATTTTCGTATATGCTTCTTTTGTTAAATCTACACTATCCCAGAAATCATATACCCAAGGTGCTTTGAAACATTTTTTACCATGTTTTTTATAATTTTCATATTGTTTCCAAGTCATAACTCTTTTTTCTCCTTTTTTTCTTTCATCAATCTTCTTTTCATACGTTTATTTTTAAGATACTCCAATCTCATATGATAAAACTCGATAGGGTTAGTCATACGTGTCTGCTTAGCATATCTGAAAGTACCAGGTTCACCTATGTTTTCATCATCATCTTTAATTTTATGTTTCCTTTTATGTTTCATAAAATTTTTATCCACCCATATAACTCATAAAGACAATAGTACCAAGAATAGCTATAAACATACCAATAGCAATAGGTATAAGAGTTTCATAGTTGAAACTAGTACCAGGTTCTTTATAATTCTGTTGTTTCATACGATCATTAAGATATTTCTGTTTAACCAACGTATCAATATCATTAGGAGTAGCACTCTCTATAAATTCTTCGACTTCTTCACCATGATGCGTAACACCATCACAACATAGAAATTCAAGGTTTTTAATACGATCATAACCCATTTTTAAAAATTCTTCTTTACGTTTTTCATCTTTGAAAATAGGTTTCAAAAGTTCAATTTCTTCAAGTTGTGTAACCCATTTATTGTCAAAATCTAACTTTGGTTTCTCAATTTTTTTAACCTGCTCCACCATCTGTTTAAACTGATGATGATTACGAGTTTTGAAAACATGTTTAACCTGATGGAAATAATCAGGAAGCCAATCAGGAATATCAAAACCTATACTTTCATGTGTATTACGACAGTCATGTCCAGCTATACGGAAACCTCCACCTGTATCTTTGAAAAGTTTATCCTTAGTTTTAATATAATCAAGATCTAGTAGTTTACCACGCATAATTTTTTTATTAGGGTTTTTACCACGCCTCTGATGAAAAGTTATAACATGACCACTACTAGGCATATCAAGAAAAGCAGATATACCAGTCTGATTAATTCGTACTCCTAATACAATTATACCAATTAATAAAAACATGAAACCAAAAAGGTTAGACACTCCTATAAGTTGGACTGTTGCCATATCTGCTGCTGGTACAAAAATATCCATAGTGGTAAACATCATACCAAGAAATAATAAAATCATCGCTATAACAAAGATCATACTTGTATTGCCTCCTCATCACTTACATATTCAACTTTTTTCTTTTTTTTATTCCTGAATATTCCACCTCGTTCCTGTGGAATACTTTTATTAGTCTGACGTACATCATATGTATGTTTCTTTTCAAATACATGGTTACCCTGCCAGCCATCTACGCTTTTATTATAATTCTGCATGAGATAACCTGTTACCAAAGTATGTACATAGTTAAGATGTGGGTTGTTACGTTTACGATATTTGAATACTTTGAACTCCATCCATAGTTCTTCAAACACGTTTAAAAAAAGTAATATTTCACTTCGTGTAACCTGTGTCATAGAAGCATTTACAATATATGGAGTTATATCCTGTATGAAATCTTTACGGAGTTCATCGCTTACTTCTGCTTTGTTAAGTTTAATATTAATAAGTTGAAGTATCCAAGCTGCTTCTGCGTTCATAGGGAGATTATAACTATTTTCACCCTGATCGAAATCTGGAGGAGAAAAAGTAAAATCATCCATAACGATATACTCCTACAATACTGAAAACACTATAAATTATTAGTATAGCTCCTAATATGAACATAGCAGCAATTATACCAGGTGAAGATATTACTAATAGTGCTAAAAAATTTATTATAATACCTATTGATAAAATTAGTAAAAAAACACTAATTCTACTAAGCATATCTACACCATATCGTTTTCCATTCATATCTCTATGTAATTTGTTATGACACCATTTGCTCCAACTATCAATATTTTTATGTATATACCTGAGTTCATCATCATCAGGGTAAAAAACGAGTTGTTTCGCCATATCTATCAATATATATTATTAGTTGTTTTAGTATTTAAAAAAAGTGTATAGTTTTAAAAAAAAAAGTTTTATGGGAGAAATTATGTTCCCCCCAGATTAGTTACCAGGTTTTTTTATCTACCTCTTATCATAAGTATCGCTGCAATTATTCCAACTGCTGCGATAACTACTATATAGATAGGACCAAGTTGATAAAAAGTTCCCAAGTTAGATATTAAACTATTACTAGCATTTTGAGCAGGTGTATTGTTTACACCTCCAAAGTTTGCATCATATGTAGAGTATGATATTCCACCTAGTACTGCATATACAATAGCGATAGATATAGCAAATACTATTGCTGCAATAACAGCAGTGAGTACCATGTTTAGATCTCCATATGTGTCTTTTAAAAATGCTTTCATAGTTTATCTACCTCTTATCATAAGCACTGCTGCAATTATTCCAACTGCTGCGATAACTACTATATAGATAGGTCCTAATTGATAAAAAGTTCCTAAATTGGATAGTAAGTTATCAGAAGCATTTTGAGCAGGTGTGCCAGTTAGAGATGCATCATAAGTTGAGTATGATATTCCACCTAGTACTGCATATACAATAGCGATAGATATAGCAAATACTATTGCTGCAATAACAGCTGTGAGTATCATGTTTACATCTCCATATGTGTCTTTTAAAAATGATCTCATATGCTTTTGACCTCCATAGTATTAGTATTATTTTTTTTAGTATTTAAAAGAAATGACCACTTATATGCTATTGTTTATACTATTGTATACTATTATATTAGGAGTAAAAACATTTTTTATATTATTTTATCGAAAATAAAAGTTTTCTTATTTTGTTTTACTTTTACAAATGGGTCTTTAATCCCTATAATGCTGTCGTTGCTATATGTTAGATCTCGTGCTATGAATACATCTGATCTTATTGGTTTTATCTTCCAACCAATTTTTTTACTAAGGTTTTTATCTGGTATTGTACTGTTTCTGTTTACCATTAGTTTGATGAATATTTTTTGCATTTCATCATCTTTTATTGTAATTTTAAATGGGTATGTACCCATTGTTTAATCCCTCCTCGAATTTTTTTATTTTTTTGTTACGCTTACACCATAGCCTTTTTTCTTTTTATATAAAGCAGCGTTATATCCTTTTTTCCTTGCTTTTGCTGCTTGTTTTTTTGCTGTGGTTTTATTTTTTGCTCTATGTCCTACCATAAAGTTTTTTCACCTCCTTTTTGTTTTACCTCTTACTTTAGTATTTTATTTGTCTTACAGTTGCTTTTTTACCCCAATTTCTTTGGGCAGTTTTTAGTGCATTAGTTTTGGTAAAAGCAAGTTCTTGACCTTTGACCTTATTGTTTACAACAACACTAAATCTTTTCAACTTACGACCTTTGTTTGCCATTTTCTTTTTTCACCTCCTTTTTTTATTATACACTGGGTAAGCCACCCCATTCTTCACATAATAACGTTTTTTACGGGTGTTATGCTTCTTTTTTTTCTTTTTAGGTGGTTTACCCTCAACCCAATCTAAAACAGCGTTAACATCCTTTGCAACCTTTTTATACGTTTTTTTACGTTTCGCCCATTTCTTCCTAGATGCCTGTTTCTTAATCTGCTTCTGTTTCTTCAACTCCCTATCAACAGCCTGTGAAAAACTACCTTTACTCTTACGAGGTTTAATAAGACCTTCCTTAGTAGTAATCCAACTAGCTTTACCAGTTTTAGGGTCTACATATAATCTCTCCTTTCTTTCAAACAATTTCTTTTTTCCTCCTTTTAAACATATATACTGCTACAAACAAAGACATAAAAAATAATAATAATTCAAAACCAGGAGTACTAATCATCTGACCACCACTAAGATAAGGAGTGAATACAAGATATTCATTAATTTCAACATCGCCACTCACTACTTGTATACGCCAGTAATAATCTGTATAGTTAGAAGCAGAAATAAAAATATAATCATATGTACCATTATATACACTACTAACATTAGTGAGTAGTGTTGTAACATTTGAAAGATTAGTTCCACTATAGATACTGTAATTCATAGCCTGACCACTAGCATGATTAACTGTGAAATAAACATCAGGTCTTAAAGTATTAATATAAGAATTATTACTAGGATAAATATTTGAAATAGTTAAAACCACTTTAGAACTATTACTAGCACTAAATTCAAACATACTAAGATCATTCCAAGACTGTGTATAAGTATTAGAAGCAGAAAACTCAAACATGGAAAGATCATTCCAGACTTTACTATCTGAATTACTAGCACTAAATTCAAACATACTAAAATCTGTCCAAGTAGCTGTATTAGAAGCTGAGAACTCAAACATGGAAAGATCATTCCAAACCCTTTGGCTGCTATTGCTTGCAGAAAACTCAAACATAGACAAATCTTGCCAGGTTTTCCCCTCTGAATTACTCGCACTAAATTCAAACATACTAAGATCTTGCCAAGTCTGTGTATAAGTATTAGAAGCAGAAAACTCAAACATGAAAAAGTCTTGCCAGCTCCGAGGTGCACTTGTAGTTGTAAAAAAACCATAACTACTATTAGTACCTCCACCAGTTGTATTAGTCGCATTAACATAATATGTATAAGTAGTGGAATAATCTAGTCCACTATATGTAAATCCTTTACTACCACTTTTTTCATGTAATCCACTAGCGTTTTGATCTGTACCATTACATTTTAGTTCAATGGTCCAGTTGAAATCAAAACTAGATGATAGGTTAATGTTTGCAGACATGTTGCCACTTATTGGAATGTTTGTACTATGGTTGTTAGGGTTTAAGTTTGTTATAGTTGGTGCATAGTTGTATTCTGGTTGTACTGGTGGTTCTCCACCACTTTCGTCAGTATCCCAAATAACACTTAAATTAATATACCATATATCATTATCATCGACATCTTCACAAAGAACAGCAAACCCGCTTGAAGGAATACCAGCGACTTTATTATCAACTTCTGGAAAACGCGAATAAACGCCACTCATATGTCTAAAATCTTCTGAAACAATAGGGTTAAACTTAACAGGTGATGACCAAGAAGAACTACTGCTATAGTTAACAACATATGTAAAATCATCATCACCCACACTTGTGCATGCAACCCATACATCATCATCTTGTGTAACGCTAACAGTTGCAAAAGTCTGATCATAACTAGAATCATCTGTTATATATTCTACCGCATTCCAACCACTACCAGAGGGTTTACTACAGTAACCTATCTGATTTTTACCATTAGCTTGATCTACACCGTGCCAGACAACATGTAACGTATCATTCATATCTATAGCGATTTTAGGATACCTCTGATTATGGTTGCTGTCATCAGTTATTACATCAGCAGTCCAACTAGACCATGTACTACTCTCGCTGACTGTCGTATCTGCATCTGTTGATACAATATGTCCTATCTGATCATAACCGTTAGCATAATCTTCCATCCCGAAAACGACATGAATATTATTACTGCTATCTATCGCTATATCAGGGTCCCAGTTATCATCAGCCTCATCTACTTCGTTTTCTAATTTTTTAGGAGTGTTCCAACTGCCACCATTGTCAAGACTGTTAATATACATAAGCTCATATGTGCTAACAGTTCCTTCTTGTTCCTTATATACCATATGTATATTATCGTTACTATCTATTGCAAAACTATGCCTCCAATTATGTTCTGCACCACTAGAAATTGTATGGGTTGTTGTCCAGTCTGATGAGTTACTATAAATAATTTTATAATCAGTATCCAACAAATAGTACATCATGTGGCAAACACCGTTGCTGTCTGTTGCCACACTACCATAAAAATCTGTACCTGTTAAATCAAAATTATGATCAAGAATCCAAGTATCTCCTTGATCATCTGAATATTCAATATTAGCACCACCAGTCGCTGACTGATATATACACCAAAGCCTGCCGTCAATCCCATGAGCAACAGTACGCCCCATGTTATAAAGCTCATTACCAGCGTTTGTAACCTCATAAGAAGGATCCCAACTAACAAAAAAGTTAGCAGGTACATTATCACGCCTAACCCTAAAAAAGAATACATCACGACCATTATAATCAGTACGCCCTTGATTAAAAATAAGATTACTATACTGAAGCAAATCTTCATAGTTAAAAATAAGGCTAAAAGTATTATTAAACGCTTCAAGACTAAGAGTATATTCATAAGTATCAGTCTGACTAACATTAAAAGTATCAGCATCAACAACAACAGTAAGCCTATAATTACCAGCAACAGGAGTAGTAAAATTCCACGTACTTTTAAGAGCATTATTCCCAATATCTTCCATATCAACATTAAGATACTGATTGCCCTGTATCCAATCACCCTGTCCATTAACCTGTCCTTCAAGAAAAACTTTAATACGGTTATTAAGCCAAACCCTAGCCCTACTCCAATTAAAGTCTTTAGTTACCTGCCCAGGTACACTTATAAAAAAATCGCTTTCACCAGGGTTTTCATCTTCAACATTTTCTTGTTTAACATCTTCAGATTTAAAACCAGTACTAAGAAAACCATTAGGAACCAAAAAACCACCGAACAAAAATAAAACACTAATAACACCAAGAATAAAACTACCCAAAACTATTGACATATTACGTAATGTAAACCAAGACTTATTTTTTAAGTTCATCTAAACACTTTGTTTTTAATCTGAATACCTGTAACATTCTGACCTTTAGTCCATTGATAAGGACCAGCATAAACATGGACAAAAATACCATTAGTATCACAGTTAGTTACACCACTAATATTGGCTTCTGTCATTTCAAGACTTGATACAGATAAATCTGTACAGTTAAGCCAACTATTCCACCATGTAAGGTCAAAGTTGTCAACACCATCAGTATTAATTAAATCACTAGCATT
>Ga0272443_10005100_pt1 | contig 13776 bp, 10 predicted proteins | sample SSMAcet12_FD_193581 | JGI IMG/M metagenome (GOLD analysis project Ga0272443, IMG submission 193581) | Marine sediment archaeal communities from Little Sippewissett salt marsh, Falmouth, MA, United States - SSM-Acet-12 | ecosystem: Environmental > Aquatic > Marine > Wetlands > Sediment ...
AGTCTGGGGTACAGGCGCTGCATCTCGGGAGTTTCTCTTCGGAGGATACGGCCGAAGGAATTGCGCTTGCCAGTGAGCACTATGACAAGCCGGAACCTGTGAACCTAGGATCTGGAGAAGAGATCAAGATCAAGGATCTCTTGAGTCTAATCGCTGAAGCCTTGGACTACGAGGGGCAGATTCTGTGGGATACCTCAAAGCCTGATGGGCAGCTCGCGAGGACTCTGTGCATGGCGAAAGCGAAAGACGAATTCGGGTTCGAGGTACACGTAGAGCTTCGCGATGGTGTGAGACGAGCCGTCGAATGCTACTTGCGTGAGACAGGGCGGGCGTGCTCATGCCAGCGGGCGAGCGCGATGGAGAGTGGAGGCGATCCAAGAACCTGATGGAAGATCGACGAACAGTTCTGGTGACGGGCGGTGCGGGGTTCATTGGCTCACATCTCTGCGAGGCATTGCTCAGAAGAGGTGACGAGGTGATCTGCCTTGACAGCTTCAATCGCTACTACGATCCGACCATTAAGAGGCGGAATCTTGCCGACGTACTGAGCCATGAGCGATTCCACCTTATCACCGGAGACATCCGCGAGGCGCTGCTTGTCGAGCGGATACTCGGTGGCGGCTTGGCTGGGTCATGTGCGTGCAGGATTCCCGCTCCGACGGTTGTCGTGCACCTAGCGGCGATGGCTGGAGTGCGACCGTCGCTCGCCGACCCTGGGGAGTATGTTGACGTGGATGTTCGGGGCACGGTGAATCTCTTGGAGGCAGCACGAGCATGTCCGGGGGTTAACCGGTTCGTGTTCGGGTCGTCTTCTTCGGTTTACGGTGCAAGAGATCAAGTGCCTTTCTGCGAAACGGACCCTACCGAGTGCCAGGTTTCTCCGTACGCAACTGCGAAGAAGGCCGGCGAACTCTACTGCCGAACGTACCACGAGCTGTATGGCTTGCCGGTATCGGTGTTGCGATTCTTCACGGTATACGGACCCAGGCAACGGCCGGATATGGCAGTGCATCGATTCGTGAACCTTCTGAAAGCGCGCAAGCCGATCCCGTTGTATGGGGATGGTACGTCAGGAAGGGACTACACGTACATTGAGGACTGCGTCCAGGGGATTCTCTGCGCGATGGATAGCACCTTGCCGTTCGAAATCTACAACCTGGGCAGCGCAAGACTGGTCCAACTCAGGGAACTTGTGAGACTGATCGCAGACTGCATGAGCACGAAACCGACGATCGAGTGGCTGCCCCCGCAAAGGGGCGACGTCCCAATTACGCTCGCTGACATCACGAGAGCCAGAGAGGTACTGGGCTATCAACCGCGGACTGACATCGAGACCGGAATCGAGAGCTTCGTTCGGTGGTACGAAAGCCAAGCAGATCGGCGGATTACACCGGGCCGCAGGACCGAAATCGGGAGGACCTACTTGTGAATGTCACCGTTATTGGAGGATCAGGATATGTCGGCTTCATTACAGGCTTAGGTTTCGCTGAACTTGGAAACCGCGTGACCTGTGTCGACATTGATGCTGCTAAGGTCAACCGAATGGCGCAGGGAGAGTCCCCTATCTACGAGGAGGGTGTAGACCTCAGCGGGATCCTTCAGCGGAATCTGGAAGCGGGACGCATCCGATTCACCCAGGATCTTCAGGTGGGCAATCAGGATTGTGAAGTCATCTTCGTAGCTGTGGGAACGCCGGAGAAGAAAGATTGGAGCGCAGACCTTTCGCATGTGATCGATGTGGCCGAGGAGCTGGCGCGACACCTGAGCGGCTACACGGTCATTGTGCTCAAGAGCACGGTGCCAGTCGGGACTGCTGAAGTCTTCTGCAGTGTTCTTGGGAGAAGGCTTGCTCGAAGTGTTGACTTCGATCTTGCCGCCAACCCTGAGTTCCTTCGCGAAGGGAAAGGGCTATTCGACTTCTTCAACCCGTCAAGGATTGTTGTAGGAGCCGACTCGGACAGAGCACGCGAGGTACTGCGCAAGCTGTACATGCCGTTCCTCTCAGGAGCGTCCAGTCAGCAGAGTGATGCGTCAACTCTCGGCCAGGCGAACGAGTACACGCCATGCTCGCGCACTCCACTAGTAGAGACTAGTATTTCTTCAGCACAGATGATCAAGTACGCGTCCAACGCTTTCCTCGCAACGCGTGTGTCATTCATTAACGAGATTGCCGCGATTTGCGAGCGAGTAGGTGCTGATGTCAAGGAAGTCGCCAGGGGTATGGGGTATGATCCTCGAATCGGCCCGGATTACCTGGAAGCCGGAATAGGATTCGGCGGCCCGTGCCTCGAGAAGGACCTGAAGGCTCTCGTCGCGGTCTCGACGGACCACGGCTACCGGCCCAACTTCTTCCAAGCAGTCCTGAGCAGAAACGAGGAACAGGTCGAAGTCATCCTCGCGAAGGTCAAGGAGCTGATTGGAGGACTGCTCTACAGAAGGACAGTAGCGGTTTACGGGCTTGCGTTCAAGGCGGGAACGAATGATGTTCGATCCTCGGTAGCGATGAGGATTGTCGAGCAACTGCTGAACGCGGGAGTTGCCATTCGAGCCTTTGATCCAGTGGCCATTCCCGAAGCGAGAGAGCTGCTACCGCAGGTTGAGTATTTCCAGGATCCATATGAAGCAGCAGCAACTGCAGACGGTCTCATTGTCCTCAGTGAGTGGTCTGGATTTGCAGAGCTGGACTACGGACGCATTCGAGAAGCTATGGCGCACCCGAAGATCGTGGACGGCAAGAACGCCCTACATCATGGGGAGCTAGACCGATTGGGTTTCCAATATCGCGCTGTAGGTAGAAAGAGTGCGAGGGAGCTGTGAGCTCAGATGCCAAACCGCGAAGAAGAACTCCTCGCTCGAATACGCGAGAGAAGTGCGCGAGTGGCCGTTATCGGACTCGGATACGTTGGGCTTCCACTAGCGGTTGAGAAAGCGAAGGCTGGCTTCACGGTTGTTGGTATCGACCGGAATGCCAACCGCGTTGCCCAAATTAACCGTGGTGAGAACTACATTGGAGATGTTATTGCAGAAGACCTCGCTGAGGCGGTTCATCACGGTTGCATTCGGGCGACTCAGGACTTCGCAGAGGTTGCAAACGCCGACATCATAACGATCTGCGTGCCAACACCACTCGATCGAAACAAACAGCCTGACACCAGCTTCATCGAGCATGTTGTCGGATGTTCGCTTCCGCACATACGCCCAGGTCAGCTCATCGTCCTCGAGAGCACGACGTACCCGGGCACAACGCAGGAAGTCATTCAGCCGTACCTTGAGGAGCGGGGTTTTTCGATAGGCCGGGATGTCTTCCTTGCTTTCTCGCCGGAGCGTGTCGATCCGGGAAACGCGAAATACAAAACGAAGAACACCCCGAAGGTCGTTGGTGGTGTGACGCCCGCCTGCACGCGGGTCGCTGCCTCGCTGTACGAGCAGGTACTTGAAGGAGCTGTCTGCTGCGTCTCCTCGCCCCGCATTGCGGAAATGACGAAACTCTTGGAGAACATCTTCCGAATTGTGAACATATCTCTCGTGAATGAGCTCGCCTTGCTTTGCGAGCGTATGGGGATTGACATCTGGGAGGTAATCGAAGCAGCGAAGACGAAGCCGTTCGGATTCCTGGCATTCTACCCGGGCCCCGGTCTCGGTGGGCACTGCATCCCGCTGGACCCGTTCTACCTCTCCTGGAAGGCGAAGGAGCATGACTTCACGACAAGGTTCATTGATCTTGCAGGCCAGATCAATGACCGAATGCCTTATCACGTAGTGCATAGGGTAATGGAGATCCTGAATAGTTCGGGAAAACCAATGGCCAAATCGAAAGTTCTGGTCCTTGGCATGGCCTACAAATCCAATATCGATGACATCCGAGAATCTCCGGCAGTGAAGATAGCAGGGCTGCTGCTGCAACGTGGGGCGTCCCTCACTTATCATGATCCGTACGTGCCTGTCGTGTCCGTTGCGGGACAGATGATAGAGAGCACCCCACTGTCACCTGAGGTCCTGGAGGCGAGCGATCTTGTTCTAATCACAACAGATCACATAGCAGTTGACTACCAGCTTGTAATAAGGCATGCACCTGTGGTGTTCGACACCCGGAATGCGACAGCAGGCCTGGTTGGGAAAAACATAATCCGATTGGGAGTTGGCTGACATGCGGATCTCAATTCTGGGTGCGGGCGGCTGGGGAAAGAACCACGTGCGCACCTTCTGCACCCTTCTTGGTGAGGAGGCGGTCTGTGTCTGTGATCCGGACGCGACACGTCGAAAGGCCATGTCCGAGAAGCATAAGGGAATACAGGTGTCCGCTCATGCCGATCTTGACGGGACAGATGCGGCGGTGATTGCCGCTCCAGCTGTTCTTCATCATGCACTCGCTATTGAGGCTATCGATGCAGGGAAACACGTACTTGTGGAGAAGCCGCTTGCGCTGACACCCTCCGACGCGCGCGATTTAGTTCACCGAGCGAAGGAGGCTGGTGTCATTCTCATGGTCGATCACTTGATGGAGTACCATCCAGGTGTCGAACGCCTCAAGGCAGCGGTTGATACTGGGCGCCTTGGTAAGCTCTTCCACATCTCAAGTCGTCGGCTTAATCTGGGTGTCGTCCGAACGGAGGAGAATGCTCTGTGGAGTCTAGCCCCGCATGATATCTCAATCATTCTCTACCTGCTGGGAGAGGAACCAGTGGAAGTGGCGGCCTATGGTGCAGCGTTTCTGCAACAGGGAATCCAGGATGTTGTCCACGTGGATCTCCGATTCGAGAGCGGCGTACTTGGACACGTCGGTGCCAGTTGGCTCGATCCAATCAAGACTCGGCAGACCGTCGCCGTCGGGGAACGGGCGATGGCAGTCTTCGATGATGTGGCTGATGAGAAGCTTATCTTTTACGATAAGTGTGTAACGAAGGCTGGAGAAGACTGGGCTCTCATCGAAGGTGAAGCAACGACGGAACAGATCGAGCGGGCGGAACCTTTGTCGCGCGTGGCTGCGGCGTTCCTCGATGCTATCCGGTCGGGTGTGCAACCGCAGGCTGATGGATGGGATGGCTTGCGCGTTGTCCGCATCCTCGATGCTGCGCAACGGTCGATGGACGCCGGCGGACGACCGGTGATACTGGAGAAAGAGGCGAGATGAGAGATCTGTTTGTGCATGAGTCGGCGTATATTGATCGGGATGTGGAGATCGGTACGGGCAGCAAAGTTTGGCACTTCTCGCACATAATGCAAGGTGCACGGGTCGGCGAACGTTGCACGATTGGTCAGAACGTGCTCATTGGGCCAAGCGTAGTAGTCGGCAGTAACGTGAAGATTCAGAACAACGTGTCAGTCTACGGCGGTGTCCTTCTGGAGGACGATGTGTTTTGCGGACCAAGCTGCGTCTTCACAAACGTCGATCGGCCTCGCTCAGAGTTCCCAACGGAAGCAGCGGAATACCAGAAGACTTATGTAGGACGTGGTGCCAGCATTGGGGCAAATGCGACCATAGTCTGTGGACACACGTTGGGGGAGTATTCGTTTGTAGGTGCCGGCTCGGTAGTTACGAGAGACGTGCCTGCGTATGCAATCGCATATGGGAACCCGGCGCGAGTGCATGGGTGGATCTGCCGCTGTGGGATGAAACTGTGCTTCGAAGAAGGCGTTGCAGTGTGTAGCGGGTGTGAACGACGCTACCGAAGAAGTGGCGACACTGTGGAGCTAGGAGAGGAGAGCGGATGAAGGTCCCAATGCTAGATCTGGTGAGACAATACCAAGCGATGCACGAGGAGATTGACACCGCGATTCACGAGGTTCTACGATCGGGACGGTTCATTCTCGGTTCGCTTGTTGAGGAGTTTGAAAAGCGCGCGGCGGAGTACTGCGGCGTGGGACATGCTATCGGAGTGGCCAGTGGCACGGATGCGCTCCTCCTATCGCTTCGAGCATTGGGAGTCGGACCTGGCGACCGCGTGATCGTCCCCAGCTTCAGTTTCTTCGCCACTGCCGGCGTTGTCCACAACGTCGGGGCGACGCCCGTCTTCTGTGATATTGATCCGAAGACGTTCAACATCGATCCGGAATCTGTTCGAGAGCTCCTTCACGATCGGCGAACCGCGTCGAGTACTCGTGCCATCATCCCGGTCCACCTATACGGGCAAATTGCCAACATGGACGCGATCAGGGAAATCGCTCAGGACTACCGACTTGCCATTGTGGAAGATGCCGCACAGGCGATCGGCGCGGTCTACAGGGGAGAAAAGGCAGGAGCTATTGGGAACACGGGTTGTTTCAGCTTTTACCCGACGAAGAACCTAGGCGCTTATGGCGATGGTGGTTTGGTGACAACAAACGACGGGGACCTCGCGGGACGCGTGAGGCTACTCAGGGTGCACGGCGCCAAGCCCAAGTACTTCCACAGGCTGGTGGGTGTGAATTCGCGTCTGGATGCGATTCAGGCAGCGGTCCTTTCCGTCAAGCTGCGGTACCTTGACCGATGGACTGGTTTGAGGGTGCAAGTTGCAGACGAGTATGACAGTCTCTTGCGAGATCTCGAAGGGATTGTGATCCCACAGCGTAAGCCGGATCGTTCGCACATTTTCCATCAGTACACAGTTCGTCTGTTGAACGGCCGGAGGGACGAACTCCAACGCTATCTGAGCGAGAACGGGGTAGGGAGCATGATATACTACCCCATGCCGCTGCATCTGCAGGAATGCTTCGCAGGACTTGGCTATGTGGAGGGCGATCTCCCTGCTTCCGAGCTTGCTGCCAGAGAGGTCCTGTCACTCCCGATCTATCCGGAGCTTACCAGCAGGGAAATCGAATTCGTGGCAGGTCTTATTGAGGCATACCTTCAGAGAGACTGGGACTGAGGCTGGACATGTACAGAGAGAAGTCCGTCTGCGTCGTGGTACCCGCATACAACGAAGAGACCATGATAGGGCGAGTCCTTGATGGGATTCCAGCGTACGTAGACCAAGTCGTCGTCGTTGATGATGCGAGCACGGACGGGACTAGCGAAATTGTTAACAACTGCCAGTCTCAGATGGGTAGGCGGCTCGTACATCTCACACACGATGCGAACCAAGGCGTTGGTGGAGCCATTGTTACCGGATACAAGTGGGCGCGCGATCATGAGATCGATGTCACCGTAGTCATGGCGGGAGATGGGCAGATGGATCCCGATGACATCCCTGCACTCCTTGATCCAGTAGTTGCCGATGATGCCGACTACATGAAGGGAAACCGGCTTTTTACGGGTGAAGCTTGGCACAAGATCCCAAGAATCCGATATCTTGGAAATGCTGTGCTGTCACTTCTGACCAAGATTGCTTCAGGATACTGGCATGTGGCTGACTCACAGACGGGCTATACGGCGATCAACTTAGGATGTTGAGATTGGTTGATTGGGATCGGACATACAGACGCTACGGGTGCCCCAACGACTACCTTGTGCGTCTCAACGTCTACAATGCGCGGGTTGCAGATGTACCCGTAAGACCAGTCTACGGCATTGGAGAGAGAAGCGGAATACGATTAGTGCATGACATCCCAAGGATGAGCTGGCTGCTGCTAAGCTTGTTCCTCTGGCGACTGGCACAGAAGTACGTTGTCCGTGACTTCCATCCACTCGTCTTCTTCTACTCTGCGGGCTTCCTGTCGGGGTGCATAGGTTTTGGCCTTGGACTTCGTCTGATCGTCCTTTGGGCTATGCGTGGATTCGCACCTCAGACTACTGCTCTGGCTCTCGCCTTCTTCTCGCTTATTTCGGCGCAGTTCACAATGTTCGCAATGTGGTTTGATATGGAAGCAAACAAGCATCTGAGGCCTCCACCTAGGAAGGCCGTATCTAAAGTAGTTTTAGGTGTTAAATCAGAGCATAAGACTTCACATACATAATTGCCCGAGCATGCCATATAAGGACCTGGAGCAGTCCCATTGAGGATAACCGCGCGAAGGGCCACATAGCATCGATGCAAGTGTAGCACTGAGAGACGGCTTGGTTTCGTACCATCCACCATCGGGAGGCAGCAAAGTGAAGGCCTGTGGCAAGCATTGGAGTTGTAGTAGAATGCCCATGAGCTGGATGAGATTATCGGTCTTGGCAAGGCCAAATCAGCTGTACGCGTGCGCAATCGCTGATCTGCGATGGAGAGGGCTCTGTCCGGATCGATCTGGCCTCCTCAATGGCGCTTGCACGAGCGCCAGCAACTACCCTCAACTCTCTAGAGGAATCTGGTCGTTCCGTAGGAGCGGTGTTCCCATGGGGCCTTATCTGGGTGATCGGACCCCGGGCTGTTTCATCTGTGGGAAAGACTTCGAGGTACTATATGGCGAGGGCTGGCCATGCGGATCACTCGGAAATGTGCTTGGGTAATCAAGGCGGCCGCCTTCGGGCTGACGCTCGCCTCTCTTGGCTTTGTAGCGTACGTGCTTTCAGGGCTAAACTACGGATTGCTGGCAACGGGTAGTTTCGATCACGGGCGGATCGCGATCTCTATAGGCCTTCTTGTTGCCGCAGAGGTTGTCCATGCAATGGCTTGGGCAGCGGCACTTCGAGTTCATCGGTTGGAGTTTCGTTTCAGGAAGGCAGCATCTGCTCACTGGCTCTCAGTCTTCGCGAAGTACATTCCAGGAAGGATCTGGAGCATCCTCGGGAGAGCAGGCCGGATTGCGGCGTTCGGGGTTCCGCTTGGCAGGGCATCCATCATCTCGCTCGAAGTCCAGTTGTTGAGTATTTGGCTAGGTCTGTGTGGATGTGGTGCGCCCTTCTTCTTCCTGTTGGGGCACATGGCACTCGGACTTGTCGCTATTGGACTGCTCCTGCTCGGGATAGTAGTGCTCTTCTCTCGCAGGCTGCGCGCAGTGGCTTTCCGACTGGCAAGCAGGCTGTTACGCCGGGAATTTGAGGACACGCAACTTCGAGGGAGAGATACCTGGAGCGTAATCGCGCGACTCGTTGCGATGTGGGCACTCTACTGTGGCGCATTTGCTTTGCTCATCCAAGCAGTCCAACCGGCCTCTTCACTCCTCGGTGCACTCGTACTACCACTTGCAATGAATGCGGGAGTCGTTACTCTGGTCTTGCCAGCGGGCATTGGGGCGAGGGAAGCCGTCATGTCGCGCCTTCTATTAATGGTGGGTATCGCACAAGACGATGCTGTGGCAATTGCTATTGCTGCACGCTTGTGGATGATCGCAAGCGAAGCGCTGGTGTTCCTGTTGGGTGTTCTGTGCAGACCCAGGAAGCCGTCTGCACGCGTCGCGAATAGCCAGGATCCTAGAGAGGTGAGGCCACGATCGCGGAGCAATCCGAGGGGTTCATGAGCCTTGTAGTATATCCCCAGCAGCTCTGCGCTTCTTCACTGAAATCCACACAGGCCGACGAAGTGGCCGGTTTGACAATGCGCTGTGGACACAGTGGATTGGGGCCAGGTAGCATACTATGAAGAGAGCTCGCTTGGTCGACATCGAAAGACTGCCTCTCTGGATCGTACCGTTGCTGGTGGCTTCTCTCCTGTTCATGATCGCGGGCACCGAAGTCGGGACGGATGGCCGGTATTACGTGAACATGAGCATCGACCTATACCGCGGGGAGATTCCCCTTGCTGCTGGGTGGCATCTGTTCCAGCCAGTCTATCCTGGCTTGCTGGGTGCTACATACGTAGCGACAGGCCCAGCCTTGGGAAACGCATTCTGGCTGAATCGGGTCCTCTACGCCCTTGCTGGTTTGCTCATCTACTGGATAGGCTGTGAAGTGGCTGGGATTGCTGTTGGATTGGCTGGCTCCCTACTGTACGTGTCTGCGCCCCTGGTGTGCGAGAGCTTAATGAGAAGTCCTGATCCGGATGCGACCATGCTCTTCTTCTATCTAGCTTTCTTGGGCTTGTTATTGCTAGCGCTTACGCGCCGACGTATCGTGTTTTTCGCATTGGCGGGAGCTGCTCTCGCGTTCTCCGTCTTGGCGAAGCCTCCGACAATCGTCTCCTTGCTTTTGCCCGTGAGTTGCGTTGCATTGGTCCGATCTTACCGTACGCGCGAAAACGCCATTGGCGTCTTGCTTCTTCTAGTGTCATTCGGAGCAATGATAGCAGCTGTATCGTACGGCATAGGGGGGAGCTTGGCACGGGGTTTCCCGATCGATGCGATCTCGGAGGGCATTCTCGGTTCAGGCAATGGACTTGCTGAAGTGGGCGTGGGCAGAGCGGTGGTATCGGCCAGCCGCGTACCATCAGCCATAGCGCGCTTCTGGATCCTCAGCATGCAATACGTTCCACAAATCCCGCTTTTCGCTGTCTCCTGGGGGCTCATCGCGATAACCGCAGTTCTGAGGAAACGCGAAACAAGTGTGTTTCTACTCCTGGCGATTCTGACACTCACACCTCTGATGGCGTTTCATGGGGGGGAGTTTGGACTCTACAAACCCCACTATGGGCTTGTCATCTACGTGGTGTCCTATCTTGCCCTCGCCTATGCGGCGTACGACGTGGCCCGTTTCGTCGCGCGTTGGCTTACTGCTCACACGAAGTCAGGACGTCTCAAGTGGTTGAGTGTCGTGATACCAGCGTCGGCACTGATAGCAACTGGAATTCCCAGCATCGAGCAGACTGCAGAGTATGCTTCACGGTACACAATACTCGGAACTAACGCGAGGCTTGCCGACAGTGGTAACTGGCGTACCTCTCTTCAGGGAACGATCGAATCGGCAGACTGGATTCGGGACCATGTCGCTCCGGGTTCTGGGATACTGGTTTCCTGGCCTGTCGGGTGGAATAACCGCTCACTATACTACACGTTACTGAATGCTCAATATTCCCAGTATCTATGGCGCACACTTGAGAAAGTCAAATTCCCTCGTTTTTACTTGACAACCGGTATCCCAAAAGTAACGAAGCCTTCTACGCCTCCCGTGAGCTCCGTCATCGCGATTGTAGTCGGGCGCGATCAAAAGCCGTCTCCGTTTGAGCTGTTCGCCATTGATGAAGGAGTGCTGTATAGCGTCATCAGAGAGAGTGACGTGTCCTATGTACTCATTGACGTTGGGCAATATGGGTTCATGGTTCCGTATCTCGATCGGAATCCGAACTTCTGTGAGGTAGCAACGTTCGGCAGTAATGAGGTGATCATCTACGAAGTCAAGAGCACTCAGCTGGCATATAGCCATAGAATGCAAGCCGATAGTAGGCTCGAGGGGATATTAGCATATTATAGTACCTATTATCCGCTAATACATCAGCTTATTATGGAAAACTTCTTCTGCCAGGGCCTCGGCTGGAGTGATGAGAGAACCGCTGAGATACTAGAGAAGGCGCCGGGATTGGGTTTGCTGAACCTCCCGAGCCCCACACCTGGGGACTATCCACGGTTTGACTCGCCTATTTCGGGGGTTTCGTTTCCTGGGCAAGCGCACTATCTGATTGGCTGGTGGGGATTTGACGAATGCAGCGGGACGATCGCTCTCGACGCAACACCCTACGGCAATGACGGCGTCTTGCATGGGCCGACTTGGGTTTGTAGCTGTGGCTGCACCTTGGCAGGCGAAGGAGCGTTGAAGTTCGACGGAGTGGATGATTACGCTGTCGTTCCGGAGAGCCGATCCCTCAATCAGCTGAATGGAATGACAATCGCTGCCTGGCTGAAGCTGGATGTATCATCAGGGATGGAGGCGGGCGAGCAGACAATTGTGCAACAGCGGAACACCGCGGGAGACGTGAGAGGTAGTAACTACATCTTTCGTATCCTCGCCGACCGCACTCTTCAACTTGCTGTGGGTGATGGTGGTGTGACGGAAGCCATGTCCTCGACCGGGAAGCTGGCAGGACAAGCTGAGTGGCATTTCGTTGCCGCAACCGTGCAAGACGCTGATGAAGACGGTGAGAGAGAGATAGCCTTCTACATCGACGGAGAGCCGGCAGGGCTGGCGCGGACACGCGTGGCTCCGCTTGGCGGCGGCGGCACTGCGGTGGAATGGAACATCGGAGCGTTCACGACGGAATCGGGGGATCGGACTGGCCATCTCCAGGGGACGCTTGATGAGCTTGCTGTCTACAGCAGAGCGCTGAACGGCGAGGAGATCCGAGAGCTCTGGACGGGCGTAGCAGAAACACAGACGCTTGATAGGGCGGTTGTGCCGAAGCTTGTAGGCTCCTATGACGTTGACATTGCGTCCACTGATACTCACAAGGACGCATCCGTCAAATCAGACTCTGAGGTCGTCCTCTCCCTGGGTGACAATATGGACCTCCCTTCGGTTGCGCTAGACGAGGGGCGATATGAGGTCGAAGTCCTAGCTCGCGTGGAGGAGGGCGCGACGGCGAGATCACCGGAGCTCCAGATAGCTGTGGAAGATCGTCTTGGAAGGAGGGGCGAGAGAGCCTTACTCGGCGAGTTTCAGCTAGCAACTGCCGAGAGTAACACAGCTACTGCATCCATGGTGTTGCTTAAGCCCAAGGTGCTTACGATATCGCTTGCTAATGGCATCTCCCAGGAGGGCCCACAGATGGCCAACAGCATTGTCGGGCAGACAATACGAATTGAGCGCGTCCGAATCCACAAGACGCTCGAAGGTGATACTCCGGCCACAAGCATCGCGCTCTACGCCCCTTGGGGGGAGGCGCGACCCGCTGTGATCCTGCGAAACGAGAACCGGGCTGTCGGTGTGCTAGTGGAGGATACCATGGTTTCAGAAGATGAGTGGCACCATGTTACAGTTATTCTTACAGCTGATTTCAAGTTGCGGTTCTACGTCGATGGTGAGCTCAAGAAGACTGCATGGATTTCAATGCCGCCATCCGGAGAGCTGGGAATCCTGGCAATTGGCGCGGATGTGAGTAGTGGGGTCGTGCGAGATTACTTCGGCGGGATGATACGTAACCTCCAGCTTTTCAACTGCGCCTTGGCCGAGAGGGAGGTCAAGGAGATCTACGAGCAAGGGCGAGGACCTGTCGAGGCCGACGGAGAAGACACTCTCCAGATTGCTTCGGTTCACTCGGCTTGTGGAAGCGGCACCCGCGCGCGCCCTATCCTGATCGGGGATGAGGTAGTGGTTACCCACGGGAACGAAAATGGTTTGGCCGTTACTGCACAAGGTCTTTTCCTAGATGGCATCGACGACTATCTTCTCATCAGTGCTCCAGCGGAGCTGGACATCTCCTCTCGTGGATTGACCGTCTGCGCTTGGATAAGGCCTGCTGACTTGGGCATGAAGGGGCAATGCCTGGTTGCGTTGGTACGTGAAGCTGCAGAGGATAGGGAGTAGATCACCTTTGAGGGTGAGGAAGACGAGGCCTTCTTGAAAGCGCAGTGGAGAGAGGCGAGCTATGGGTGACAAGCACAAACGGTCATGCTGCTTGATGATCATGATGGTGTTCTGCATTCTGCTTGTCGGTTGCGAGACAAGCAACCAACAAGCGGGGGGCAGATACAGTGAGGTGCAGGGAAGTCTACAGGATGCCGCGGAGGAGGATCTGGCTGCGTACTGGTCATTCGATGAAGGGGAAGGCAACATCCTCTTCGATGAAACGGGAAACAACTTCGATGGTGAGCTTAAGTGCTCAGGCGATGCCTGTGGACCGCCGAAGCGGGTGGAGGGTGCGGTGGGGTACGCGCTGGATCTCGATGGGCATGGCAGCTGCGGGATCGTCAACACAGAGGGCGAGCTGAGCGTCGCAAGTGGAATCACAATTGAAGCATTGGTTTTCCCGAGGTCTGCGGAATCCATGGAGGTGTTTGCCAGCGGGTGGGAACTGAGGGTTGTTCTGATCAACGGCCATCTTCAAGCGACGCTGCGGGATGATGATGGCA
>Ga0272443_10005101_pt1 | contig 13774 bp, 12 predicted proteins | sample SSMAcet12_FD_193581 | JGI IMG/M metagenome (GOLD analysis project Ga0272443, IMG submission 193581) | Marine sediment archaeal communities from Little Sippewissett salt marsh, Falmouth, MA, United States - SSM-Acet-12 | ecosystem: Environmental > Aquatic > Marine > Wetlands > Sediment ...
TTTAGTCCTTTTCCTGTTAATACTCCAGTGAATTCGTTTTTAATTTTTCGGTATTGACCAAACATAAATCCTATTTCTCTTCCTCCAACTCCAATATCTCCCGCTGGGACATCGGTGAATTGACCTATATGTCTTTGAAGCTCAGTCATGAATGATTGGCAGAACCGCATAACCTCATTGTCGGATTTGCCCTTTGGATCAAAATCTGAACCGCCTTTGCCTCCCCCCATAGGTAGAGTTGTAAGACTATTTTTGAAAGTTTGCTCGAAACCTAAGAATTTTAAAATGCTCAGGTTAACACTTGGATGGAATCTTATTCCGCCCTTATAGGGCCCTATAGCGCTATTAAATTCTAATCTATAGCCTCGGTTTACATGAATATCTGCATTATCGTCCATCCAAGGAACTCTAAACATAATAATGCGTTCTGGCTCTACTATTCTTTCTAGAATTTTGAATTTTTGATATTTTGGGTTCTTCTTGATATATGGCATCAAGCTGCTGGCAACTTCCTCAACGGCCTGCAGGAATTCTTTTTCGCCTGTATTCTTTTCCTCCATTTTTTCCATGAACTTTTCGACATCTTTATCCATACAGTAACCTCCCTTAAAGTGGGTGTTCAGCTATCTTCGCCTTTTATATAAAATTTATGGATTGGCTAGAAAATAAATAAATGAAATATTGTGTACCAACTAGTATTGATTTCATTTAAAACTTCCCATGTTGTATATGTCTTAGCAAATCGTTTAAATTGATTTTTTCCTAATGTTTATATTTTTCTATTTATTTCGTAAATATGGTGTATGGTTTTGCAAATTCAAAGTCAAACTGATTCGAAGATATTGAATAACAATATCAAGACTAAAGATGATATCCTTGAACTTAATCAAAATGAAGGTGTTTTATTCGTACGTCTCCAGTTCGTTGACATACTCGGCTTTCCTAAAAATATTGTAATTCCTTCAAGCAGATTTGAGGAAGCGCTTGATGAGGGGATGCCATTTGACGGTTCCTCGATCGCAGGATATGCAACCATTGAAGAATCTGATAAAATAGCCATGCCTGAAACCAACAGTTATGTGATACTGCCAGAGACTATTGAATCAAGAAAAACAGCAAAAATAAATTGTGATATTTATGAACCAAATGGAAAGCGCTTTACTGGCGATACAAAATATGTATTGGAAAAAATTGTAAAAAAATCAGGTAATTTAGGTTATACATTTAATGCTGGTCCGGAGTGTGAGTTTTTTTTATTTAAAAAAAACGGAGAGCGGGCCACACTGCTCCCAAATGATTCTGCTGGTTACTTTGATTTATCACATCGAGATCTTGCGGAAGGTGTTAGAACTGAGATCTCTCTTGCAATGGAGAAGATGGGGATTAAAACTTACACCCTCCACCATGAAGTTGCTGGTGGGCAACACGAGATTAATTTTAGATATGACGATGCATTAGCTACTTCAGATAGGGTGATTTCTTTAAAGTATGTCACAAAAGTAATAGCTACAAAATATAATCTTCATGCCTCATTTATGCCAAAGCCCATCTATGGAATCAGTGGCTCTGGAATGCATACCCATCTTTCGTTGTTTAATACCAGTGGAAAAAATGCTTTCTTTGATCCAGACGGGCAACATCAACTGAGCAATATTGCCGAACAGTTTATTGCTGGAATTTTAAAATATATAAAAGAGATTACCCTGATTTTAAACCCGACTGTTAATTCCTATAAGAGGTTGGTACCGGGTTATGAGGCACCAACGTATATTTCATGGGCAAACAGAAATAGAAGTGCTTTGATAAGGATTCCATCGAAAAAAGGCATAAGTACAAGATGTGAAGTAAGAAGTCCTGACCTTTCAGGTAACCCCTATTTGCAGTTTGCTGTGATGCTCGCGGCGGGCTTAAGAGGGATCGAAGAAAAATTAGTCCCGCCAGGCCCCGTTGAAAAAAATATTTACTCATTAAGTAAGCGCGAAAGAAAGCAACACGGTATCGAAAATTTACCAGAGAGTCTTGGTCACGCACTAGCTCTGGCCAAACAAAGTGAAATGTTAAAAATTGTTCTTGGAGACCATGTTTTTGAGAATCTTATGTATGTTAAAACAGAAGAATGGAACAAATATAGAATGCAAGTTTCAAAATGGGAAATTGATCATTATTTACCAATATTATAATAACCAAAAAAGAAATATTTTAAGTTATTTTTTATAGAATAATGTAAACTGAAAGCATGGCAGCAAGTATTGGTTGATGTGCCAAATATATCGCAAGAGAATGTTTTCCGATCCATGAAAGAGCGTGTATTGGCCGATAATTTGAAATGTCGGGTAAATGAAATCTTCTTTCGTTACCATTATATAAAATGTTTCCCAAAAATATCCCAAATAATACAGCACTAAACCATGGGAACAAGGGGAAATAGTCAATAGTATATCTCCAAACATCTACTTGATGGATTCCAACAATAAGATGTAAAACTGTAGGGTTTTCAATTGTGAAGTTTGCTATTACAAGCCCCAGTAGGGCAGCGAAGCCTGCAGTAATGATATTATATTTTTTTAATTTTAAAAACGGTATGCTCAAAATTATCGATAACCCTATAAAGTGTAAAACACCAAAAATAACGGGTCTATCTGGCATGAAAATTAATGAGACAATTGTTATTATTAAGCCTAGGCCGCAAATTTTTAATCCCCTTATTGCAAGATGTTTGTTAAATTGCTTTTGTTTTTCTGGCGACAAGGTCTTTTTCTTCTGTTGGCAAATAGCAAGACAAATACCTACTAAGGCAAAAAACATAAGCGGCACTATCTTCTGTATCTGATATAATTCATGATTCAGGGGAACTACACCGAAATAATCAAGATCCCAAAGTAAATGAAGAAATATCATCAGACCGATAGCAATTCCTCTGAGTACATCTAATTCAATGAATCTATCTCTATATTTCCTATCGATTGTTACATTTTCAGTCTCTGCAGTCATGTTCCAATTTACAGAAGAATAAATAAATAATACAAAAAATTATCTATCCCACAATAATTTGAGATTATGTTGATTTTAACCAACAATATTTTAATAAAAAGATCCTCTAGACATTCCTTTTTCACTAAATATAAATAGTATGCAAATAATTCTTTACTGAAAATTATTTTGGATTAAATGGGAAAAGATGATCAATACTATAGAGCAATTCGGGAGGAACGCAGGCAGATTGTGGGAGGTTTTGTGTACTAACGGCCCGCTAACCGAATCCCAATTGCTAGATTTTACCAGTTTGAGACCATATGAATTTTATATTGCAACAGGGTGGTTAGCTAGGGAAAACAAGTTATCAAAAGATGATGATTTATTTATATTGGATAGGACCAATCTTACTGGTGAAATTGGAACGAACGCCGGAAAGATTTGGAATCTCCTCAGTTCAAGAGGCGAAGTTGATATTCCATCTATTTCATCTTTGACCGGGCTTAGTTATGAACAAACTTTTTCTGCCCTGGGATGGCTTGCTAGGGAGAATAAAATCCAAATAAATATATCTGAGACGGGTTAGTAATTGTTACTTATCCAACGTAATGCGGCCTCTCCTTTTCCTTATCTTCTTTGTCATTTGGCTTGATATCGTAAACATCTATTGCTAGAATAACATGTAATGGAATTATTCTAATTTTCCCTTTCATGTCTCCATGGCTTTTGTCTAACTCCATTATAAGACCGATTTCATCTATACCGATTGATAAAAATCCCTTGAAAACCCCTTTACTTTCTAGTGAGCTGTCTCTGCTACCCATCGAGATAATTTTATATGTTGAGCCTTCTGTTAATTCTAACTCTGGTTTTTTATTCATTTACTTTCCCTCCCTTGGCTTTCAATTAATTTCTGCAAATGCTCTACGGTTTTGCCATAATTTTCTATTGCAACTTTCAAGTGTGCCTCAACAAAATTCCAGGCTTTTTGGATATTTCCATATCTAATTCTGTATGCTTTTTTATTTTGTTTTGTAACTTCATCAAGAACCTGAACTTCTTCAAGAACATCAAATCCTTTAAGTTTGTTAAGATGTCTATATATTGTAGGTCGTGAAGTTTTCAATTCCGATGCGATTTCATCGACAATCCATGCCTTTGTTGGGTGCTTTAAAAAAAAATCTGCAAAAATTTTGTATGGAATCGTTGGATCTGACCCCTTGGAGATATATCCAATTTGTTCAAAAAATGTTCTTGCAACTATATCTGGATCGTCTTCGCCGATCAAAGGAGTGTTGCTCCCAACTAGCATTTGGAATGACATTTAATTTACCTCTACCCCAGAATAATTAACACAATTAATAATATTTGGTTAACAATGTCAAGTGAATATTTTTACTCTTTAATGTAAGTTGTTGAATTTCATCAGCAAATTATGAATTAGAATAATTCTTTCCAACCAAGAACAGATTCCTTATAACAACTAAAGTAGGATTTTTGCGCTCTATAAACTAAAATTTTCAAAAAATAGCAAAATTTTTTATTGAATATTTGTTATTAAGGATTGTTGGGGGAATTTAAATTTAAAAGATGGGGCTTCCTTTACTGACCCGATTCCTAAAAATAAGTATTGGGGGTGTAAGTGACTCAACTGGTCACAAAATATTAAGTGCTCGGTTCCCCCACCCCAATTTTTTTTTGAATTTAACAAAAATTTCAGGTGATGAATGTCTACTAGGGCAACCTAGTTTGCCCATGAACTTTGTAATTTGTAAGTTCTTTAAAAATATCATCTTCATTAAGGATATTCAAAATTTCCGATGTTGAAGATGATATCTTAATTTCTCTGGTTCTGCCGTATCTGCCCTTAGAAATAACCCTGGCGGTGATAATACCGAGCATATCAAGCTCCGAAATTAAATCTGCCACTCTTCTTTGAGTCAGAGGATCCATTCGAGTTTTTCTACAAAGATCTTTGTAGATTTCGTACACCTCTCCAGTTGTAATAACGCCGGATATCCCGTCCTTTTTATCTTGTTGTTCTCTCAGAAGAATTGCAAGAAGTATTTGTTTTGATTGAGTTGGTAAGGTACGGACAACCTCCATTATTCTATCAATTTCAATCTTATTCTGAGCGAGTCGCACAAATTTTTTGGTTATTTTGGTTGAACCACTCCTCTCTGCTTGTTCAGCAGATATTCTTAATAAATCTAATGCCCTTCTAGCGTCACCATGTTCCTGGGCAGCTAGAGCCGAACAAAGTGGAATCACATCATTGTCAATAATGTTGGGTTTCAGGGCTATCTCCACTCTTTGTTTAAGAATATCCTGTAACTGACTTGCATCATAAGGCGGAAAAATCATATTTTCCTCACCTAGACTAGATTTTACTCTAGGGTCCAAAAATTCGGTAAATTTTAAATCATTAGAAATTCCAACAATTGATACTTTGGCATTTTTAAGATTGATGTTTATTCTTGATAAATTATAAAGGGCTTCATCTCCTTTTAATTTGTCTACCTCGTCAAGAATAATTACAGTGACTCCACCCTCTTTATCTATCATTTGTATTAGTTTTGAATAGACCTCATCGGTAGGCCAGCCGGTAAAAGGAATACGTTCAGACCACTCATTTATCAAATGGTTAGTGATATTTTGCAAGAGCCTATATTGCGTATCTACTACTTCGCAGTTTATGTACACAAAATTGACTTTTTTGCTTGTTTCCAACCCTTTCTTTAATAATTCTTTACCGATGAATTTCGTCACGGCAGTTTTTCCTGTTCCTGTTTTACCGTATATAAAAACATTTGATGGTGTTTCGCCTCTCAGTGCAGTTACTAATATTGACGCTAAATCATTAATTTCTTTACCCCGATGTGGTAAAATTTCAGGCATATAACTTGGACGCATCGCTTCTCTATCCAGAAACAACCCATCTGATTTTAAGAAATGTCCAAATATATCGCTATTCACTATGTTCTTGCTTATAAGAATACTCACCCCAGTTTCCTCATCTAAATGGATTCAGTGTATTTAACATTATTTGAGAAAATTCAATTAAAATCCCTTCAATTAATTTAACTTAGAGGGGGGCCTTTATTTCTAGTGGAGATTTTGATTTTATGTTTGTTTTAACACAATAATTTTTTTAAAAAAATCGGAATGCTCATATATGATTGATTGAATAGCTAACTGGGTTTATTACATCATAAATATTTTTTTATCTACATTTATCAAACATTTATATTTCCAGACGAAATTAAGGGGTCCCCGTCAAAAAATAATTTACTTTTATTCTTAAATAAATTAAAGCAATAAAAATTGTAGATTGTGGTGGGTAAATATATCTATTTTTAACCACCAAGAATGACTACATCTTTTACAGATCTGATTGAATCGAAGGAAAAAACAAGATGCCCCTGTTTATCGAGATGATATAATCTCGGATCGACATCATCCGATGGTTCTATTAAAACATTTAATAGTTCTCCAGTCTTTTCATCGACTGTTGAATTCCTAAGTATTCCTAGGTATAGCCCCTCTTCACTCATTACAGTTTTTCCTCTTAATTCGTTTTCCATAAGTTTCAATATCATCCCTCCATCCTAAGATTGTATATTACGTATATTGAATGTCCTTGTCTCTTTTATCTTTTTTGTTTATTGCACTGCCAAGGTCCTGAGTAATTTTTTCATAATATTTTATTATTTCGTCATTAATGCTGGCTCTTGATTTTAACAAAGCCTCATCGAAATATTTTTTCGAAACCTCTTTGGTTTTTATATTATTTCTTAGAGCAATCATTGCTGCTTCTCTGCACAAACCTTCGATGTCGGCACCAGAAAACCCCTCAGTTTTTAATGCTAACCAGTAATACAATTTATCTGTGGGTGACATTTGCTTAAAAACTTGTTTAATATCAATTCGATCTTTTTTTAACTCGTCTAATTGCTTTTTGGATAAAACTTCTCTGCTTGTACCCTTCTTTAAAATATCTATTAATTCACTATTTTTTGTTGATTCAATTTCGATTATTTTAGTTTCTTCATTTGTAACTTTCAATGGCATATTTCTGGTGTGTATCCTAAATATTTTTAATCTCGATTCAAAATCGGGGGCTGGGGTTAAAATTAGCCTATCAAATCTTCCCGGTCGCAGTAAACTTGGATCAAGTATATCGGGTCGATTTGTCGCTCCTATTATAACGACACCTTCCATGCTTTCCAAACCATCAATGCTTGTTAAAATCTGGTTTACGACACTCTCTGTTACGTGAGATCCCGAATAAGCTCCTCTTCTTGGTGCTATAGAATCTATTTCGTCGAGAAATACAATTGTTGGTGCAACTTGCTTTGCTTTTTTGAATAGTTCTCGGATTGCCTTCTCACTTTCTCCCACCCACTTGCTCATTACCTCAGGGCCTTTTATAGAAATAAAATTTGCCTTGGATTCGTTTGCTACTGCTTTTGCAAGAAGAGTTTTTCCAGTTCCGGGAGGCCCATAAAGTAAAATTCCTCTTGGGGGTTCTATTCCCATACGACTGAAAACTTCTGGTTGTGTAAGAGGCCATTCTACAGATTCTCTAAGACTTTGCTTTATCTCTTCCAACCCTCCAACGTCATTCCATGTAACTTTTGGAACTTCAACGAAAAACTCACGCATGGCAGAAGGCTCTATTCCCCTGTGGGCATTTTTAAAATCTTCCATTGTAACTTCCATTTTCTCTAGGACCTCAAGAGGAATTGGTTTTTCAAGATCAATTTCTGGTAAATATCTTCGTAAAGCACTCATTGCTGCCTCTCGTGCAAGTGCGGCAAGATCAGCACCTACGAAACCATAGGTAATCTCTGCAAGCTGATCTAGCTCACAATCATCACTTAAGGGCATACCTCTTGTATGAATTTGTAAAATTTCTTTACGTCCTTTCCTATCTGGGGCATCAATTCGGATTTCTCTGTCAAATCGTCCAGGTCGTCTCAATGCAGGGTCCATCGCATCGGGTATGTTTGTTGCACCAATAACAATCAACTTTCCGCGGCCCTTGAGACCATCCATGAGAGTCAATAGTTGAGAAACAACTCTTCTCTCAACTTCTCCGTGGACCTCACTTCTTTTTGGAGCTATTGCATCGATTTCATCAATAAATATAATGGATGGAGCATTTTTTTCTGCATCCTCAAATATTTTTCTAAGGTTTTCTTCACTTTGTCCATAAAACTTGCTCATAATCTCGGGGCCATTTATTGTGTAGAAACTGGCACCAGACTCATTAGCCACTGCCTTAGCAATTAGTGTTTTTCCAGTTCCAGGAGGCCCGTGAAGCAGCACTCCCTTTGGAGGATCTATACCAAGACGATTGAAAATTTTTGGGTGTTTTATCGGAAGCTGAATCATTTCCTTAACTTTCTCTAATTCATCCTTGAGGCCGCCAATATCCTCATAGCTGACTCTGGGTCCTTCGGGTTCAAGATCTTTGGCTGCTTCCTCTTTTACATTAACTATAGTATTTTCACTAATTAAAATAATTCCACTTGGCTTTGTGTCGATAATGATAAATGGGAGGGCGCTACCAAAGAGTGCAATGCCTGGCACTATAATGCTGTCTCCCTTTGCCAACGGTCTTTTTAAAAGGCCTTTTTTAATCAAAACTTCTATGCCCTTTCCAAATTGGATCTGTTGTCCTTTAGATATTAATGGGGCAAGAGATACGCTGTTTGCGATTTTTACATCCGCCCTTTTGATTTTGACACTATCTCCTAGACCCGTACCAGCATTTTTTCTTGTTAAGTTGTCAACTCTAATGATTTTCTTTCCTTCATCTGTAGGATGTGCACGCCAGACAACCGATGCAGTTTTCTTGGAACCCTCAATCTCAATTACGTCACCAATAGATAAGTCTAGTTCCATTCGAGTTTGATGATCAATTCTGGCTCTTCCATATCCTACATCTTGCTGAAAAGCTTCTGCAACCTTTAAAACAGTCTCTTCTTGATTCATTCCACACTCACCGAATTGCGGTCAATTTTACTATTTGAATGTAATAACCCATATAAAATTTCATCCCTGGGTTTTAAATCCCAAATCTTTACAATTAAATTTAAGCCCAATATTCTAATTTTAAATCAACTCCTCCAGTAAAAATTTTATTTTGATAAATTTTGCCTTACAATATCTTTAAACAAATCCACTGTACTTAAATTTCTATAAATACTTTACAATTATGATTTTTTTAGATATATAAAAAATTTTATTGGTTTAAAGTGCATATATTAGCAAATTGTGTAACATAAATTTTTTGAGGCTGAAATATTTGTGCATGATTTTTAAATGATGAGAATATTCAAAGTTATGAAAACATGCAATTTAAGCATATTTCGTTACTATTTTCCCTTCTATGTATGTTTGTCCTTTATTTTATTTCAACTCTTACGCAACCAGTTCTTATTGAGATTTCTGATATAGAAAATTATGAGAATAAGTTAGTCACCACTCAAGGCCTCGTTAAAGAATACTACTATACAAATTTTGGAAACCAAATTATTAAATTAGCAGACAATTCCTCAACAGTTACAATTTTTTCGGAGGATAAATTTGATTTAGAATTTGGAGATAAGATTCAAATCACGGGGAAAGTTCAAAACTACGAAGACGAATGGGAAATTATCGTGGACAATAAGCGCAACATTTGTCTGATTGATAAATGGATGAATGTTTCAATGCCAATATGGCAGGTTGCAGAGAATCTTCGGAGAAAGGTTCCAAAAAAATATCATTTTTCTCTAAGGCCTCCTTAATTTCACCATCAGTGATTATCAAATACCCCACTCCGCAATAACCCAAATGATTTAGACATTTATAATTTCTTTTGTGAGAGGGCGGTGTAAGTATTCCTTCTCTTTTTTTAGACAATGCGGGGTTGAAGATATCAGGTCTACTACGCCCTTTATTTCTCCTTATGGATGCGTCTTTCCTTCTCATTTTTTTACCTTAGCAACTACTGTTCTCGGTGCTCCCAACGAAGATACAGCACTCTCGGTTTTACCTGCTCATTCATTGTTGTTGGAAGGTAAGGGATTTGAAGCAGTGGCGCTATCTGCCATGGGAAGTTACGGAGCAATTATTATCTGTTTTTTAGTTCTATTACCTATAAGATCCATAATAGGGTGGCCAGTATATTTTTATGAAACATTAAGAGAAATAATGATATTTGTTCTCATTTCTATTTCAATTTTAATGTTAGCCACAGAGAAAGGAAAAATTACTGATTTTGGAACTAAAGGTAAAAAACCTGCAATTATTGGTATGCTTTTTGCCGTTCTAATATTCATAATATCAGGATTTTTTGTATCTATTATTTTGAATTTTTCTGTAGATTCCCCCATTGGATTACCTTCGCCGGTATTATTTCCGGCGTTAGCAGGATTTTTTGGAACCCCTACATTATTGACCTCATTAATGACAAAACCTAACATTCCAGAACAAAAAACGGATAGTTTCCTTTTAGACTCAAAGGCAAAAAAAGACTCAGCAATATCTGTTTTAACAGGAAGTTTGGGAGGAATTTTAGTCTCAATTATTCCTGGTATTACATCTGCTACTGGCACGATACTTGCTATGAATGCGAGAGGCGAATCAGATAAAAGACAAACGATTGTAACACTTTCCGCTGTAAACACTGCTTGTGCATTTTTTGTAGTCGTTGTGTTATTTATTATTCTCAGAGCAAGAAGTGGCGCTGCTATTGCCGCAATGGAATTAATTACGATTCAAGAATGGGCGGATTTAATGATGCCTACAAATTTAGTTTATCTATTAATTTCAATGATCTTTGGCGGAATGTTATCTTATTTTTCTACAATCTATCTAGGAAAATTGTGGGCTAGAAAATTTTCAAAAGTTCCTTACCAAAAGGTAATAATGGCAACAATATTCTTAGTTACAATTCTGGTATTTCTTTTTACTGGCTTACTTGGGCTTTTTATTCTCGTCGCTGCAACACTCATTGGTCTACTTCCTGTACAATGGGGCGTTAGAAGAAGTCATTGTATGGGAGTTTTATTAATTCCAATTATTATTCATTTTCTTTAAAGATGCTCTTTTCAATTTCGTTGTAAAACTTTGCTATATTGATGCCGTAATTTTTACCTAAATAAAGAGCAGCAACTTCCAAATTGATATTTTTTTCCTCTGAAATCACTTTTATTTCTTCGATGATTTGATGTTGAGACTTACCGGATTTTTCCATGATGCAACTAATGGTATTATCGTACACATTTTGACTATCATTACTGCCGATATTCAAACAATTTAGTGATGGACTAAATCCTAGAGGAATACTTGTCTTTCTAAATTCAAAGTTGGGCGAAATCATATCGCCATTTTTAACAATTAGTTTACGCTCTAATGCTTTTTTTACAAACTCTTTAGATTCTGCTGGAGAAAACCATTTCAAATCCATCGATAGGCTAAGATAGAATTGAGACACCGAAACGGCATCCTTTCCACTTCTTTTAAATACAAACGATATTACGATTTCTTCTTCTGAGCTCATTGTTACACTTCCATTTTCTGCGACATTTGTGAAAATAATCCAGAAATACCAATTTTTTCCCAGTGGCTTTTTGGTCTAAATTCGCTATTAAATAAATAAACATCATTGTTTGATGCGAAATTTTTTAGATAACTGGCGGATATAAAATCAATATCTCTTCTTTTTTCATTTAACAACACTATAACTCCGTCAAACATACTAATATTTAATAAGTTAACATACTCTTTTAGCAAACTTTCTTTTATTGCAAGATAAAATTTACCTTCACTTAGTTCTCTAAGGTGAGTGATATCTATGCTATCACTAAGATCTTTTCTAATAGTAATTTTATTTGCTCCCGCCATCACAAAATCAATAACATCGCCAGTTGATCGCGGCCCACCGTCAATCCAAAGATCTGAAAAAGAAGACAATCTTTGATAAATATTAACATTTGGCTTGTTTTTTGTGATTCCGTCATAATCAAGAATGTAAAGATTATTATCTTTGTCATAGTCACTAATAAATTTGTTTATTTCAACTGGATATTCGCAAGCATTTGATAAATAAATTTTACCTTTCCTTAAATATATGTAATTTATAATTTCCACAATTGTATAACTTGCTTAAACAATAAAATGTTTTTCAAAGAAAAAAAGAAAGAGGAGATGGTTATTGATTTATGATCTCCTGTGGGTCCAAACGCTGTTCCGTTTCAGCAATTTTTAATCTGGTTTTAACAACAGTATCTGGATTAAGTGAAATACTGTCTATACCGCATTCAACTAAAAATTCTGCAAATTCAGGAAAATCAGAAGGTGCTTGGCCGCAAATACCTACCTTTCTTCTAGGTTGATGCGAATGTGCAGTTTTAATTACCTGAGAAACAAGCCGTTTTACAGCATCATTACGTTCATCGAAAATATGTGCGACCACATCAGAATCTCTATCAAGTCCGAGAGTAAGTTGGGTTAAATCGTTAGATCCAATACTGAAACCGTCAAATATGTCTGCGAACTGATCTGCTACTATGACATTAGATGGAATTTCACACATAACATATATTTCAAGCCCGTTCTCACCTTGATACAAACCGTTTTCGTTCATAATTGAAATTACCTTTCTTCCCTCTTCAGGAGTTCTACAAAATGGTATCATTGGTTTTACGTTAGACAAACCCATTTCATCTCTTACCCTTTTTATGGCTTGACATTCAAGGTTAAATGCAGGTTTGAATTTTTCATCGTAATATCTCGAGGCACCGCGCCAACCGAGCATGGGGTTATGTTCCTCTGGTTCGTAAAGAAAACCGCCAATAAGATTCGCATACTCATTTGTTTTGAAATCGGACATTCGGACAATTACATCGTTTGGATAGAACCCAGCGGCAATTTTAGCAATTCCTCTTGCAAGATTGTCTACAAAATATGATTTCTTATCTGGATATCCGGCACTTCTTTCTTCAATTTTTTGGATAGTTTCAGCAATTCTAGGATCTTCATGAGCCCTTTGCTTTAACTGTTCAAATTCCAATAGTGCCAGTGGATGAATTCCAATATGGGAATTAATAATAAATTCCTCACGAGCAAGACCTACGCCATCGTTAGGAATGTTTCCCTGCTGAAAGGCCTTTTCAGGTGTTCCAACATTCATCATTATCCTTGTTTTGGTTCTGGGTAAATTATCAAGCTCAACTTCATCAACTCTATACTTAAGCAATCCATTATATATTCGCCCTACGCCCTCAGAGCAATCAATTGTAACCTGTTGGCCCTTGGTCATCTTCTCTGAGCCGTCTCCCGTTCCTATTACACAAGGAATACCAAGCTCTCTTGAAATGATGGCTGCGTGGCATGTGCGACCACCTCTGTTAGTAACAATTGCACCTGCAATTTTCATTATAGGTTCCCAATCTGGGTCGGTCATGTCAGTTACCAACACTTGGCCTTGCTGGAAGAGACCAATTTCTTTTGCGTCAGCTATGACATTTACCTCTCCCTGACCAATTTTACTTCCAACTGCTTCACCCTCAACTATAACATTGCCTTTTTCTTCAAGCACATAAGTCCGAAGTTTTGCTACATCTTTCTGAGAATGTACAGTTTCTGGCCTAGCTTGAACAATAAAAAGTTGACCACTTTCTCCATCCTTGGCCCATTCAATATCCATTGGTTTTTGATAGTGGTCCTCAATTATACAAGCCCATTTAGCAAGGGTAAGAATTTCATCATCATTTATTACAAATCTTTTTTTGTCCTCTTCACTAAC
>Ga0272443_10005102_pt1 | contig 13767 bp, 9 predicted proteins | sample SSMAcet12_FD_193581 | JGI IMG/M metagenome (GOLD analysis project Ga0272443, IMG submission 193581) | Marine sediment archaeal communities from Little Sippewissett salt marsh, Falmouth, MA, United States - SSM-Acet-12 | ecosystem: Environmental > Aquatic > Marine > Wetlands > Sediment ...
ATCTACCCTTATGAATTAAGAGTCACAGAGGTTTAAATATCCTCATGTTTCCCCGGTTCATTTGCCCCAAAATAATTTCCTTTGGGCCTCACGTTGTTGTTGTTGCCAGTCCTCTTCCTTTTTCTTAACTTCCTCGGCTTTCTTTTTCTCAGCCTCATAAGCCGCGTATTCCGCTTCCAACTTCGCCTCTCGGTCTGCATCCTCTTGGGTGGGGTTCTGTATATCTGAAATAAGTTTATCAATGGCGGTGTCATCTTCGGGTTTGCTTTCCTTTACCGGGGTGGTCGTGGTTTCTTCTTCGGGTTCGACCGGGCCATAAGTCGCTTCAATCCATTCTATCATTTCCCAATTTTCAGCTTCTTCGGGAATGTTCATCCAGTCTTGTCTCACAAAACCTTTTATCCGGCTTTTATAGAGATTGACCAGTCTGCGCCGATCCTCGATTGCCTTGCGATATGTATTCTGTAATTTTTCAGGTGTCGCGTATGCGTCGATATTTGCCCTGTTTCGGGCTTCGTCGATAAGGTGTCGCTGTGTTCCTTCTGGGATGGGTGCGTACAACCTGTCGGCCAGTATGGGTGGAAGTTCCTTATTTTCAAGCAATAAAATAAGAGCTTCATTCATCACAAGCGAGCCGACTCTACGCAAATTGAAACTGAAACAAGTACCCCTGTAATCGTCGGCGTCACCGCCAAAGTAGTAATCCTCAATCCTTTTTAATCTTTGTTTTATATTTGATGTTGACATAGATTACCTCTGCATTGAGTGTGCCGCCGATGCAATTCTATCTTCGAGTTCTTTCAGGGCAACCTCAACGTCACCGTCTTTGATGCACTCCAGTAATATTTTACAGAGATATGCAATAGTCTTTGATTGATCTGCGGTTATTCGACCCTGAACGTATGCGTTGGCCGCGTCACTCATAAACCTTTTGATATCTTTTAAGTTATTTAACCTATAATTAACCTTAAACATCCCAATAGGTTTTGAATCTTCGGCTTGTGCATCCTGCAAGCGTTTCAAGCGTGCGGCCTCGGAACCTGCTAAGCGTGCCTCTTTGGCTTCCTCGGCTTTTTCCGGGTCGTGCGTAAAGCAGTAATCGCTTCCGGTCTGTGCCGGGGCGTTGCATGGTGTACCGTCTTTCTTTGTGGCTTTGCACAATTTCCGCATTAATATCCCCCTTATCCTTTATTCTTTGATAGCATGCGTTTAATGATATCGGTTTCTTTGATTTCCATCGGACTCCACGGGTAGTACTGATTCCATAGTGCAATCCGATAACCCGCCTTGTCGTGTTTTCCGGCAATGAATAGGTCAATTATCTCAACTTTCTCCCGACCTTTGAAAAAGCTGGTGCGTGATCGCTTCTGCTGTGGTGTCATAATCCGCTTGGAAAGATAATTCGGCAGACTTCCGAGCATTGGAGCTATGCGGCTGGGTGTCCGTTTGGCGATTATCGACCAGTCATCATATTTCTGAATATCCTTTTCAGTCTTGGCGAGAATATCCATCACCCGATAAAAATCACTTACAAAAACCGGGCTTGCAAGGAATTCGATTTTATTAATAAGACCGCCATCGGTCGAAACAAGATCGGATATAATACCGAGAGAGCCGACCGCGACAAGATCATTGATAACCCGTTCCCAAATAGCGTCCTCTTTACGGTAAACGGGTTCACCGCTCAATGTTTGTCTTATGAGATTCTTGGCCCAAATAACAAACTCGCCGCCGATTGCGCCGCCCGCAACTAAGCGTAATATTGGCAAGGGATTCTTGTTGCCGACAAGTTCATGCATTATAACATTATCCTTAATCCATGCCGCTTGTCGATAGCCGAACCGCTTGAATAGGCACCAGGGTCTCGCCTTTGGATTGTTGAATAACACCGGGTCGTTCAATACGTTCTTCTGCAACTGAGAATCTGTGGCGAACCGATACATAGCCTCAAGTCGCTGTTGGGTGGTCAACTTGGCGGATGGGTCAATATGAAATTTCTCTAACCAACTTTTGGCCCATGCGCGGCGTCTTTGATATCCCGATGTTTTGGCTATATTCATCAAGTCGGTTATGAATACATCGGCGGTTGCGGCTCCGAGATATTGATTGAGTTTATTTATACCGTAAAAGCCTGATGTTTTGGAAAGAACGTCCGACACCTTGCCCCAAAAACCGTGCGGTTCATAGCCAGCGAAAGCTCGAACGGCGGTGGGGATGGTTGCCCCTGATGCTCGAATTGACTTACCCCGATAGGCGGCGTCTGTTAGTTTTATGCCGCCTTTCATAAAGCGAATACCGCCGACAATGGGATATATTGATATCAAAAACTGCGTCAAGTTCGGGACGGTGGCGGTACCAAGTCCGATCTTGGTTGCAAATTCGGCGGATACACCGATATCGGCAAGTGTTCTCGCTCCGCCTATCAACCCGTGTTCCCGGTCGTATTTGCCTGTCCACATTTCAAGCAACTGCGTAGCGAGTTTGGCTTGCATGGGGTCGCGGGCCTGAATGTCGGCAATCAACTTGACAGCTTTTTCACCCTTTGGCCCCCATACTTCAACCTCGGCCATGCGCTTTGCGGCCGCATCAAGATATCGAGGGATAACCTGTCGGGCGTCGCGTTCATAGAATTGCGACGGCAGATCGAGCGTTCGGGATTTTTCGAGGTTTCCGAACGGTCTAAATATATCGGCAATCGCCTGTTGTCTCAGTTTCCAGAACGCCTCACCGAGATTCTTTGCCTGACCTGTTTTGACTAAGTGTAACATAGCCTGTTTGGTCATAGGTTTGAATCCATCGGCTTGCATTGCCCGATCAACAAGCTCCGACAATTTAGCATTATCTTTGGCATAACCGAGTTTTTCAATGTCCTTATATTTCTTTTCAATAGATTTCAGATTATCAAAAACAGCGTCGGCAATTTGCTTCTTCATCATCCGGGGAAAATACATTTTGCGATAACCGGGTAGCTTCACACCTAAAGCCTTTGCCGAATAATAGACCATGTTCAGTATCTTGCGGATGGCTTTCACCTGTTCGGGATTAACATCCTTTGCGAGTTTACCCTCAAGGGCGTTCGAGAGATCATAAGCCTGCTGTTCGGTCATCTTTGATTTAATGACACCGGCTTGGCGAGTATCTTCCATCCAACCGCCCCACCTGCGGTGCCAGCGATTATCGGCGTGTTCGATTTGGCCGACAAGTTTTTGGCCCTCAATGGATGGCAGTCGATTCTTGTACTGGCGCAAGAACGTCGGTACGGCTTTTTTGAGATAGGGAACTACGAACCCGAAAGATTTCTTGAATACTTCCGGGGTTATACCTGCGTGCCTGTATTCAATATGAGACTCGATACTACCGGCTGGCTTCTCTAATTCAACAATTCGAGCGGCAACCCCGGTGCCGGATTTCTTAAATGAACCTTGCGGCAACTTTTCGGATACGCCGCCAAGATCGTCAAACCAAGAGCGGAAAGATGTTGCCTTTTTATCCCCCCGGAAAAATGCACCCTCGCCCATGATGGCGACAATCTTCCCGCCCGGTTTCAACTGATTGTATGCGTGTCGAACGTGCGTGATATCCTGCCCTTTCTCAAAAGGCGGATTCATCACGATTTTGTCATACTGGCCCTTATGCTCAAGAAAGTCGGTCCCGGCAATGTCGTAACCTTTGCGCTTCAAAAGATTCTGTCGGGCTGAATTATACTCGATAACCTCGATCTGATCTTTGGGGAGTTTGTCGGCGATATTACCAAGACCGGCGGACGGCTCAAGTATGGCGTCGCCTTTCTGGATGTCGGCGCGGTCAACCATTCTCTGAACTACATCGTCCGGGGTTACAAAGAATCCCGGTTCTTTTCTTAGGCTTAAATCCTGCTCGATCTTCTTAATTTCTGCGGCTTCGAGGTCGGCTTTGGTCGTTTTCTTCTGCTTACCGATTTCGTCCAGGGCCTTACGAGCTTCTTTGATCTGCCAGTCGGCAGTAATGTCCATCTTGGCGAGTCGCTTCCTGACTGGCTGTGTCCATTGGGAAGTCGGGATTTTATCGTATCCGAGAATAGATTCAACGTCCGCTTTTGTTTTGATGCGAGATAGAATTTCAGGCACGTCGCCTTTTTCAACCAGATCGGCAAGGGCGTGTAGCTTCTCCTGAATCTTTTGCAGGAATAATCCTTCCTCATACATACTGCCAGCGATCCGGGCGCGTCTGGCTGTCGGGTTCTGGCTTGCTATTGCCGGATTCAACTTAGCGTCAATCTGATTGTCGAGGTTCTCCGCCTTTTGTCTCAGGGATGCGGCCAGCTTCTTATTGGACGGTTTCTTCGTGTTGATCTTAAACGACTTCTTCCCCGATTTCGCGGGGGTGTCCTCGTCCATCTTTAAGAAATTGTCGGCCATTTTATCGAGCCGTGACCGGGGTTTCCCTTTGGGCTTCGAGGTGTTTTTTTCAACCTCTGAGATTGCAGATTTACGCGGGCTGGGGGTCGTTTCACCCTTACCCTGCTTGGCGAGGTAGGGATAGTCTTTCAGGACCGACTCAGGGACAGGCTTGCCGTCCTTTAAGGCATGTTCAATAACTTTTTTGTGGGCCTTTATCCATAATTCTTCATGTGTAAGCCCTCCAGTATGCGCACGTTTATTAGGGGCTAAATTAGTTTTCTCTGCTGACCATTGAATAAACTCACCCCTTGTCATTTCGTGCATGGCCGCATCTTTCCCACTCACTTTGGGCTTGGCCGGGGCTGTCTCGGTGTCAACGAGTTCATCCGGGCGGGCCTTGCGGCTTATAGACGCACCGAATGTATCCCCCTCTGGAATATCAGATCGCTTCACGTTCGTTTGTTCAACCGGGACATTGCGCCGAATATAGGGCTTGCCGTGTCTGGTTTCGTCAATGGACAGCCGGTCGAAAGTGTCATCAATCTTTAGGGTGCGGCCGTCTTTGATCGTGATCGTGCCGTCCTCGGTCTTAATGACTCGATGCCAGTCCCCGCCGATGCGAAGTTCATCACCCGCTTTGAGATTCAATTCAGCCGTCGCGTAATCGCTATGACCGGCATCCTTGCGCCATTCCCGCCAGTCAGTATATACCTGGCGCACAATATCGCGCTGGTGGGATGTCAAGGGTTCGCCGTTGATAGCCTTATCCAGTACGGTGGCAACCTCATTGGTGTTCGAGTATTTATTCCTGAACGCCTCATGGGTCGAACTGGAATACTTGTGCGCTATGGCCTCATTGCCCCGCATGTAATGACCGGATACAACTTCCTCTCTAAATATCGGGTTGGCAATATTAAGACCGCCATCCTCGAAGTAACCTTTGATATTGGTCAATTCAGATTTGCCGCGCTCATTCAGGGTCATGGGGGCGTTTCGACCGGATGCGCTCGGCTTCGATTCGGTTAAAACCTCGATGTTCTTACCATGCGGCACACTCATTTTATTGCCGGAATCCATCTCGATAACGAGCCGACCTTTTTGATAGCCGGTTACGATACCCGATACGCTCCCCGATTTAACGCGCTTCCCCATAAGGTCGTCGGCAACCTGTGTAGAGTGTTCCGCCTCTGGCACACCCGATGCCTGTTGTCGCTGTTTGTGGCTGGTGGCGTCCTTACGAATCTCTATCAGTCGTCGATTGACCCCGGTTAGATCATTAACACAAAAAGTCGATTGACTCTTAGGGTCGGTAAACTGATAACCGATATCACTTCTCCATCCGTCGTATTGAATACCGAGTTGATCCGCGACACCTGCGGGTTTGGCGACATTATCCGACACCGGTGTTTTCTGCGACAGATCCGGTTTGGCGGTGGCCTCGGTCATTATCTGTGCGCGGGTGGGCTTACCCGACCGCTTGGCATTAATAGACCGCCCGCCATGTGCGCCCATAGCGATAGTAAAGGCTGGCATCTCCGGGGCCTCATAAAGCTCATTAGCCGCTTCGACATAGCCGGGAACCTGTTCGGCAACCTCTTTGGATGGTTCGAGGCCGACCGCCGATGTTCCAAGCTGTTGTAACTGTGGCCCAAGATTGACGGCCATTTTAAGCATACCCTTTGCCTGATCTGTGAGGCCCTCACCGGGCTGAACGTCCTCGCTTTCTCTCAGGATGGGTTTTGTAACGTCATAGGGAAACATGACGGGCAAGGTTGTGGCTCTGGCCGATGTGAAATAAGCCTGATTTAGAAACTGCATAAGCGGGGAAAGTTTCTCATATTCCTTATGAGCCTTGGTCTTGTCGGCTTCATCGACATAGGGGCCAGCATAATGAGGTATATTCTGAATGTCCTGCTTTGCATCGTCAAGGGCTATGCCAAGAAACTCATGTAGAGAATGACCGGGCTTTGTATTGACGAAATCAAGAACCTGCTGGACGGCTTTCTCCCGCTCCATGCGCTTTCTTTCCTCAATGGAAAAAACGGTTCTCTCTATCGGTCTGTTGGGCGAACGAATTTCATTCGCCCGTGTCATCAACTCATAAGGGCCGGATGCATCTGTTGTCGGAATCAGGGGGGACTCAGCGGGAACGGCTGTATCCGATGCCCGGAGCTGATAAGGGGCATTGGGTCGTCCCCCCGATCCGACGTTTATAGAAAAGCCTTTTTTCTTAGGCGGTGCTTGCCCGGTGTCGTTTATATTTATTGTGAATCCCAAGTTATCTCACCTGCATTATTATCATTTAATATCATTGGTTTTCCTCTGTGAACTTAACCCCGAAATGTTTTTCAGCTTGTTCTAAGAACTCTTGACTGTTGGGGTGTGAATATCCACCATTGTTATACCAGTCCAAAAATTCTTGGGGTGTGTTGAACTCGATATTGCCCTGGGGGTCGGGTGTCTTATTATTGGTGTATTGTCCACCAACTCCGACCTGTTCGCGTGTCATGCCGACCTGTGCGGCGGGCGAATATTGGAAGTTATCATTATACCCGGTACCGACATTACCATTACCCGGATTGACATATTGATCGCCCTGCAAGATTGTGGAAACGCTATCCGTCGCGTTCGGGCCGAAGTCGGTGGGATAATTCCTTTGCAGGGATGGCATGTTATGACGATAATCCCGATTGAATACACCCATTGGTGTAACCTTGTTGGGTGGCACGTATCCGACTTTTGCTTGCTGTTCCGGGTCGAGTTTATCATATAGAGAATTACCGACGTTGGCGTTTTCCTTCGCAACCGCCGCGTGAATATCCTTAACAATATTCGGCGCAACTTTGGATTGCTTCTTTGTCGTAGGGAATAGGATGTTATACGGTACGCCGTTCTGATAGTCGGCCCATTTCTTACCCGCCGTCGATACCGGCTGATAAGGCTGTTCTACGGTATTCTGGGGCTGGGTTATAGGCGTTCTTGTATTGACGTATGAATACTCATGAGTGGGATTCAATAAGCCATTAAGGGCGTCCATTGCACCCTGTCCCGACATTGCACCCGGGCCATTTAATAATGCACCGACCTCTGTAAGTTCGGGCCTGATATTGGGGGTCTGCGGGGGCGGTGCGCCTTTTCCCTTTGTTATTGTGTCCAATAACTTGCGATATTCAAACTGTTGTTTTTGTAGATCAAGCTGTTGTTTTTGGAGATCAAACCTATCGCGTTGCAAAGCATTGCTGAATTGCTGTTGCTGGGCGACCTCGCGTTTACCCTGTAATATTTCCATCAGTTGAGACAGGTCTTGCAAACCCGCACCAAGACCAGCGCCCAACTTCTGACCAAAGTTTCGAGTATCCCACTGCATTATCGCACCATCCCTGTCAACATCCGCATAAGGTCTTGCTGATAATTCGCGTTAGTGTTCATCTGGTTGGTTTTCAACTGACCGAATAAGCCCTGCAACTGCGCGTTACCGCCGCGCATCATCTCACCCCAAGCCGCTCCGCTATCCAGACCGACTCTGCGGCTCATGTTGTTAGCCATTTGATTTCGGTACGGTGCGAGACCAGCGTTCATGCTCGGTATAACCGAGTTAACCTGCTGGTCGGTGATTAACGGCTGGCCCTGCCGTCCCATAAGCATATTGTAAACTTCCTTGTACTGCTTTGACGGGCCACCGCCGCCGAATAGCGATGAAAGCAGATTTCCACCGAATTGAAGTCCTGCTGTCGCCCAAGGGAAAGCGGTCGATGCGGCCGCACCGGCACCATTTTGAACGAGATCATAAATTGAAGTTGCGTTAGCAAGCAATTCCAAAGCCCCCTTTGGATTTGAAAGTTAATATGCTGGCTGTGCGGCCTGCCTAAGTTTTCCGAGTGCATTAACCATCCGTCGCCGGGTGTCGAATAACCGGGCTGGGCGAATGTTAATCACGTCGTCATTAACAAATTGACTGATAACATCCTCGTCTGGCATTGGGCTTAAAACAAAAACTCGTTTTCGTCCATCCTGCCGGATACCCTGAAAAGTCGAATGTTTAGCTGATACCAAAAAAGATGCCAGGTCGAGATCGGTTGTCTCGAAAATATTGTCTGGATTGAGATTGCCTATTGACATATCAATCCCCCTTGCGGTCGATTTATGCCCGATAGTGACCGCGCTTCCGGGCTGGTTAAATTAATTTTTGGGAAAAACGATAAAAGACTTGACAGAACTGTCGATATATCCGTATATAGATATGAGTCTTTCAAGGTTTCTATCTCTTAGTTAGATTCAAGATTGTAATCGGCTCCGGCTGCAACCGGGGTCGATCTTTTATTTACAAGTCAAAAAAACAATGAATAATCAGTTACACTCTTTGCTTAGTCTGTGTGCCTGAAATCTCTCTCAGGTCTTTATTCTGACTGCGCCCCTAAATGATACAGATCGGGATTATTCTCCGCTCGGTGTGGTTTGAGTGGAGTGCCTTAATAGCCCCTGAACCATTACACGCCGTCGTCCTCACTTCCCCTTCATTATCTACGAGAATACAAGTAAATCTTGGATTCCCTGTTTTCATCATTCATATTCTTCCCTTACTACTATACAAGACAAATTTTTGCCCATTTTACAACCTGCCTCTGCATTTATTTTCAATTTCGATAGCCTTTTCTAACTTCATGTTTGTCCCTCTACTCTATAGCCCCCCATTTTGGGCTTTTGATACCCCCCAATCCTAAACTTTTTTCGTATTTCGGCAACTTTTTCTACCTCTGTGACCCTTTCTTATCGCGGGTTGGGACATTATACCCTCTATATACTAAACCACAAAAAAGAGGTCGTTTTATGCAATCATCCTCGAAAATACGTAATAAACACTCAATCCTCATGCTTCATGCCCCTATATACTAAACCACAAAAAACGGGTCGTTTTACCAACGTCGCCGGGAAAATACGTATTAAATACTCAACTCATCATATCCCCGATTACTGTATTTGTGATCTGAGATACTCTTCCTATTAATTGGGGACTTTTGGGCATATTTTACAACCAAAGGTTCCATTTTTTTTAATTCCTATAATTCTCAGCCAGCTATTCGGTGCGTTGTTCCATCTTTGTATTGTTGTTCTCCCTATCTATTGCGCAGTTTGACCCCTTTTTACAACCTGCCCTCAAAATTTTCTTTAATTAGGGCGAGTTTCATTGTGTCGCCCCCCTCTCTTAAGGGCGCAGTTTGGGCCTATTTTACAACCTCTCTTTGGATTTATTTCAATTATCATTCCTACCCCTACTATATATCCACTTTTTAGAGCCTATTTTACAACCCGCCTTAGTATTTTTCTAACTATTTATTTCTTCCTTCATATTCCTCTCCCTATTATATATGGGGTGATTTTGGGCTTTTTACAACCAGACATCTTGAACTTTTTTCTGATTTTTGCAATTTTCTTGGAAGTGGCCTGCTGTGATATCAAAAGAAACTCAGACATTTCTCGTTGCCTGTATCCCTCATAAATCCACGCCATGATATCAAACTCTTGATCTGTGGCCTCAACATCCATCTTTTTAGCTAAAGCCTGATAATCCTTTTTGATTCTCTTATGTGCTTCTTCCCCTACCCTTTGATTGTTGGACAATGGGGTGGGGATAATATACTTATCGCTACCTTGCCCGTTGAGATATTCGGGCGGTTTATTCTTTTGGGGTTCCTGAATTATCGACGGTGGGGGTGGTGGTGGTTGCGGTTTGGGGTTTTCACTATAATATTCCCTCTGAAATCGTTGCAACCGTTCAAGGGACTGCTTATAATGCCTGTCGAGGGAAAGTCGCATAGCGGCCTGTGGTGGGCTTAATTGTGTCGTCCGAAATTTGATCGCTCTGATAAATAGATAAGATTTCAATATATCGGATGGACGATTTCGTGGGGTGTCATTGATGGCTCTAACAAGAAAGTTGGTGATTCTCTCCCGTGTGTCACGTGTGCCACAAACTTGCTCGGCAACTTCACAAATTATTTCTCGTTCAGCTTCGGTCGGTGGTCTGTTCTGTTTTCGTATTTTTACGTCATCCATGAAACACTCCCCTCATGCAACCGGGACACAGGCGGTCGGTGTCTGCTCCGGTTGGCGGTAGTGATCGATCTGAATACCCTCGCTATACAGATATTTCAATTTCTCGATGGCATCTATCGGAATCTGTACGGCCCATTTGGGGAAATCTGAGAAAAACTTCGACTTGGCTTTGTGGCGGTCAATATTCAATTCCATAGAGGAAAACCGGTGCGGGAACTCTGGCGGAACCGGCAACTTGTGATCTGCGGACAGACCGTTGGGGCCATGGTACTGCCGGGGCTGGCCGGTGGCGTCCATGTAGTCATTATGTGCCGACCAGAACGCTTCGGCGCGTTGCTTCCATCTCAGATTGGCAACTTGCCGTTTTTTAAACCTGTCTGGGTGGGCTATATACTCAATGGATTCGGGCGATAGTCTGGTTCCGTGTTTAGCGTCAATTAGTTTTTCGATATGAAGTAAAAACTTGTTTGGCGCTGTCGGCATAACGGGGGGTGTGTAAATCTTGTGGGATGTGGGATTCAAAAGATTGTTCATTTGCTGATATGAGAGGTAATTCAATTTGCCTGGTGTCGGGAAATATTGTTCAAAAACGAAAGCTGAATTTCTATTGCTAAGCAAATTGGGCCAAGAATGTCTTAAGACACCGTGTGTTGACTTACCCTTACCAGCCTTAAATGCTCCGGTGGGGGCGCAAGCTAATTGGCCCAATAGAGTATTAACATAGGAAGATAGGCTTTTCCCTGATGCAAGGTAGTGGGTCGGCTCTGAGATTTCGATTTCATCCAAAAGAGAACGGTCGCTATTATGGGATTTGGACAGAATGAGATTGTATTGATTGAAGTATATGCTCGATATTTTGAATTGCTTATCCATGTTAATATAATCGTTTAACCAGTCCTCTCCGGCGAGACGGCGGATATATAGGGACGGTTTATTATCCGGTTCGTCAAATTCAATAAAGAATTGCTCAGCGAGAGAGTGTTTTGATTTGGGTCGTTTGCCTAAATGCAATTTGGGTTTAATTGGCAATTCTCTTTTCAGGGCGCGGCGTTTAAGCCGATTGAATAGATCACCATAGGATTGCCTGTCGCAATTACGACCCCGGTTCTTGGGGTAAGTGTCGAGATTGTAAACATCCCTTTCGGTGCCGTTCGCGTTTCTGGTTCTGCCGTCCTGCGGCCAGTAGATATATAGACGATTATTGCGCTCCCCGTCGAACGGAACACTTACAGAACATTTCCCGGTGCTAACATGATAAGAATAGTCCGGGGTTACATTAAACTTCGCGGCCTCGTCGTCATAGTATTTAAGATATTGGTCACGGTGTCTTATCGACCTTTTACCCTCCGGGTGTTCGAGGAAAGCCTTACTGACAACTCGCATATAGTCATTAATTTTTTGGGATACGGCCTGTTGGGAGATTCCAACAAATTCGGCAATCTCGGTTTGGTTTGCGTTCTTATTGTGGAAATAATATTTGAGGATATTGGGAGTATGGGGAGATCGACCTAATTTCCCTAACATCCATAGATCATCAATGATCTGCGAAAGCAAGTTTTCTATTGTTTCGTAGTTCTCTATGCACCATTCATCCAACGCGGCAAATTGAGATAATGAGTTCCAGTATAATTCAGCTTGTTGATTAGATGTGCCAGAAAAAGGAGTATAAGTATTTTCTTCTCGCTCTGATTTGTGTGTATCCGAGGAATAATGCCCCCCCGTTTCATTAACAGTATATTTCTCATATTCGTATTCATATTTGACGGCATAATCGCGGCCCGACCCTGATCTAAAATACTCCTTTACTGCGTTTTTTGCGATTGCAATAATCTCAGCATCGGAAAGCGGCGGGGTAAGCTCGGAAAGTGAAAAGAATATTTCGTCAATCACATCGGCGTATTCGCCACTAAAACGATATTCCCCTTTGCGTGTTTTCCTCGGCCCGGAATAAGAGCCGACCGATTTCAACTTGCTATGAATTAAAGATTGACAGTCAGCATCATGCTCTACGATATCAAGTACCTGTTGCCATCGCTCTGGCGTCCATTTTTTCTTTGCTTTCATATTACAATCCCTGTAATTTCCTCACGTCCTTTCTTGACAATCCCCGGACAGGGCCGTAATATGAATACAGTCCCTTTCGGAATAAGCTCTCCGGTTGGGGCGTCTTATGCTTCGGGGGTTAACTTAACAGGCTGGCCCTCGAAGCGTTTTTATTTCATTCAATATACTATCTGATGGTCAAAGTCCTATCAGTTGAATTTCTTGCAACCAGCTTTTTTTCTTCTGAGTCCCGACCCCGGATATACCGGGGCCGGGATATTTTCACCGGGCAGGGCAGTCCATTGCCCCGATAGGCATATTACTTTTCAAGTGACGTTGTAGGAACATTTTGGGGAACGTCCCGACGTTTTTTCATATCTAATTTAAGAAATATAGTCCCATGATAAACATAACCATCATCTTCAGTTAGTTTCTCCCAATCATCACGGTTCATTGGTTGAAATTTATTCCCATTCCCGACTGACAAGAGTGCGTAAATTCTTTTTCGTTCTTTAGCTTTTGACATTTTGATGTCCTTCCAGATTATAATTACAGTTTCCCGAATACTCGCAGTCCATTTACTGGACGCAAATATCCAGACAGTTACTTTTTTCTCCTTTAGTTGATTAAGGCGTCAATCCCGGTGGGGGTTGACTTCATGAGCGCTCCTCAAACGTACAATCCAATAAGAGCGTCAGTAAGACCAATATAAAAAGTTAATATAATCGCCTCTACCTAAAGCGATCTACAACTTTTACAAAGATAAACCCGTCTTGGTTCCATTGTCAACAATAAAAAGATTGAAAAATAAAAAAGCCTCGAGATTTGTTAAGTCTCACGGCTTCATCGGGATAGGTCACATCTTTCTAACCGACTGGCGGGGTGTCGCTCCCGTCATGGGCCTCGCTGTCGGCTGGGGTGGGCCGTTCAGCCTCGGCCTTTGCCGCGAAGTCGGCGGCTTCATCCGCTATGGTTCTCCTTCAATAACTCGTCGATTTTCTTTTCCGGCGCGGATTCGATGCGGTCGATATTATGCGCGTAAATGAGCGTCGTATTGATATCAGAATGTCGCGCGAGCATACGCGCCTCTTGAATCGTCGCTCCGCCCATAAGAGCCAGCGTAATAGCCGTGTGCCTGAGACTGTGCGCCGTGACCCGGTTTGAGTGCAACCCGACTGCGGATAGACGGGTGCGGACAATCTCCGAGATTGCGCGGGTCGATAGGCGAGAGCCTTTGTTAATGTTACTGGTCGAGGTAAACAACGGGGCGTCCGACTTGGGGTGTCCCCGC
>Ga0272443_10005103_pt1 | contig 13766 bp, 7 predicted proteins | sample SSMAcet12_FD_193581 | JGI IMG/M metagenome (GOLD analysis project Ga0272443, IMG submission 193581) | Marine sediment archaeal communities from Little Sippewissett salt marsh, Falmouth, MA, United States - SSM-Acet-12 | ecosystem: Environmental > Aquatic > Marine > Wetlands > Sediment ...
TGTCAAGCGATGATGGAGAGAGCTGGCACAGTCCGCGGCCGCTGCTCCGATCCGATCATGGCCTGCCGGTACTCCAGCCATTATGCTGCTGCCCGATCTATGAGTACGATCCCGGTCGGTATATCCTGTTGCATCACAACAACGATGGTCGATTCGAGGGCTGCAAGCCCGAAGACACGAACCGGAACCGACGTCCAGCTTTTATCGCACTGGGCGAGTACCGCGAGGAGGCCGAACAGCCGATATGGTTCAGCGAGTCCAGGCAACTGATGGACAACGACGGTTCCGGTATCGGCCCGCTGAATCGAATAGACGTCGGAGTGTACCCGAGTGTGACCAACCGCAATGGCAACTATGTCCTCTGGCATCCCGACCGGAAATTCTTTCTGCTCGGTAAGCGCATCACTCCTGAGTTCCTTGCAGGTCTGTCGGCGCCAATATTCCGTGGCTGAGGTTTTTCAACAGGTGTCCGCAGTTGAGCAAAGCTTTGGGAAATCAAAGGTTACTGCCTGGCCAGGCTGTCGGCTGCGATCCACTGCTCTCCTTTCTGCCGCTCACCTATGAAAAGAGCCTCGTTTCCGAGGCTCTTTTCATAGTGGTGTTCGTCGTTCAATCGGCACAGTCGGGATTGGCCGGGTGGTTCTGTCCACTGTAGCATCGCTGGAAGATTCCGAAGTCCGATTGATCGACATCATTATCCGTATCCAAATCGGCAGCCCCGCAATCCCCCTCGTAAGGCACCGTCGGTCCGGAATAACAGCCATCCAGGACCTGGTAGTCGTCAATGTCCACATCTCCATCCCGGTCGAAGTCTCCGGGGACCAGCGGCGGGAGGGCGAATACGGAACCGCCGTACAGGAGAATGTCGTCGAAGGCCCGGGACGTCCCATCGTTGCTGTAGGTCCGAATCGTCACCCGGTCGAAGCCGCCGAGGTAGGCCCGGCTCAGGGTTGTGGAACCCGTCGCCCGGTTGCGGCCTTCCAGGTCCACCTGTTCGGTCCGCACCTTCATGTAAAAGTCGTTGTAGTTGTCGCTTGCTCTGATCTCATAGACCTGATGCCAGCTCTGCCCATCGAAAAAGTACGGCCGATCCCTGACCCCGTTGATGCCGGCGGTCATTCCAAACGCGATCACCGGAAGCACCGTACTGCTGTTGGTCAGCGGCGCATGGACCTCGCCCTTGGACAACTCGACGAACAGGTCCGCCTGCTCCACGGCGCCGCTCCGCATGTACGTTCTGTACAGCAGCTCCAACGGGCTCTCGTCCGATCCCAGCACTTCGATCGCATCGGGGACAGCCGCCTCGAGCTCGGGTGCCAGGTCGTGGATGATGCCGGTACTCACCAGCTTCCTTACCTTGAGGGAGTTCGGGCTCGACGTGGCCTCGGCGGCCTGAACCTCGTACCGGGCGGCTGCTATGCTGGAGGCCAGCGGCCAGCGGGCCACGTAGGTCGGGTCTTCGTAGCCTGTGGCATAGCTGTCCCAGGCTTCTGAAAAATCGATCGGAACAGCCGCAGGCGCCTGGTAGATCGTGAATCTGTCTTCCAACACGGCTGGCGGACAGTTGGGCTTGCTCACCACCACGCTCCACGCGCCGGCCGCCACCCATCTCAAATCCAGGTCGCACGTCAGGCTCAGCCCGTCGCCGGCCACGACCACGTCGGTGGCCACGATGTCCGGCTGACCAGCGCGCGTCAGAGACACGGTCGTCTGGCCGGGGGTGAAGTTCACGCCCCGCACGAGGGCGTCCTCGATCAACTGGTCATTGCGCCCCGCGTCCGGTTCGATGCTGTAGATGACCGGCGGGCCGTCGCACGGTGCGGGCGTGATCGTGAAGCCGCCGACGAGCGCGCCGGCTGGGCAGCCCGGCACCTCCGCGATGACGTCGCGCGGACCAGCCACCGCGCCGTTCAGATCCAGGTCGCAGGTCAGGCTGGTGCCGTCCCCGGCGACCGTGACGTTGGCAGCCTCGATGTCGGGCTCACCCGGCGCGATGAGGCGCAGGCTCGTCTGGCCGGACAGGAAGTTTGAGCCGGTGACCAGCACGCCCTGAATGATTTCATCGTTCCGGCCCGAGTCGGGCTGAATTGCCGTGACCGTCGGCGCACTGAGGCATGGGACGACCAGCTCCCATTTCACGGCATCGGCGCGGAAGATCGAGCCCGGGTCCGGGTACTGTTCGTTGGTCTGGGTTACCGTGTACGTTTCGCCCGCCTGGAGCCCGTATTGGCCGAGCGAGTTCCAGTTGTCCGGACCACCGGGGTTGGAAACGTTGTTCTGATCCAGCATTACGCTGGTCGAGCCGGCGGCATGCGTGACCTGATGCTCGACTGCCTCACTGGTATTGCTCGTCGACGGCCAGGTTACAAAGACCTCATAGATACCGTCGATCGGCGGCGTGTAACTGTACACGGCGCGATTGATCCCGTGTGTGGCCACGTCCATGGACGCCCAGCGGCTGCCTACACCGATTGTCGTAACCGGCGCGCAGCTCTTGCCGGAGCTGTCCGAAAACGTCCCTGTTTCCGAATAATGGTCATAATTCAGACCGCCGGACCGGCTCTCCACGATGAACTGTGTCCCCACGCCCAGGGCCGCCTCGTCTGACGTGGCTTGGCCGTGGCTGTTGGTCACCACGCAGCCGTACATGCCCAGGTCGCTCACTTGGCAGTTGGTGATCTGGAGAGTGTTCGTCGTCGCACCCGAGATCTGCCCGTCATCGGACAGATCGTCTCCGTCCTTCTGCCACTGGTAGCTCAGTGGCGTCGCACCGGTTGCCTGGACGCTGAACGTGGCGGTCGCGCCCGGGTCGATATCGCGGGAGACAGGATGCAGGGTGAAACCGGGCAGGCCGTCCGACAGCAAGGTTCCGTGGTGCGTGATGACACGGTAAAAGTACCAGGTGGCCTGCACGTCGTCCGACAGGTCCGAGATCGTCAACGTCCAGACGCCGGCCGGGTTTTCGCCCCAGAACTCGTTGGTCGTGAACGTCCAGTCCAAGGTACCCGCGTACCCGGGCCCGGTTGTCGGCACGACCCGCCCCCGCGTTCCGCTGGGCGAGGTCAGGTACGCCTCCAGGGATGTCCAGGTCGGCATCTCCAGTTTCAGGTGGAGCTCGATCACCTCGACGGGCACGCCGGAGTCGACGACGAAAGTCCGCGAAATGCCGGCTGCATCGTTTTCGGGAATGATCACGTTGACGTACTTGTAACCGGTATCTTCTGTGGCCGCCGGCGTCACGCCCGTGTACTCAGCCGCCTGCTGGGTCAGTTCGTCGGCATCGATCAGTCCGAAGCCGTAGTTGTGGTTGAAATGGAGGCCGGCAGCGTTCGTCCCCCACCCGCCGGCACTCCGATAACTTGCGTCGGCCGGGTCCACGATGTCGCTCGTTCGGACCAGGAGGTGCTTGGCAAACCGCGTGTCCAGATTGGGCTGAACCTGCTTGGCCAATGCCAGAACGCCGGCTGCCAGCGGTGACGCCGAGGATGTTCCTCCGAAAATGCTCGTATAGGACGGATCCGGAAAAGCGTCTTCCTCGCCGTTGTAGCCGCGCGACTCGGTCGTCCGGTCCGTCGTGGTGATGCCGAAGGCGTCGTCATCACTGGATGGACAGGTCACGAAGACGCACGCCCCGTAGTTGCTGTAGTGGGCATACTTTCCGTCACTGGCGAGGGCGGCCACGCAGATGGCGTGCGGGCTGTTCTGGAGATCGTTCAGGTTGGCATCCCACCAGGAATTGCCAGCCGCGACGCAGTGGATCGTGCCCGCCAGTGTCGACGTCTCCAGGGCGGCTTCTTCCGCGGCGGTCTCGATGAAGCTGATGGGGATCCCATAGCTGTGATTCTTGACCTTGATGTTCGTGTTCGAGCCGCTGCTGTGGTACTGCGTCGCATCGACGAACGAGGCCGTCGTTCCGTAATAGAAATCGCATCGCAGGCCGGCCAATCCCGCGTGAGGCGCTGCCCCGGTCACACCGACCGCGTTCCCCCCTCGCGCCGCAGCCACGCCGGCCACCGAGATGCCGTGCTGATCATCCGTGTAGACCGGGTTCGGGTACGGGTCGTTCTGGCCGAAGTCCCAACTGTCAGCCGACACATAGTTGGCGGACAGGTCGGGATGGTCGGTCTGAATGCAGTCATCGACGATCCCGATGATCACGCCGGCGCCGGTCACATCCCGGTTCCAGGCACCCTGCACCCGCGCGTCGAGGCCCGGCGTGTGCTCGTTGATGAGATGCCACTGGCCGGGCCAGCCGATCAGGGGCGTATCCTTGTGAAAGTAGGGGTCGTTTGGCACGAAGGCCATGCGGACGCGGGGCACGCGCTGGTTCACGTAAACGGCGCGAACGCGGGACCTGCCGCCCGGACCGAGCTTGGCCGCGCGCTGGCGCATGTCAGAAACGACGGCCCGCGCCCGCGCGGGCGTGTCGGCTTCGAGCACGTACGCGTTCGGATCGCTGCGCAGTGCGCGCCGGACGGCCAGCCCATGCTCCTGCGCGAACGCCGTTATGTCTTGACCCGGCTCGAGGAAAACCAGAACCTCCTCCGTGTCCCAGATGCTGGAGACTGCCGAATCCACGACACCGGGAATCGGCTCGTAGCCCCCGGCCGTCGAATAGCCGCAGACAACGACGGCGGCCGCCAGCCAAAGCGACATTGCGCACCGCGCTATGGAACCGTTCATTCCCCTCTCCTTTCAGACGACCTCCTCGCGCAGTCAGGTAAGGTTGCAGCGCCGCACGAGAAATGCAGAGGGCGATGGTCAGCCCATCGAAGACCGGTAGTGTTCCCTCCGTTTTCAAGCTTTATTTTACCGCGCCGAGATTTCCAAAAGCAATCCCCCTCCACGCCGGGAGGTTCGCCAACGACCCGCGAAACCGGTTTCTTGATTCACCTCCGAGAGGGGGCAGACGGCTCCGTCTGCTTTCGGTGCGCGAAGGGGAACGGGAGCCGTTTCCAAGCCCTGTCCGGAGGCCCCCCCTGGCTTTAGCGGAGGGGAAAGTTTGGTAGAACGGGAGGGTCCGATCCGCACCGGGATCACACCAGGTAGTAGATGACCAGCCCAGTCGTCGCGGCGGTGAAGCCGAAGGCAAGCAGCGCCAGCAATCCGTCTCGCATGGTCAACGCCAAACCGTAAGCCGTCAAAGCAGCGCCGGCACCGTTGGCGCTGAAGGGGATCACTTCCATCATCGGCATCGCGAGTGCAAGCAGAATGCAGATGATGGCGATAAGGTAGACGGCTATTTCATTGGTGAAGATCGTCAGACGCGGCCGCAGATGACGATCGAGAAAACGTGCCGGCGATCGCAGCCATTGTATCGCCTTGCACAGCTTGTCCTGTGCGACGGAGCGACTGAGCAGCCAGTGAGGCAGCCAGAAATGCTTCCGACGAAACAGCATTTGCACGCCGACCAGCAGCACAAACAGACCCATGATCGTCGGCACACCAGGGGCGTCACCGATGAGGGGAGCGAACGTGACCAGGCCCGCCAGGAGCAGCAGTGGTCCGAATGATCTGGGGCCGATCGCTTCCAGAATCGCACCGAGCGACGGTTGATCGCCCTTCTGCGGCATGTCCGCGACACGGTCGAGCAGTTGCTCCAGGTTTTCAGGCTGCTGGCTGGTCGTAGCATGTACCTCTCTGTGCAGCCGGATAGGCAACCGATTCAGAAAAGCGCATTATCAGTCGAATCCATATTTTACGCAACAGATTTTCAAAACCACAGCGGGGGTTATCACCGCTTTGCATCGCCAGTGACACCGCCCGCCTTGCCGGCCGCCGTCGTGGCCTACGACGCGAAAGAAAGAACCTGATGAACGCTGATTGGCCTGCGTCTGTGAGGTGGCTTGTGAGAAGTCACTTTCTGCTTGTCACTCGACAAGCACCGGAGCGATTGCTTTGATCCCAAACAGTTCAAACACCAGCTCCTCGTCGACGTGGAACTGCGCATCACCTTGGCTTTCCAGGATGCGGCAGAGCAAGGTACCATAGCCGTCGAACGTTCCCGACAGAGTTACAGTGGCGGTTGGGGCGACTAACGCTCCGTAGAACCCGGCAGTACCAGCCAGCTTTGCGTTTGGTCCGCTGGCGTAAATGATCAGGTTATGTGGATCTTGCGTCACATTCACGACGCCGCCGCCTAACAAGGTAGCGTCACCGTTGATGTACAGCGTGGTGGGGCCCGTGATTTCGATGTATGCCTGTCCTCCCAGCTTCACTGAAGTGAAATAGAATGTTCCAGGCGGCAATGTCAAGTAGTCGTTGCCGATTAATGACAGGTTGTACGACTGCCCTTGGAACGGGCTACGTCCTTCGGCCGTGAGGGGTATCAAGGTGTTGTCGTTCTCCATCGCCGCCCAATCGTAGTCAATGTCGATTGGCGGCAAGTCGCACCCCTGTGCTTTAACAACTCCCGTCACCTCATACGCGGTTCCCGCGGTAATAAAGTCGTAACCTTGCCCATACATGGCGTCGCCGCGGATGCTGATGGAGCCATTGCCGACGATGTTTCTACAGCTGCATACATCACCATTGGGATAGACATTACCCGGTCCGTACACGCTGATGCTGGAGAGATAACTATCCGTCATTACGTCGCCGTTGAATCTTACCCCTTCGATACCCCAGATACCCGCGCAGCGCCCCCCTCCTGCCACGGCTGTGGCTGCTCGCCGAACGTCGGTGAACCGGTGTCCCATAACCGGGGCCAGGTAAAGCGGCATGTCCTGCCGTGTTCCCACCACACGTATCGCATTTGGAAGAACGCCACCAATACCTGCATCAGGCGTCGGGCTGAAGCTCCGTCTTAAACCGTCCCAGTTGCCGATCGTGACGGTCAGTTCGCCCGGCTGCACCGGCTGGTTGTTGACTGGATTCAGAAGACCAACTTCATGCGCGCGGGGACGGGCAGCCGATTCCCATAAACCGGAGGCTCCCGCCAACGCTGACGCGTCCGCGGTACGCTGCATCTCCGTGATGGCTAAACAGATGAGGCCCACATCGATGGCGAGCGCACCGAAACTGATCAATACGACGAGGGACACCGCCACAAGAGGTATGACGGCACCCCGTCGGAGTGAACCCTGGACGCAAAGCATACTTTCCCCCTCCTGCAACACGTAAATCCTCCGATGCGACTTTATAGATATTGTACCCGGCAGGCAGGCCATTCTCGCGTTTGAGCTTAAAAATATTCAGGCTGCAATCGCTGGTCCTATATTCTGACTATCTGAGGCTTCTGGGCATTCCGTGTGGTAAGCGCATGGATCCTCGCAGGTTATGATGGGTGTAGTGACACAAAGCACAAAACCTCAAGCGGAGATCCTGATCATGCGTTTGCCAGTTTCGAGCTCAAGGTCGAGCAATTGTCAGAGGAGACCGAAAGTGTGCAGGTTGATATAGGCACTGCGACGCACACTGAGCCATCCGTTGGCCGAAAGCTCAAGGCCGGAAGTCGAGTTTTGAGAAAGATTTCTTTCGTCGGTATCATACTTGGTGCCGGCGGTGACGTTTGGCGTTCTGGCGACACGTCGAGCGCGTAGGGCATTCGAGCGAGGTGGCTGGCGAGCAGGTCGATGATCTGCCGGCGACGTTGATTGGCGGTCAACGTGCGCGCGCGCTTGTTCCGTGGGTGTGTACAGATCAAGGCAACCGCTTCTTGGTTGATGATGGTGTGCTCCCTACCGAATCCCTCGGCAGGCGGTTTACCATCTATCCCCGCAAAGAGCGGTTAACTGCCGCGCGGCGGCTTCATTGAGGTAACAGCGAGTTAACAAGACAGGTTACAGTTGACGGCGCTGCTGAAAAGCCCTATAGTTAAAAGCTGCGCCTGATGCCTACCCTAGCAAGGCTGCTTAGGAAAAACGAATTATGCATTATCGTCACGCGCTCTGCCTGTACCCTTACCTGAGGGATCAGGAGCCGGGAATCAACCTGTGGCCTCCGACGGGCCTGGAGTACATCGCCACGTCGCTCCAGGGGCACGTCGAGAAGATCAGCCTGGTCGACCTGCGCCATGAACGCAATTTTCATTCACCTGCGAGAATGGCGGACTTCATTCGATCATCCGTCGACCTGGTGTGCATCAGTGTCTACTGGAAGGCCCGGTACAATAAGGTATGCGACTACATCCGCCAGCTGCCGTCGGATCGGCCGATCATCGTGGGGGGGCGGGAGGCTACGGACAACGTCGAGGATATCTTCGAACGGTGCCCGAATGTCAGCGCCGTCGTCCGCGGAGAAGGCGAACAGACCATCCAGGAAATCGCCGACGGCAAACCCTGGGGGGAAATTCTTGGTTTGTCCTATCGGGACGGGGACAGGATCATCCATAATGCAAACCGGCCGCTCCAACCTATCGAGGAAATCAAGGTACCGGACCGCGCCTTGCGGCGGAGTCAATACTATCCCTCGATGCGGGGCGTGCGGTTGCTTCCCGTCCAGTTCGACACGATCCTAAGCTCCCGCGGCTGTCCCTATCACTGCAAGTTCTGCTCATTCAGCATGAACCCGCTGGGCCAGAAACGTGACTACGTCGCGCGCTCGCCCGAGTCGGTCGTGGATGAGATCGAGGCGAGCCCGGCGGAGGTGATCCTGTTCGCGGACGACAATTTCTTCGTGCAGCCCAAACGCGTCGAACGCATCTGCGACCTTCTCATCGAACGCGGCAACAAGAAGCGTTTTGCGGTCAATGCACGGATCGAGGTGGCCAAGCATCCGCACCTACTTGAGAAAGCCTACCGCGCCGGCTTTCGGATGCTTCTTTTCGGGCTCGAGTCCGCCAGCGACAAATCCCTCGAAAAGATGAGCAAAGGCTTTACGGTCGAGCAGATGCGGGACGCCTTCAAAGTGTTCCGACGTTTTCCCTTCTTCTATCACGGATACTTCATCTTTGGAAACATCGGCGAGACGGAGGAGGAGATGCTTTCGATAGCCGATCTCGCCATCGAGTTAGGCGTGCACACGATCTCCCTGAACCGGCTTCGCGTGGACAAGTTCACACCGTTGCGCAAAGAAATCGAGGGTGTGCCCGGTTACAGAATCAGTTCGAACGGGTACGTCTATTCGCCTGATTTCGACAGAAAACGTCTTCTGCGAATCCGAAACCGGATACGCAACCGTTTCCTCTATCGGCCGGCGCACATCGCCAGAATGCTTTCGACGATGAATGCATGCGGGATTGTCAACTATCAGCATATGCTGATGGTTGCTACGAAAGCCCCCCTCTTCCTTTACAATTACCTCCTCCACTTGGGGCACAAGTCAAAAAGACGATTCCAGGCTCTGCGCAGGCAATCTCGACCAGAGGCTTCGAAGTCTAAATCGGCCGTTCGTGCGCCCGAGCCACATAGCATTCAAATCTAAAGGCGTCGATGGGCGACAAGTATTTGCAGCCAGTTCGATACCATGTGTTTAACAGCGGGCCGCCCCTTTCCCATCGATGTTGCTAACCCTTATCGACTCTCGGCAGTGAAAGCCCGAGAATTCGGGGCAATACAGCCCGTGAGCGGGCCTCTGCGGTTAGCGACCTCCACAGGCATGAGGCTGTAACAAACACACATAATCTGGCGTTATCGTCACACCCGAGCAACAGCGCATCGAGCGGCGCGCTTGCGGTCGCTTTCATTCAGATGCGATTTGCGCAGGCGAATGTGGTGCGGGGTGACTTCAATCATCTCGTCGAGTTCAATGTACTCCAAAGCGCCTTCCAGCGTAATGCGCCGGGGGGACTTGAGTATGACGGTTGCTTCCTTTGTCGATGAGCGAACATTCGTCATGCCCTTGCGCCGCACGACGTTCACGGAAATGTCGTTATTCTTGCAATGCTCTCCGACGATTTGTCCTTCGTAAACATCGTCGTCGGGTTCGACGAACATGACGCCACGGTCGGCGAGTTGTCGCAGCGCGTAGTTGGTGACCCGGCCGGACTGCGTAGCGATCATCACGCCGTTGGCACGGCCGCCTAGCTCACCGCGATAGGGTCCGTAGGAATCGAAGCGGTGATGCATGATGGCCTCCCCTGCCGTTGCCGTGAGCACCTTGCTGCGCAAGCCGATCAGCCCACGCGCTGGAATGGTGAACTCGATTTGTGTTCGGGATTCAGATGTGTTCATTCGGATCATTTGGGCGCGACGCTCACCGACAAGTTGCATAACAGCCCCGACGGCACCGGTAAATACATCGATCACGAGCCGCTCGATCGGCTCAAGCAGCTTACCGCGCTGGTCATTACGAAAGACTACCTCCGGCTTGCCGACAGCCAACTCGTAGCCTTCGCGTCGCATGTTCTCCAAGAGGACACCCAGGTGCAGCAGGCCGCGTCCCCAGACAACGAACTGTTCTGTATGATCCTCGACGCGAAGAGCGACGTTGGACTGCAACTCTTTACCAAGGCGTTCCCGGAGCTGGCTGTTGGTGACGTACTTGCCGTCGCGTCCGGCGAACGGCGAGTCGTTGATGCGAAACGTCATTCGAATGGTGGGCTCATCGATGGGGACGGCCGGCAGTGGGACTGGGTGATCTGGGTCGGCCAGCGTGTCGCCGATATCAACTGTCTCGAGGCCGGCAACCGCGTAAAGGTCCCCCACCCCGACCCGACTCACTTCGACGCGCCCGAGCCCTCGAAAGCAAAACAGTTGTCCGATGCGACAAACCGTTTGCTTGCCCTGGCGGTCGATAACAGCCACGTCCTGGCCCGACGCCAACGTCCCGGCGAAGACGCGCCCTATCCCGATACGTCCGATGTAGTCATTATAATCCAACGACGTGATCAGGGCCTGGAGAGGACCATCCCCATCGAGATCGGGCACCGGCACGTGGGTGATGATCGCATCGAACAGCTCGTGAATGTCGCCGCAGCTGCCGCCTTGGGCGACTTGGAGGTCGGCCGTGGCCCAGCCGGACCGGCCCGAGGCGTAAAGGACGGGGAAATTCATCGCGTGGTCTTCGGCGGATAACTCCACCAGCAGGTCGAAGACCTCTTCGTGGACCTTTTCCGGACGGGCATCGGGACGGTCCATCTTGTTGATGACGACCAGCGGTGCGAGCCCTTCGCTAAGCGCCTTGCTCAGCACGTAGCGCGTCTGCGGCATGACACCTTCGGCTGCATCGACCAGCAGTAGGATCCCGTCGGCCATTCTCAGCACCCGCTCGACCTCACCGGAGAAATCCGCGTGACCAGGGGTGTCGACAATGTTGATGTGGTAGTCGGCACCGTTTCGGTCGGTGTAGTCTATCGCACAGTTCTTCGAAAGAATGGTGATGCCACGCTCCCGTTCCAGCGGGTTGGAGTCGAGGATGCACTGGCCGATCAGTTCGCCCTGACGGAACTGGCCGCTCTGGCGAAGCAACTGGTCCACCAGCGTGGTTTTGCCGTGATCCACGTGGGCGATAATGGCTACGTTGCGGATATTCTTTCGTTGCATCGGGTTTCCTGAGTATCCCGGCGGTATCCGGGAGTGGGTCTGGTGGTATTGAATCCCCGCGAACGGAGGGGGGAGATGACAGCAGACAGCTAGGCCGTCAGCCAAGGCCAGTTGACGGCATGCACGGCCCGAAGGATTTTGGCTAACAACCAGCCAAGAGAATACACTTTGCTTTTCACAGTTTGGCTCATAATGAACCCGTCAGTATACAACCGTCCCGGCCCTTATGCAATCATTTTCGCAACAAAGCAAATGCGAGTGTTCCTGCGGGGCAAACCACAGCACCTATCCATGCCCCCCCTCGCTTTTGACATTCGTACTACCTACCTGCAGCGGAGACGGTGCGCGGCGATGACAATTTGGCCGAAGCATTGACCTCGAAGATGCGGCCGATTGGATTGGCCGTCCGGAAAGGGCTGGTGCAGGGCCGCGTCAGGATCGTGCCCGGCATCAACGCGCCGGCCCGGACGCCGAAGTCGACCCTGGTCTTGGCTGTCGTGGACGCCGGCAACGGTGCGGGCTTCGCCGGCAGTCCGCGGAGACGCAGGTCAGCATCATTGGCCAGTTCCTCAACCCGGCGGCGGACCTGCTCCGTCAGGCCGCCCTCGGCATTGGCCTGGATGCGCCGTGCGATGCGCTTGCGGAACCAGTCCTTGTCTGGCGAGATGGTGGCGGCAGACTGGTTAACATCTTCCCTCATTCTGGGCAAGGCACCGATCTTGCACAATTGCGGCTGGTGATCCTGGGTCGCAACGCGCTCCCTTCCGAGCCCTGGTTTCAGGGCCTTCGAAAGAGGTACATAGCCCAGCCCAGGCAATTGCGGCCCCAGCGGAGATAGGCGTCGCGACTCTTGCGGATGCTGCGAAGCAGAGCCTCCACGTCGGGATCGTCCGGATGGTCGGCTGCATAGCGCTCCGCAGCCTGCCATTGGAGCCCCTCGTAACAGTCCCAATCGTCCAGGTTGGCCACCAGCGTATAGAGGAGAGCGAGGCCCACATCCTCACCAATGGTCACGTTCCCGGCGTGGGAACCCCACAGGTTGGGATCATCGCCCGTGAGCTTCAGGTACTCCGGGTCGGGGTCGGTTATCCAGAATGGCTCTCCTACGAGCACCAGGCCGCCGGGCCGGGTCATCTTCATCAGGGCCTCCAACGTGCCCCTGTGATTTTGATACACCCAGGAGGCACCGATGCAAGAGGCCAGGTCCAGGCTCTCCGGCGCATCCGGCTCGTACGTGCCGCCGTCCGCGTGGAGCAGCTCGATGCGGTCGGCTAGGCCCCGGGTTTCCACGTTCTCGCGGGCCGCCTTGATGGTGTAGGGTGAAAGTTCGATGCCCGTGGCCGTCACGCCGTACGCCTCGGCTACGAGGCAGAGGAACTCTGCTTTGCCGCAAGCCACGTCCAAGACATGGCCGCCCTCGGGCAGCCGCAGGAGACCCACGAGCTCCCGGGTCTTCTCCAGGCTCAAGGGGTTCATGACCGTGTGGCCAGTGTGGGTGATGCCGTAGTACTTCCACATGTCCATGCCCAGATCCATGGGCGGGCCCTTTCTATCAGTTCCGATTGGTATACCGTCGGTCCTTCCTTCGTCCACTGTTGGCGACTTGCTCCCAGCCAACGCTCATACTAACTAACGCTTCCAGCCAGTCCACGCAACACGATGCCCGACATGCGCTCTCAGTTCGACCCGGTCGTCCAGCTTGTGGCGCATTGCGGACTCCTTGCGGATAGGCCCTCCGTCGCGCTTCGAACTATGGAGAACATGCCACAACGACCTTCGCTGTGTGACCGGCACGCTGCCTGGCGGGTTCGTTACGGGCCTCTATCTCTTACTTACCCGGCGCGAGTTCGGTATGTCGGTAGGTCCCGAGGCGGACGGGACTGTTAAGCACTTTCGTCTGCTAAACTGAGAGTCCGAGAGTTCGCGGCTTTTTTTCGGCAGACGAGAGCAACCCTTAAGCTTGCTTTCGGAACCCAGAATCTCGCCCCGCAAAACAGAGAGCGCGGAGACGGGCTGCGAAAGCGCCGTAAGTCTTTGACAGCAACGGGTTACGACAACGCCCGGCCAGTTAGCTGACCGGGCGTTTCCGTTAACTTGAGCCGACGGCAAATACTAGCGACGCGAGGACCAAGAGCAGCCACACTTGCTCTTGAATCCGTGACCAATTCCTCAAAACTCATCAATTCCTTCACTTGACGGAAGAGGCGTCGGGGGGATAATGCGCTCATCAGGCGTGAGGGCGATCCCCACAGCGCCTTTTAGACACTGACCGTGGGCAAATCGACCGGGTGAGCCCGACAACACGGGTATTGGAGAGATTCGACATGACAAAATTCGTGCCGC